>Ga0335077_10000597_pt1 | contig 40851 bp, 36 predicted proteins | sample Lox_Sample_31_FD_207151 | JGI IMG/M metagenome (GOLD analysis project Ga0335077, IMG submission 207151) | Soil microbial communities from Loxahatchee National Wildlife Refuge, Florida, United States - Lox_Sample_3.1 | ecosystem: Environmental > Terrestrial > Soil > Wetlands | place: USA... | reverse complement strand
CGAAGCCGCCAAACAATTCGGCGTGATCGAAACGGACAAGGACTGGCGCATCCACGGATTCGAAGAGAAGCCCCATAAGCCCAAAACGTCGCCACACAAGGCAACGCACTGCAACGCCTCCATGGGCGTTTACGTTTTCAATACCCAGCTGCTGATTCCGATCCTGCTGGCCGACTCCGAGGATCCCAAGTCGTCGCACGATTTCGGCAAAGACATTCTGCCGCGCATCATTGCGAAGCATCGCGTGTTCGCTTACAACTTTGTCGATGAAAACAGCCGCGAGTCCCTCTACTGGCGCGATGTCGGCACTATCGACGCTTACTACGAGGCCAACATGGACCTCGTCAGTGTCTCTCCTGTTTTCAACTTGTATGACAAGCTTTGGCCCCTTCGCGGCTGGCAACACCAATATCCTCCGGCCAAGTTCGTTTTCGCTGATGAAGACCGCAAGGGGGAAGCGCTCGACTCCATCGTCGCCGGTGGTTCGATCCTTTCCGGCGGTAGAGCGCAGAATTGCGTGATCGGCTACGACGTCCGCGTCAACAGCTACTGCGACGTCCGCGATTCGATCATCTACAATCACGTGAATATCGGCCGGCACTCCAGAATTCGCCGAGCCATCATCGATCGCCACGTCGACATCGCGGAGCACACGGAAATCGGCTATGACCTCGAAGCCGACCGCCGCCGCTACCACGTGACTCCTTCCGGCATCGTGGTTGTGGTTCGCCAGGAGTCCCTCATCGAAGAGCCCGAGTCCCAGTGATGTTGCGTATGCAGGACCGCGTTCCGGGGCGGCCGTATTGAAAATGAAGTAGATTTTGCTCTTGCCTGGCTCCGTCTACCTAAGTGCCACGTGTCCTCTGTCACTCGCCTTGCCCGACCCCTCTGCTACAATCGTTAGTTCTATTTCACTCAGGAGACACCACTGTTATGTCCACCAAAATTACCCGCGTTCACGCCCGCCAAGTCCTCGATTCGCGCGGCAATCCCACCGTTGAAGCCGAAGTGCTTCTCGAGTCTGGCGCGTTTGGCCGGGCCATCGTTCCTTCCGGCGCATCCACCGGCGAACACGAAGCTCTCGAGCTCCGCGACGGCGATAAGTCCAAATATCTGGGCAAGGGCGTGCTCAAAGCTGTCTCGAACACCAATTCCGAGATCGCCAAAGCCGTGATCGGCGCCGATGCCGCGGATCAACGTGCGCTGGATCACAAAATGATCTCGCTTGATGGCACGAAGACGAAGTCTCGTCTCGGCGCCAACGCCATTCTCGCCGTTTCCATGGCTGCCGCGCGTGCTGCGGCTGTCGCCGCGAAGGAACCGCTGTACAAATACCTGGCGCGCTACTCTTCGGATCACTCCGCCAACTTGCTTCCCGTGCCCATGATGAACATCCTTAACGGCGGCGCGCACGCCGACAGTTCCGTCGATTTCCAGGAGTTCATGGCCATGCCTGTTGGCGCGCCGAGTTTCTCCGAAGCGCTACGCTGGGGTGTGGAAGTTTTTCACTCGCTGAAGAGCGCATTGAAGAAGCATGGCTATTCGACGGCCGTCGGCGATGAAGGCGGTTTCGCGCCCAGCTGCAAGTCCAACGAAGAAGCTATTCAAATTGTTCTTGAAGCTATCTCCACCGCCGGTTACAAGCCCGGTGAACAGGTCGCCATCGCGATCGACCCCGCCGCCAGCGAGTTTTACGACAAGGCCAGCGGGAAGTACGTCTTCAAGAAGTCCGACAAGTCCGTGCACACTTCCGCCGAAATGGCGGCTTACTGGACGAGCTGGGTGGAGAAATATCCTATCGTTTCGCTCGAAGACGGGATGGCCGAAGACGACTGGTCCGGCTGGAAAACGCTCACGCAAGCGGTTGGCGCCAGGACCTCAAAGAGAAAAATACAGCTGGTGGGCGACGACAACTTTGTGACCAACACCGAGCGCCTTTCCCGCGGCATCAATGAAGGCATTGCGAATTCGATCCTGATCAAGCTCAATCAAATCGGCACGGTGATCGAGACCATCGATTGCATCGAACTGGCACGCAAGGCAGGTTACAACTCGGTGATCTCGCACCGCTCCGGCGAATCCGAAGACACCTTCATCGCCGATCTCGCCGTTGCCACCGCCGCCGGCCAGATCAAGACCGGCTCTGCTTCGCGCACCGACCGCATCGCCAAATACAATCAGCTTCTCCGCATCGAGGAAGAGCTTGGCGGTGCCGCCCGCTTCAACGGCAGAGCGCCGCTGATGTAGTGCTGCGTTGTCCGTACAATTTCGAGGGGATGGCAACTCGCTCCTTCCCTGGCGGAGACCTTTCGCGAAGCTGGGAACTAATGTAAAGTTGAATGTTTACTATAACTTGTGACTTTAGGCTGATCGGCGCTCAGACCAGCGGACGGAAGGCGTTTCCTCATGCCCCGACTCCTGATCACCCAAGCGACCGGCTATCGCTATCGCGGTCTCCGCACCCCCTACAAGCTGAGGAAGAGAAAACTGGTCGGTGCGGTGATCCCTTATCTTGCTGCGTTGGCTCCCAAAGACTGGAAGATCACGCTGGTCGATGACGCCACAGAGCAACTCGACCTCAACGCCGACGTGGATGTAGTCGCGATCACCATCCGGACGGTCACATCCTTACGTGGCTATGAAATCGCGGACAGCTTCCGGAAGCGGGGAATCCCCGTGCTCATGGGCGGACCGCATGCCACCTTCCATGCTGAAGAGGTCGCGCAGCATGCCGACGCCGTGTGCATCGGCGAGGCGGAAGAGATCTTTCCGAAGATGCTCGAGGACGCCGCCGCCGGGAGGCTTCAGAAATTCTATCGCCGCGAGCAACCGGCCTGCTTGCGGGGCATGCCCGCTCCCCGTTGGGACCTGCTCGATCCATCCAAGTACGTTTTTTATCGGCCGTTCGTCATTCAGTATTCCCGCGGCTGTCCGTACGTTTGCGATTTCTGCGCGGAACGCCGCTTGAATGGAGATTTCGGGTACCGGTCCCGGCCGCCCGCCGAGGTGGTCGAAGAAATCAGGAAATGTGGCAGCAGGCACATCTTTTTTGCCGCCAGCCAGTTCGCCGGCGATACCGAACTTGCCATGGAACTGATGGAGGCGCTCATCCCGCTCCGCATTCGTTGGTCTACCCTGTTCTCCGCGCACTATTGCCTTGACGAGAAGTTTATGGACCTTGCCCAGCGGTCAGGCCTGCTCCACGTCAATATGGGAATCGAAAGCATCAATCAGCAGACACTGAAAGCCATGCACAAGGGTTTCAACAAGGCTTCCGAGTATTCGCAAGTGATCCAGAATCTCACCAAGCGAGATATCAGTTATTCCCTCAACTTCGTGTTCGGCGACGATGCCGATGATGAAAGCGTCTTTGACGCGACGATGGACTTTCTGCGGGAACACAAGGCCCAGACCGCTTATTTCAACATTCTCGTGCCCCTGCGCGGAACGTCCGTTCACCAAAAGTTTAAGGAGGAAGGCCGGCTGATCGACGAGGAAAACATGGAGCGCTGGCCGGGGCTCTCTTGCCATTTCAAGCCCTTGCGCTTTTCACCGGAAGAACTGCTCTTCCGAATTATGAAAATCCGGCGTGATTTCTATTCCACGAGGTCCGCTCTGCGTCGTTTGCCCTTGCCCTACAAAGAGTCTCATATGGCGAGCTGGAACTTGCATTTCCTGCAGAGAAAAGTGGTCGCGCATATGGACTCCATGCGGGATTTTACAGAGTTCTGAAGCGGCCGCTGCTGGCGACCTGCGTCCTATGCAGAGCCTGCGGCCAGTTTCCTTTCTCTCTTCATCTCCGCCATCACCAGCCGGATCTCGTCGTAACTGACGTCCGGCGGCAGAGCATTTTTGACTGGCTTCATCCACTCCACACCCGCGCGCTGGCATGCCTCCCGGATCTGCTCGCGCCGCGCCGCATCCATCCAGTCAGCTTGAAATGCTGTCTCGCCCCGTTCCACCAGATCGGCCACCAGCACCACTACGGACGAGACCTTTCTCCCGCGAATCTGGGCGATCTCTTCGAGAGTGTGACCCTTCCGCAATAATTCCAATGTCTCCAGCGACGGATTTGATGGCCGTGCGCGCCATTCCTTGCCCGCCCGTTCACCGTTCCGGAAGCGTTCGAATGCGCGCAGAATCTCCTCGCCGTACATTTCGCACTTCTTCTCACCGATCCCGGAAATCTTGCGCAACTCCTTCAGTGTCTTCGGTTGCTTTTCGCACAGTTCGTCGAGCGTGGTATCGTGCATCACCACGAATGCGGGCGTCATCTTTTCTTTCGCGACTGTTTTCCTCCACTCCCGCAAGAACTCGCGCAGTTCTTCGTCGACGCTTACTTCCGCAGCCGGCGCGAATGTTGCCGCCTCGATTCGCCGGTCAGGAGTGCGCGGCAAGCTCTGTTCTGAAGCCTTCGACGCCTTCATCCACTTCGGGATTTCCGCGCAAACGTCGCACACGTCACATTGTCCCCAATGCGCGGCCTCGCCAAAATACTCGCAGATCAATTTCTGGCGGCATTTCTGCGTGTTCACAAACTCCTGCATCCGGTCATAGCGTCGCCAGGCGCGGTCTTTCTCCTTCGAATCTCCGATCTGGTTGATGAAGTATGCCCGCAAGGCATTGTCGCGTTTCTGCCAGAACAAATAGCAATCCGCCGCCAGCCCATCTCGCCCTGCTCGTCCGGTTTCCTGGTAAAGCTGCTCGATGCTTTCTGGCAATCCCAGCCTTACCACCGCGCGCACGTTGGGTTTATTGATGCCGAGTCCGAAGGCGATGGTCCCCACCATGACGCGCACTTCTTCCGACATCCACTTCTCCTGGTTCTCACGCCGCGCAGGCGCACTCATCTGCCCGTGGTAGCCAACCGCCGCGATCCCGTTTTCTCCCAGCAGGTCGATCACTTCGCCGACGCGCGCAATCGTCGGCGCGTACACGATCACGTTTCCGCCACCCGCCTTCTTCACTGCTGTCAGCAGCATTTCGTCCTGCAGCTCGCCTTTCGTTTCTTTTACGAGATATCGGAGATTCTCGCGCCGGAAGCTCGATACGGACTTGAACGGATCACGTAAGCGCAGTTGCTGGACAATATCGTGCCGCACCTGTTGCGTGGCGCTCGCCGTAAATGCCGCTATCGCCTGCTTCGGAAACATCTCCCGCAATTTGCTCAGCTGCCGGTACTCGGGACGGAAATCGTGTCCCCATTCCGAGATGCAATGAGCCTCATCAATCGCAAAAAACGATAGCGGCACTTTCTTTAGCCACTCCGCTGTTCCGTCCATCACAATCCGCTCCGGCGATACATAAATCAGCCGGTACTCGCCCGCGATCGCTTTTTCCTTTGCCGCGCGCCGCTCAGACTCCAACACCGCGCTATTCAGAAACACCGCTGGAATGCCCATCAGCCGCAATTGCGTCACCTGATCCTGCATCAGGGCGATCAGCGGGGAAATCACCACAGCGGTCTGGTTGTTCGAAAGGACCGCGGGCAATTGGTAGCAGAGCGACTTGCCGCCGCCGGTCGGCATCACCACGCACACATCGCGCCCCACCGCCAGATTCCGCACCACCTCTTCCTGGCGCGGCCGGAACCCGTCATAGCCCCAATACTTCTTCAAGGCAGCCGCAAAGCTGTCCTGCGCCTCATCTGGCCTTGATCGCGCTACCGCCGCGCCCATCCGTGCCTCCGGAACCGGCTGCGTTTCATACGGGGGAGCAGCCGCACGTATCAGCTTCGCTTTATCTTCGCCTTCTGTCAACTTCTATTCAATAAATTTGCTAGATAGTTATCCACAGAAGTGCGAATTCTGTGTAATTGCCCATTTCGGAACGCTTTTTACGCCTGCTCTCCAAACCGCTATAATCCCGTCTGTTGCCACGAATCAGAACTTCCCGATTACCGAATCTCCTGACCGCTTCCGCGGCTCTAGCCCTGCTGATTGCAGTACTGGGGCACCAGTGGCCGAGCTTGTGGCTGGTGTACGTTTTCAAGCCACTTGCCACACTTCTGATCATCGCCATTGCCTTTCAGGACTGGGCACACAGCAGGTCCGCTTGCTCCCAATGGATTCTCATCGGGCTGTGTTTTGCGTTGGTCGGCGATGTCCTGCTGATCTGGCCGAATCAGTTTTTCCTCGCAGGCCTCACCGCTTTTCTTTTCACACATGTGGCGTATCTCATCGCCTTCACTCGCGACTGCAGATTTCCCGCGAGTCTGCCCATCTGGATGATCTACCTGGTTGTCGCCGCTGCGTTTTTTGTGATTTTGTTTCCCACGCTGCCTGCTGCCTTGCGCGTGCCCGTTGCCGTGTATGCCGGTGTGTTATCAACCATGGCAGGCCAGGCCATGGGCCGTTTTTTGCTCCGCCGGTCGCGCTCTACGCTGTGTGCCGCCATCGGAGCGTTTCTCTTCCTGCTGTCGGATCTGCTTCTGGCGTTTCACCGCTTCCATCGCCCGTTACTCTACTCGACTATTTTCATTCTCGTCCCTTATTACATTGGGCAATGGTTTATCGCATCGTCAACAGCGGCGCCTCCCGTTAGCCGACCCCGCTAATCGTGAGCATTTGGCGACGTTTTGTGCCATCCTCTTTGACACCTAACCTAATTCCCCATATGCTTTCCCCGCGCCTGGTTAGCGCGGTTCCGCATGATTGGCCAAACCATATCGCATTACGAGATCGTCGAGAAACTCGGCGGTGGCGGGATGGGTGTGGTGTATTCCGCCCGCGACACGGTTCTCAATCGTCATGTCGCGCTGAAATTCCTCGCCCCCGAGGCGATCACCGATCAACTTTCTTTGGACCGCTTCCTTCGCGAGGCTCGTGCCGCTGCTTCGCTCAACCACTCGAACATCTGCACTGTTCATGAAATCGGCGAGCACAGCGACAATCAGCCGTTCATCGTGATGGAGTTCCTGGAGGGGCAAACCCTCAAGCATCTGATTGCCGGACAACCGCTGCGCATCGAACGGCTCCTGGAAATCGCCATTCAAGTCGTGGACGCGCTCGACCACGCCCATTTCCGCGGCATCACCCATCGCGACATTAAACCCGCCAACATCTTCATTACCCGTTCGGGCCAGGCGAAAGTGCTGGACTTCGGACTTGCCAAGCTCTCTGCCGAACTGGCCATTTCGCCGGAAACGGCTACCGCGCCCAGTTCTTCGAGCCACACGGGTTCCATCCGTGAAGATACGCTCACCACGCCCGGCACCTCGATGGGCACCATCGCCTACATGTCGCCCGAACAGGCACGCGGCGATGTTCTCGACTCGCGCTCGGATCTGTTCTCTTTCGGCGCCGTGCTCTATGAAATGGCAACCGGGAAGCAGGCCTTCCGTGGGCAGACTTCCGCCGTCATCTTTAACGCCATCTTCAATCTCAATCCTGAGCCCGCAAGTTCGCTGAATCCCGAACTTCCAGAAGCGTTGGACGGCATCATCTCCAAGGCCCTCGAAAAGGAGCGCGACCTCCGTTATCAGTCGGCCGCCGAATTGCGCGCCGATCTGAAGCGCCTGAAACGCGACCTCGAATCGGGTGGGCCCGCCGCCGCTTCGCGACCTGCGAGCCACTCCGCGTCGCAACACGCTCCGCGCGACAAACAATCCACCAATTCCGTTGCTGTTCTTTACTTCGAGAATCTCAGCAGCGCCAAGGAAGACGAGTATCTCCGCGACGGAATGACTGAGGACATCATCACCGAGCTCGCCAATATCAAAAACCTGAAGGTCTTCCCGCGCCCGGCGATGCTTGCTTACCGCGACAAGCCGGTTACCGCTCCCCAGGTGGGCCGCGAACTCCATGCCGCGTACGTCCTCGGCGGCAGTGTTCGCCGCTCCGGCAATCGTCTCCGCATCAGCGCGCAGTTGGTGGAAACGCGCTCTGGCCATACCATCTGGGCGCAACGTTTCGACCGCGAGATGGCCGATGTCTTCGAAGTTCAGGACGAAATCGCGCGCAGCATCGCCCAGGCCTTCCGCATCACGCTTTCGCCCCAGGAAGAGCGCAAGATTGCTTCCAAGCCCACGGAGAACTCTGTCGCCTACGACTACTTCCTGCGCGGCCGCAGCTACGCGCGCCGTGAAAGCCTGGAATTCGCCCTGCAAATGTACGAGCAGGCCATCAAGCTCGACCCCAACTTTGCCGCCGCCCACGCCGGTGTGGCCTACATCTGCGCCATGATCCACGAAATACGTGAACACCACCCAAAGTGGGTCGAACGTGGCGAGGCTGCCTGCAAGAAAGCGCTGGAACTTGATCCCACTCTGGCCGAAGCGCTGGTGGCGCGCGCCCGCCTGTCCTACTCGCAGCGCAAACATGGGGAAGCCATTGATCTGGCCCGCAACGCCATCCTGCTCAAGCCCGATTGCGAAGGGGTGTACAACGTTCTCGGCCGCGCTTATTTCGCTTCCGGCCGCTTCGAAGATTGCGCCGAGCTCACGGAGAAGGCCATCGAAGCCAATGGCGACGATTACAACGTCTACATTCCTTTCGTGAATTCTCTCGAACGGCTTGGCCGGACCAACGAACTGAACCAGGTCCGCGAAATGGAAATGGTTGTCCTGGAGCGCCAGCTCGAACTTGTTCCCGAAGACGTTCGCGCCCGCAGCCTTCTTGCAGCCGATTACGCCAACATGGGCCGTGCCGACGACGCCGTCCGCCATCTGGAAATGGCTATCGCCCTCCGTCCCGACGACTCCAATGTGCTGTACAACTCCGCCTGCACCTACTGCGTTTTGGGTAGGAAAACGGAGGCCATGGACTTGATTCGCCGCGCCCTGGCTCACGGCTATGCCAATTTCGATTGGCCGCAGCAGGATCCGGACCTGAGTCTCCTCCACGACGACCCCGAATTCGTCAAACTCTTTCCATCCAGGCAAAAATAACGCCGGGCGCGGTCTCGCCGTCCGTGTGACCTGGGCCACATCCCTATCCTCGCCCCACTGCTACCCTCATTCGTTGACGTGGCCCCTGCGCGTCCCCCGCTCCGGCGGCCTTAGCGACCGCCATTCATCGCCGCGCGGATGTGTGTCTGCGCCGATTATCGTGCATGGAGACTATCGCACAAGCCGATTTCCAAATCCCGAGCCTGGCGCGTCCCGCCGTCAATCCCTGGATCATCGCCTTGACGGTAATGCTCTCTACTTTCATGGAGGTGCTGGACACCAGCATCGCCAACGTCGCCCTCCCGCACATTGCCGGTAGCCTTTCTTCCGGCGTCGACGAAAGCACTTGGGTCCTCACTTCCTACCTTGTGTCGAACGCCATCGTTCTTCCGCTGACCGGTTGGTTTTCGAAATTGTTCGGCCGCAAGCGTTTCTACATGAGCTGCGTCTTCACGTTCATTGTCAGCTCGTTTCTTTGTGGAATTGCGCCGAGTTTGCCGCTGCTGGTCTTGTTCCGCGTGCTGCAAGGGGCGGGCGGCGGAGGACTGCAGCCTGTGTCGCAGGCGATTCTCGTCGAGAGTTTTCCCCGCGAAAAACAGGGCATGGCTATGGCTGTGTATGGCATGGGCGTGGTGGTCGCGCCGATCATCGGCCCCACTCTTGGTGGCTGGATCACCGACAACTATTCCTGGCGCTGGATTTTTTTCATCAACATTCCTGTCGGCTTGCTCTCCATTCTTCTCACTTCCGCTTTAATCCACGATCCGCCGCATCTTTCCGGCGGCAAAAGCGGCGGCAAGATCCGCATCGATTACATCGGACTGGGCCTGCTCAGCGTTGGCCTCGGATTCCTTCAGGTGGTCCTTGACAAGGGCCAGCGCGACGACTGGTTCAGTTCCAACTTCATCGTGTGGTGTTCGGTCGCTGCCGCGGTGGGCCTGATCGGCGCGGTTGTCTGGGAACTCCGGCAGAAGAATCCCATCATCGAGCTCCATCTGTTCAAAGATCGCAACTATGCGGCTGCCACCTTCACCATGTTTGCGTTGGGCATCATTCTTTACGGCACCACGGTCATGCTTCCGGTTCTGTTGCAGACCTTGATGGGATACACCGCCCAATTGAGTGGTTATGTGCTCTCTCCCGGCGCCATCGTCACTCTGGTAGGACTGCCGCTGGTCGGCTGGCTTTTGGTGCGTATTCACGCGCGCTGGCTGGTCATTTTCGGCCTCGTGATTCTGGCGCTGGGCATGTTCCAGCTCGCCAAGCTCAACCTCGCCACGGATTTCTGGACATTTGTTGTGGTGTGGACGATTTCCCGGGGTGCGCTGGCGTTTCTCTTCGTTCCCATCAATGTCACCGCATTCGCCTTCGTGTCCAAAGAGCGAATGAACAACGCCACTGGCCTCATCAATCTGGCGCGCAACATCGGCGGCAGTGTGGGCATCTCGCTGGTCACCACGCTACAAGTGCGGCTCACGCAGCGCCACCAGGCGAATCTCGTCGGGCACCTTTCCCCGTTGAATCCGCGCTATCTCGACGCGTTGCGCGGAGCGGCGGCCACGCTTCGCGCTCATGGTTCCGATGCCGCCAACGCGGCTCACCAGGCGCAGGCGCTGCTGTACTACGAACTCCAGCGGCAATCCGCGATGCTGGCCTTCATCGATGTCTTTTGGATTCTTGGCGTGGTTTGCCTGTGCATGACTCCCTTGATGTTTATCATCCGGACGGAGCGCCACGACGTAACGCTCCCGGCGGGGCGCTAGCAGCGCTGCCGAAAAAACTCGCAAACCGCTCATTCCGGGCGCAGTCTACGGAGTGAGGAATCTCTGTTTTCTTGGATTTTCACCGATGGCAGATTCCTCGCTTCGCTCGGATCGAGGGGCTGAGACCATTTTTTCAGCAACCTGCTAGGGTCCTTCGACCGTGAAATGCATTGCCGCAGGAAACTTATGCTTTTTCCGGCGGCTCGGGATGAATGGTCACGCGCGATATTTGGGGGAACCGCTCCTTCACCAGGTCTTCCAGCGCGGCCAGCACATCGTGAATCTGCGTGATCGATAGCTCGCCTTTCATCACGCAATGGCATGACACCAGGATGTGGTGTTCCACCTGCCTCACGCGCACTTCGTGGCAATTGATCAGCTCGTCGTAATTCCGCTGCAGGTGATTCACAAACGATTCCACGGCCATTTCCAGTTGGCGCATCTCCCCCGCGCCAATTTCCGGCGTCGCGATGTGCCTCCCCAGCGGCTCGATGTGGATGTTCACCTCCAATTTGAAATTCTCATCGCCCATCCGCTGAATCGCTTCTTCCAGTTCCGTGGCCCGGTTGTGGGCGTCGCGCAGGGAGAGGTTCTCATCCACTTCCAGGTGCAACTCTACGAATAGTTGGTGGTCCTGTTGCGACGCGCTGATGTCGTGCACCGCCAGTCCCATGCGTTGCGCCACGGCGCGGATCGATTCGAACAGGTGCTCGTCGCTCGGTGCGCGGGGCTCGGTGTGTACCACCACGTCCGCAGGAACGATTTCGCTGACGCGCTGCTCAATGGCATCCGTCAAATCGTGCACTTGCTCCAGGCTCGACGCCCGCGGTACGGAAATCGTGGCATCCACAAAATACCGGTTGCCCGCGCGCCGTACACGCACCCGTTCCACCCGCAGCACGCCGTCCATTCGCCCGATGGCGCTGGAGATTGCGCTTTGCAAGCCATCGGGGGCAGCGTCCAGCAGCGCATCCAGGGTGCGCCTGCCTAGTTGCGACCCGACCCATAAAATCACTCCCGCCACGGCGAGTCCCGCCAACGAGTCGGCATACGCCAGCCATGGCAGGTTCCAGCTGTTCCCCGCCCACACCAGTGCAACCCCAAGGATCACCACGGTCGTGCTCCACACGTCCGTCGAGAAGTGCAGGGCATCCGCCTCCAGCGCGTCGCTAGTGTGTTTTCGCGCCACTCTGTTCAGCGCCCGCGCCCGCGTCATGTCGATCAGCAGCGCCACGCACAGAACCAGCACCGCCAGCAGGCTCGGCTTAATGTGAACGCTGTGGAAGAACAACCGCGAGAAGGCTTCGTAGACGATGTATATGGCGGTCAGACCCAGCAGGCCGGTTTCAATAAACGCGGAGAAATTCTCGAACTTGCCATGCCCGTAAGGGTGCCGCTCGTCGGCCGGCTGATCGGCCACGCGCACGGAAAGGAAGGTGATGACCGCGGCTACCAGGTCCAGGCCGGAATGCAACGCTTCCGACAGCACGCCCAAGCTGTCCGTACGCCACACCAGGAATGTTTTCAGGCAGAGCAATAGCGTGGCCGTGCCGATGCTCAGCAACGCCGCTCGCTTCTTTTCCTGGATGGCCTGTTGCAGCCGCCGCGAAAGGACCATGAGGTAAGACTACCTCAAGTCCTCGAGGGAATCCGAGCGAAGCATCCGCTCATCCGCTGGATCGACTACTTCTGGACATTCGCTGTCATGGGCGGCTCGGGCAGCAACGGTAGCCGCTTTGGTTCTCCACGCGCCCCGCGGATTTCTACTTCCTCGAAGAGCAGTGAAGGCGCTACCACCGAGGCCGGAAGGCCATTCTGCCCGTTACCAAAAGCGCCGAGCGCCGTGCCGGATACGCCGTTCGTCTGGTTCTGCAGGTAGTTGTACACGAAGTCGTCGCTTCCAATCGCCGCGATATTCCGCAGCGATCGCGTATTGAAACCGGTGATGCGCGCTCCGCGCACCAGTTCCTCGCGTCCGTCCGGGTACACCTTGTAGACGACCAGCGGCAGCCGGTCCGTGGCGGCATTCCCGCCGAAGCTGGCCAGCAATTCACTGAAATCGTCCTGGTGCATGATGCTGATCGAGGGATTGTCCATCTGCCGAACCACGATGCAGTAGTCCAGTTTCTCGGCTTTGCAGGCATCCAGGAATTTCTTGCGCATCTCTTCCTTGGAAGCGGTATCCGTGGCGCTAAAGAAAAGATTGCTCATGATCGGCTTCGGATCTGCCAGGAACGAGGCGCGCCCATGCCCGTTCGACTTTTCAAAGTCAGGTCCGGGCCGGCGCGACATCAGCAGATCCTTCAGAATGCCTTTATCGACGATCGAGACCTTCTCCGCGGGCACACCCTCTTCGTCGATGGTGTACGAGCCAATGAGCGGCGTTCCTTTGTAGTCCTTTACAAGCGGGTCATCGATCAAGGAAGCCGTGATCGGCAGCACGCGCGAGCCAATCTTGCCGTTCCAATCGCTCCGTCCGCCCAGGCTGCTCATCAGTTGGTCTACCACCGGCTGAAATGCTACCGGAGGCCGCGCCCCGCTCAATGACGGCCCAAGCACTGACGCCAGCAGCGAGGAAGCGGCCCGCGCTTCGAACAGCACAGGTCCCGTGTAGTCGCTTGCCGGTGCCGCTGCGCGAATGCCCATCAGTTCGCTACCCGCCACGTTCAGCGCTTTGCGCACCGCGTCCGCACTCGGCAGTCCCACCGGAGTCGGTGCATACGTGGAGTAGAAGTGATTCACCTGCGTGCCGTCGTCGGCCAGCGTGTTCATTCCCGCTTCAATCGCGGCGAAGGAATGGTTGGTGCGCATCTCGGTGCCTTCGCTGGTCAGCAAATACTCCGTGGTATACACCAGGTAGTAGGTCACGCGAGATTCATAGATCTGCGGAAATGCCCGCAGCGCCGCCGAAGTGTCGCGGGCTTCCTGTTCCCAGTTGCGCGCCGACCAATCCGGATTTACCAGCGGCTCCATGTGCTGCACCACTTCGACGTGCGAAAAATCGTCGATATCGGAAGGCCGCGCCAGGCTGCTTAAATAAGCCTGCTTGCGCGAATAGGTCTCCACCGCTTCCTTGAAGGCCTGGTCTGTGGCAATCCACAAATCCTGCCGCAGCGAATTGTAGTCGCGGTCGATGCCCACCGTGCCTTGCGAGCCGATGAACCCGCGGAATCCCTCGTCGCTGATGAAATTCGAGCTGTCCAGGTTGTAATCGCCGACGCGCGCTTCCACGTTCATGATGCGGCTGCGGTTGTGATTCGTGTTGAGCAGCGCGCCGAATTCCGCCGTGACCTCGCGAATGTCCATATCCAGCAGGCGGTATTCTATGTAATACGGCCGCACCGGCTGGTTCGAAGGCGGAATCGCCAGCTCCAGCCGCGACTTCGCGCGTGCCATTTCATCCTTCATGGCCTGCATGGTGTGGTCGTTTTCGCTGGAGGAAGGCGCCTGCCCCAATGCCATCGGCGCGGCGGCCAAAACAAGGAATAACGTGAGGCGTAGGGCGCGCATTATTGAAGGCCTCCCGCTTTCGCGTTGTCGTGCTGCGGCGCCGGCAAGATCGGCGGCCGGTCTGTCGAGGATTGTTTCTTCTGCACTTCAAGCTCGCTGGTCAAAATGGCGGGCGCCGATGCGGATACCGGCACGTATCCCGATTCCGCTCCGCAGTAACCGTTGAAGACTTCCGGAGTATCGCCGGTCGCCACGATTTTCGTCAGCGCCGCAAGTGGCGTGCCTACGATATCCACGCCGCGCACCAGTTCATCCGGCCGTCCATCGGCAAATACCTTGTACACCACCAGCGGTTCCACCTGGAATGCCTGGGGTTGCCCGCGCCCGGTGAAGGTGAACCCGCCTGCGATGTCGTCAATCAGCAAGCCATAGGGTTTGTTCTGCTGCTGGATCAGTTCAACCAGTTTGGCGCGCAACTGTTCGTTGCTAACCGCCTTATTGCTCTCCACGATCAAATTTCCCTGCCGCGAGACCGGCTGCGCACCGATCTGCCTCCGCCCGTGCCCGTTCGAATGCGGGAAGTCTTTCAGCGGCGAGCGCGACATTTCGAAGTTTTTCAAAACTCCGTGATCGACTAGCGTTACGCGCTGGGCGATCACGCCCTCATCGTCATATTGGTAGTAGCCCAGCAAATCCTGTTTGCCCAGTTTCTTCATGGTTGCGTCGTCGATCACGCTGATAAATTCCGGCAAGATCTGTTCGTTCACCTTTTTGGCGAACGTCTGGCCCTCGTTTACGTCCTTCTGGCGGTGGCCTTCCGCGCGGTGTCCAAATACCTCGTGAAAGAATACCGCTGCGGCCCGGCCTGTCAGCAACGCCGGTCCCACGGTGGGATCGTTCAGCGGAGAAACCACTAAACCTTCCATCTCTTTTCTCAGCTGCGCCGATGCCGCCAGAACAGCCTTGTCATCCGGCGCGTCGGAAGGATTCACCCAATCAAAATTGTAATAACGGTTGATGTCCATTCCGTCGCCGGCTTTCCCCTGGATGAACAGTTCCAGCCGGTAGCGAATCTGCCCGAACTGCAGTTGCGTGCCTTCCGACGTCAGTTGCAACACGTTCTGCGCTTGCGCGGTAAACGTCACAATCGAGTTGATGATCGCCTGTGATTTCTGGAAATATGCCGTGTACGCGCGGACTTTCTCCTCCCACGGCTTGCGGTCCAGCGTGAACGAAACCCATGGCCCCACGAACACCTGTGGCTTCTCTCGCGAAAAGTCCGGCGTTTGTCCTTCTTCGGTCTGCACCTTCACTTCTTTTCCGGTCTTGATCTTGATCAGGGCCTCCGCGGCCGCGCGATATTGCTTGTCGGTTTCCAGCCAGATGGCCCTCCGCAACACGTCCGGGTCGTCGTCCAGCGGGGCACTCGTTCCCGGGCCGCCGCTCGGAGGCTGCCGCCCGTCTACCTTGTGGGTATTGTCCAGTTCGTAGCTTCCCGTTCGTACAGACACTTCCAGCCAGCGGTTACGTGTGGAATCGCTGTTTAGCAGCGCGCTGTTGGAGCCGGAAACCGTCACTCGCTCCGTGTCCGTCAGCGTATAGCCGATGTAATAAGCCGCCGGATCTTGCGCTCCCAGCGATTTCATCGACCGATCGAGCTCCGCCTTCATCGCTGGCAGCAGCGGCGACATCTTTTCGGACGGATCTTTATCATTTGGAGCAGCGCTCAGGCGCAGTGCGCCCGCTAATCCCAGGCTCGCAATCAAAATCAATCCACCCACAAGGGAAGTAACACGGCAGCGCCGGATGGCGCAATTTAGATGGTTCAAGGGTGCCTCACTCAAGATTAGACGCAAGTGTCAAGCGTCCAGTGTACGCCACCGCCTTGGGTCCGACAAAGCGCGGCGAGCGCGTTGAGTGGCGGCCGAGTCACGTCAATTCAGTTGGATGGTTTCGAGCGGAAGACCGTTGCCAAACGCAAGAAGACCCGGCCGCTGGGCGTCGCCGGGTCTTCTTTTTTCCCTACAAACTCGCATCACACTTCGGATGGGGCTGGCCTGCCCTTCTACGGTGCACACGCGGGCGAATTTGGCGGGCACGTTCCTTTCGTTGGCGTCGGCGCCGCGGAAGAACCCCTGGTCGCCACAATCGGTATCACGATCGCGGGAACCGCCACAATTACCCCCAGGGCGATCGCCGTCCCCTTGCTGATGTGGTGTACCTGTTGAACTCCGCTGGGACCTTCCAGGTTGGTCACCGCGATCGCGTCGGTCATGGTCGCAAGGGCTGCTTGCGTAAGCGTAGGCGCGGTGTTGTCGCCATTCCGCACCGTGCTCATCTGGCCTGCTTTTACTATCACGCAAACGCCAGCCAGGTTGCACACCTTCACCACTCCTTCAAACACGATCACCGTCATCACGTTGTTTTCGTAAGCCGTGTAAAAATCCGTTCCCACCACTCCGGCAACGCCGGCCGGGGTGTGCACTTCGAATTTTCCGTTCGGCTGGGTGATCTTCTGCGCCTGCGAGCGCATCTTCCCCAGGCTGATTTCCAGGTCGGTCTGCTGGGTGGCTGCGTCGTGCTTGGTCACGTGCACCGAGGAATCGGACCCAACGTTCAGGACCGACCCGTCATCCAGCGACAGCCGCGTGCGCGCATTCGCTTGCGTGTTGACCACGTCTTGCCAATCCACCACCGTTTTTGCCGAGGCGGACAAGGTTTTCGAACCTCGCGTTATATTCACCGCAGGAATGACACGCGAAACCTCTCCTGCGCGCTGGCCGGCCGTTTGCGGTCCGGCCAGCAAATCGTTCGGCACAACCACCAGAGCAGCCATGGCGCAGGCTAGTGCCATAGCGCGGAGCGAATTCGTCTTCATCGAGGACTCCTCACAGGATAAACAGACGCTGTCTTCTGTTGTTACGCGAGACCGCCGGAAGGGTCAATTGGAATTGCCTGTGGTGTGCCCGTTTAGCAAAGGAGCACGCTGCGGCGCGTCACTTCCACTCGCTTATTCGTAGTGGAAGGCTGCCGCCGTCATGTCATCCCATTGCCGCGTCCCCCGGCTGAATGCCTGAATGGCCGAAAAGACCTGCTCCAACAGCTCTAGCGGTGTTGCGGTGGCATTCTCGGCGCACACCTTCTGCAGACCTTCGACGCCGAATTCCTCATCATTTGCATCGCGTGCTTCGGTCAGCCCATCCGAACAAAACAGCAGCGAATCGCCGTGTTCCAGGTACAGCGAGAATTCGTCGTAGCTCACTCCCGGGAAGAGTCCAGGAGGAATCCCCGCCACATGCAATCCCTGGCAGCAGGCACCGCGAATCAGCAGCGGCCCTGGCATGCCCGCGCTGGATATCCGCATCTCCCCGGTCGTCGGGAAGAACAGCGCATATTGCAGGGCGGTGTGCCGCCCGGGAATACCACGCAAGTGTAACCGCTCATTCAGCACGCTGAGTACCCGGGCTGGCGCCTGCCCTGTCTTGTGGACGCCCCGCAAGGTTCCCACCGCCAGCGCCGCATACAACGCCGCCGGCAGCCCTTTCCCCGACACATCACCCACGTACAAGCCAATGTTTCCGTCTGACAATTCGAAGTAGTCCAGGTAGTCGCCGCCTACTTCGGTGACCGGTTGGAATTCATGCGAGATCAACACGCTGCCGATATGCAACGGCCGCGACGGCAGCATCGCCCCTTGAATTACACGGGCTTCTTCCAGCTCGTTTTCGCGCAGCTTTTCGACCGTTGCTGCATCCTGCAAAGGTATAGCCGTAACCATGAGGACATCCGAAGGGGAGAAGTACACCGGGAGGGAGACGAACGGTGCCACCTCTAGAATAGCAGCCCAACGCCAAAATGGGCCGCGGGCCTGCGGGGTTGTTTCCAAACGCACCATAGCTCGTGGAATTTCTTGTGTGCGTTCTGCCCGTGCGACACAATCATCTCATGAAGGGAATTGCTTCGATCCTCGTTCTGGCTGGCGTGCTCTTGGGCGTCTACTACTACTACCTGAAGAGGCTGCCCACCACCGATTCCGGTACCGCCGCGACGCAGGCCATCAGCCTTACCGGTGTGCGCAGTGACCTGTTGCAGATTGGCCAGGCCGAGCGTGGCAATATCGCCTTGAATGGCAAATGCGCTTCCCTCGACGAACTGATTTCTTCCGGCGCGCTCGCCATGAACCGTAGCGGCCGCGACGGCTATGCCTATCAGGTCGCCTGTTCAGGCAGCGCCAACTTTCAGGTGATTGCCGAACACCCGCCGGTGCCGCCCAGCTCCGGCATTCGCTATCCGAAACTCGCTCTCGATTCCACGATGCAGATTCAAGAAGTCCCGTAATCCCCTGAGCTTCCGGTTATTCCAAAACCGCCACCCTCGCCGGGAACTTTCTGATTCTTTACTTCGTACCTATTCATGAGACCGCAAGAAGCGGCCCTGAGTGGAAGCGCCGCAGAAGGAGTGTCCTATGGGCGGAGATGTGATCGGATTGGTTGCAGTGGTTTTGACGTGTGGTTTGCCGGTAGCGGCACTCTACACCTATTACCGAGTGCGCAAACTGCGTACCGAAGAGCGTTTGGCGGCTTTAGCGAAGGGTACGGAGATTCCCATGGAGCCGGAGCTGTCGCAGTTTGCCCGCTCGCGCCGCTCCGGAATCCTGCTCGTCAGCGGCGGCCTTGGTTTCATGATTATGTTCGCTGCCATTGCCCGCATCGTTAACGAGCCGGAGACGCTCGTGGCCGCGGCCTTCGGTATCCTGCCGCTTGCGGTCGGCATCGGCTATTTCCTGGATGCCGCCCTGATTCACCGGGACTTGAAAGCTTCCTGAGGTTTGCAGTGCCGCATTGCGCGGAAGCGGGATAGGCCCGCCATTTCTGAGCAGGTGCTTTCTGTCGAGGAACAGCACACTCGCTTCCGCGTGATCCCCAAAGCGCAACGGGCTATCGTTGCGTTTTCTCCATTTCCTAGTGGTTCCCAGGGTGCGCTCCGCACCCTGTGCTAAAATCACCCCTCCATGCATCCCGCCATTCCACATCTACTCGAACTCCAGCGGCTCGACCAGACGATTGCGACCCTGAAGACCCATCTGGACTCGTTGCCAAAACGCATGCGGGATGCCGATGCTCAGTTGAGCGGAGCCCGCACTGCCGTAGCTTCCGCCAGGGAATCTCTGACCCAGGCTCTCGGGCAGCGCAAAAAGCTCGAACTCGAAGCCGAACAATGGAAAGAGCGCGCCAAAAAATATCGTTCCCAGAGCAGTTCCGTAAAGACCAACGAAGCGTACAAGGCGCTGCAGCAGGAAATCGCCAACGCGGAAGCCGAAGCTTCCAAAATAGAAGATCGCGTCCTCGAGCAGATGATGGCCATCGAGGAAATCGAGCGCCGCGTCAAACACCTCGAAGCTGACCTGAAAAAAGCCGAGCAAGCCGTCGCCGGCGAAAAGAAACAGATTGAAGCCCTGTACCACGACGAGAAGAAAAAATCAGCTGTTGCCACCGCGGAACGCGATGAAATCGCCAGGAAAGTCTCCGAAGAGGCCCTCCACCTGTACACGCGTATCGCGAAGAAACATCCAGGCTCTGCGATGGCCGAAGCTCGCGGGGATCAATGCCGTGCCTGCGGCCTCCGCGTGCTGCCGCACATGCTGCAACTCCTCACCTCCGATACCGACGAAGAACTCTTCCGCTGCGAATCCTGCGGCCGCATTCTTTACAGCCTGGAGCCCATTTTGCACGCCGCACCCAAACCTGCGGCCGACGGAGCCACAGACTCGTGACCGCCCTGCGCAGATTGCCTCCTTCCGGTGCGGGCTTGTTTGGTGATGCGCCGCCTGAACCGAAACGCATCGCCGCTTATCAAGCCAATATTGATGGAGGTTCGCGCGGCAATCCGGGCCCGGCGGCCTACGGTGTGGTCATCCGCGATGCCCAGGGCGACACCGTCGCCAGGCTCAAGAAATATATCGGCCAGCACACGAATAACGTCGCCGAATACTTCGGACTGATCGCCGCGCTCGACTATGCGCAAACCCACGAAATCCGCGCGTTACGCGTCGAAAGTGATTCCGAACTCCTGGTGAAACAAATGCGCGGCCAGTACAAGGTCAAAAGTGCTGAACTCCGTCCGCTGTTCGAACGCGCCAAGAAAATGTCGCAAACGTTCGAATCCTTTCGCATCGATCACGTTTACCGGGAACAGAATCGCGATGCGGACGCGCTCGCGAATCAGGCGCTCGACGAGGTTTCCCGCCCCAGCCAAGCTTCGCAGCCCGAGAAGCCCGCACAAAAAGAACCTGCGCTTCGCTGTTTTGCTCGTTATAAGGATGGCTGGCTGCAACCGGTAGAGCCGCTGAATCTACCTGACGGCGCGGAAGTTGAAATCATGCTCCGCTTGCGTAAGTGAGCCGCAACAAACTACGCGGCGTTTGCCTGTTTCGGCGGATACGGTGATTTCAGTGCGTAGGAACGGTATAGCGTGTCGCGCTGTGCCGGCAGGAATCCCGCGTCGTAAATGATCCGCCGCAATTCTTCTTCGTTTGTCCGCCGCGTCACCCCTGCAGCGTACACCACGTTTTCCTCGATCAGAATGCTGCCCACATCGTCGGCGCCGAACTGCAGGCCCACCTGGCAGACTTTGATTCCCGGGGTCAACCAGCTCGATTGAATGTGGTCGATGTTGTCTAGATACAGCCGGCTCACCGCCAGCGTCTTTAGGTAATCCACGGCCGTCGTCTCTTGCACCTTTTTGCCCAGCGCCGTGTTTTCCGCAGCGAAAATCCAGGGAATAAACGCCGTGAACTCGCCGCTCTCTTCCTGCAACTGCCGGATGCGTTCCAGATGGTTCACGCGGTGTTTCAGTTCTTCGCCGCAGCCGAACATCATCGTTGCCGTCGTCCGCAAGCCCAACTGGTGCGCCGTGCGGTGCATCTCGATCCAGTCGTCGCTCGTGCATTTCAGCCGTGCGATCTTTCCGCGAATCTCGTCATCCAGAATCTCCGCGCCGCCCCCTGGAATCGATTGCAGCCCCGCGTCCATCAGCCGCTTGATGGTGTCGCGGACGCTTAGATCACTGACCTCCGCAATGCACAAAATCTCCGGCGCCGAAAAGCAGTGCAGATGCACCTGCGGGTAGCGCGCCTTCAGCGACCGCAGCAGATTTTCGTAATACCCGATCTGCAAATCCGGGTGCAGCCCGCCCTGCAGCAATATCCCGGTGCCGCCCAATTCCAGCATCTCGTCGATTTTCTGGTAGATCGTTTCGAACGGCAGGATGTAGCCGTCTTTTGCGCCGAGCGGCCGGTAAAACGCGCAGAAAGAGCAATACTCCGTGCAGAAATTCGTGTAATTGATGTTGCGGTCGATTTGGTAGGTCACTATGCGCGGATCGTTCTTCTTCAGCCGCACCGCGTGCGCCGCCATCCCGATGCCCACCAGGTCATCCGACTGCAACAGGTCCATGGCCTCTTGTTTGCTGATTCCCACGTCTTCCGTCCTCGGTTGAGATTCCGCTTAAGCTTCTTTTCTGCCAATCAGTACATCGTGGTAACGAGCCGGACCGCCCGGTTCTGCTGCGAACTCCAGCCCGTTCACGCGCGCAATCAACCCTAGTTTCGCCGCCGCAGCGTAGTAAAGAATCAATCCGCGAAGGTTCTCATCGTTCAGCTGGTAATCGATATTTTCTGATAGGTAGCGGCGCAGTTCGGGTGCCGGAAGACTCAGCTGTTGTGCCGCCTCGTTCGCAATCGCGTCCAACTGGCTCAACCCAAACGCCAGCGAGTCCTGGAAATCCTGCACCAGCTCGGGCGTAGCCACGTCTTTCCGCGCCGCCCAAACCGCCATCACCGCTGGGGCATGCGTCATCGCGCTCCACTGTTCCACGAGGTCGTAAATCCGCACGGCAGCATCACCCGGCAATCCGGCAGTACGGGCCGGCACCTTCAACGCTCCCCCGGTGTGGCGTTCTCCTTTATCCGCGCACGCGAGCGACAGTCTCAACGCCGGGTCGCCAATCAGCAGGGCCGCGTCTGCGCTATGCAACATTGCCGGCAAGTCCGGCGCCGCCTCGAAAAATTCCGGAGCGATCTTCCACCAGCCATCGCACAGAATCCGTAGCAGTGTCTGCGTGCTCCGCGAACTCTTGTCCAGGGCGATCCTTCGCACCTGATCGAGCGGCTTCTGCGAAACCAGCAGCAGGCTCCGCACCGACTTCTTCGACGCAATCGACAGATTCGGCAACATCACGAGGTCCGGTATGCGCTGATACTCGATCGCCGGAATGATCGCCACATCCGCCGCGCCGGTGCGTAACGCCTCCGCGCACTGCGACGGCACGGTGAACGACAACTCGTATTTTCCGCGCAGCGATCCGTGCGTAAACCCGCGCACCAGTGGCGCCGTATTGAGGTATTGCACGATGGAAATGCGCAGCAAACTCACGTCGGCCAGGTCCTCGTTAGAACCGTTCCAGTATAGCAAAGCGCGCCAGAACAGCGGTTTTTCGGCTGCACCGGCGAAGGATTCGACTTTTTCAAAATCATCGGAACCGCTGCAGGTCTCGGCATGACTTGTTTGGTGTTCCCGCCCCCATCTGCTACAATTAAGACTTTGCGTATCATATCTTTGGAGTGCAGGGAAGAGTCATGGCATTGAAGTGTGAAATCTGCGGCAAAGCGCCGCACTATGGCAACGTGGTCAGCCACGCTAATAATACCCGGCGCCGTCGCTGGAATCCCAACCTGAAGCGCGTTCGCGCTGTTGTTGATGGCGCCCGCAAACAGATTCGCGTCTGCACCACGTGCATCCGCATGGGCCGGGTAAAAAAGGCCGCCTGAGCTGATAACCTTGAACGTTCCTCTGAATCACTCACCCCGATTGCAGAGAAAGTGTGGCCCCGCTCGCCACGCCGCGGCTCTCTTGCCGCTGGCGGCGATTCTTGTGTCGCTTCTTGCCGGTTGCAAGCAGCAGGAGCGCCATTCGCCTGACGTGTGGGCGGTGGTCAACGGCGTCGACATCAAGCGCGACGAAGTTGAAAAGTACTATCACTCCCGCATCAATCCGGAGGCGCAGGAGACCTCCCCGGAGGAAATTCTCTCCGGCAAGCTCAACGTCGTGGAGCAGCTCATCAACAACGAAATTCTCCTCGAGCGCGCCAAGAAACTGAATCTTGAGGCCAGCGACGGCGAAGTGGAAGACAAGTTCACGGAGCTGAAGAGCCCGTATACCGAGGAAGAGTTCCAGAAGAAGCTGAAAGACGGCGGGATGACCGTCGATGACCTGAAGCGCGACCTTCGCCGCCAGCTTTCCATACAAAAGCTGCTCAATCGCGAAGTTGCCGCCAAGATCACCATCACCGATCAGGATGTCATCGATTTCTATAACGCCAATCGCAACCAGTTCAACGTTGCCGAGCCCCAATACCGCATTTCGCAAATTGTCATTACGCCGCGCAAGGATCCGCAGGTCCGCAACCGCAAGAACGACGATGCCACCAATGACGCGGAAGCGCAGCGCAAGGCGAAGATGCTCCAGGATAAGTTGAACAGCGGCGCTGATTTCGCTCAGCTCGCCATGGAGTACTCGGAAGATCCGAATACCGCGGCCACCGGCGGCGACCTCGGTTACATTCCCGAATCCTCGCTCAATGCCCCGCAGACCGATCCGATGCTCAAGAAAGTCGTCGTTGGCCTCAAGCCGGGACAGGTGAGCCCGCCGATTCAGCTGCGTGACAGCATTCGTATCCTGAAGCTGGTGGCTCGCGAGGCCGCCGGCCAGCGTGGCGTCAACGACCCGCAGGTTCAACAGATGGTTCGCGACACGCTCCGCAATCGCAAGGAACAACTCCTGCGCAATGCCTATCTCGCGGTTGCGCGCGACGAGGCTCGCGTCACCAATTACCTGGCGCTCCAGGTCGTCGAAGCCGCCGGCAAATTGCCCGACGCCGCCAAGTCCACTTTGCCCGGCGCGGCCAGCACACCTGCAGCCCCGGAGCCTGCAGCCAATCCGGCGCCCAGTAAGCCGACTCCGTAGTTTTATCGGAATACGCCTGAAGTTACGATACTACGCAGAGCACTTCGCCTGCGTTCACGTTCTGGCCCTCCTTTACCTGTAGCCGTTCCACTCTCCCTGTCTTCGGCGAGCGAATCTCGTTCTGCATTTTCATCGCTTCCACGACCACCAGCCCTTGCCCCGCTTCCACTTCGTCGCCCACCTTCACCAGCAACCGAATCACTTTGCCGGGCATCGGCGCTACGATTTGCTGCCGTCCTTCCACTTCCGCTGCGCCGTGTTTCCGCCCTTGCCACGCCCGTGGATCGCGCAGTTCGGCCAAGAACTCATGCGGGCCGGATTGCAGCTTGATCGTGCCGTCAGGCGACGGCGTCACGTGTACTTCGAAGGCCTGCCCATCCAGCAAAACCGAAATCGTGTTCGGCGCAACCTGTACGGCGTCGGCATGCACTGCTTGGCCATCAATCTTCACGCGGTAATTCGAGCCCTCGCGCTCGAGTTCCACAATTCGCGTCTTTGCTCCCAGCGCCACGCTCTGCAAATGCACTTCGAATTTCATGGCGTCCTGTCCCGTTGCTCGCGACGGCCCTGCAATTTCCATCGCGAAGGAGCCAGCGCCCGCGGTTGCTCATTCGAAGGTTTGCCGGCCTGCTCGATGTGCCACAGCGCGGCCGCGATCACTGCCGCCTCCTCCGTCCCCTGGCGCGGCGCCACCGCCGGCGGACGAGGCCGCGTCAGCAATTCATCCAGCCACTTCGTGTGAATCTCGCCTTTCAGGAATTCCGGCTCCGCTAGGATTCGCCGGAACAGGCTCACATTCGTGCGTATTCCCGTAATGGTGTATTCATCCAGCGCGCGGCGCAGCCGCGCAATTGTTTCCTCGCGGCTGTTTCCCCACGCGATCAGCTTGCTCAGCAGCGGGTCGTATTCCATCGGGACGGTGTAGCCTTCGTATACGCCTTCGTCTAGCCGGATGCCCGGCCCCGTCGGCGCGTGCCGCGCCAGAATATGCCCCGGAGAAGGGAAGAAGTTATTGTCGGGATCTTCTGCGTACAAGCGAACTTCCATGGCGTGTCCGCGCGGCGTGATACTCTCCCATGCGAATGGCAAGCGGTGTCCCGCGGCAATCGCGATTTGCAGTTTCACCAAGTCCAATCCGGTCACCTGTTCCGTCACCGGATGTTCCACCTGCAACCGCGCATTCACTTCCAGGAAGTAAAAATTCAGGTCCGCATCCACCAGGAATTCCACCGTGCCCGCGTTGACGTACCCGCCCGCGCGCGCCAAGCGCACCGCCGCCTCGCCCATCTTCCGCCGCAGGTCCGGCGTCACCACCGGTGAAGGCGCTTCCTCAATCACCTTCTGGTGGCGCCGCTGCACCGAGCATTCCCGCTCTCCCAGCGAGACTACCCGCCCATGCGCATCCGCAAACACCTGAATCTCGATGTGCCGCGGCCCGATCAGGTATTTCTCCAGGAACACTCGCGGATCGTCGAACGCATTCAGTGCTTCCGATGCCGCGTCTCGCCACGCCGCCGCGAACGCCGCGTCATTAGGCACTACGCGCATGCCCTTGCCGCCGCCACCCGCAATGGCTTTCAGCAAAACCGGATAGCCCATGGTCCGCGCCAACGATTGCGCTTCTTCCGGATTCTCGAGGGAATCGTCCGTGCCCGGCACCGTTGGCACATCCGATCGCCGCGCCAGTTGCTTGCCCGCGGTCTTCGAGCCCATCGCCTCCATGGCTTCCGCTGGCGGCCCGATGAAGGTAATCCCCACATCGCTGCAAGCGCGCGGCAGTGCCGGATTTTCTGCCAGGAAGCCGTAGCCGGGGTGCAAAGCATTACACCCGGCTTTCTTCGCCACATCGATCAGCTTGTCGATGCGCAGATAACTTTCCCGCGAAGCCGCGAGCCCAATGGCATACGCTTCATCCGCCAGCCGCACGTGCAACGCGTTGCGGTCCACTTCACTGAACACGCCGACGGTGCGGATGTTCATCTCGCGGCACGCTCGCAGAATGCGCACCGCGATTTCCCCGCGATTGGCAATGAGAATTTTCCGGAACATGGATGATTGTGCAGTCACGTGAATCTTATCACGTGCAAAACGACACCCTGACTTTACTCATCCCTGGCGTGTCGTATCGTACGCGGTGGGTAGTTGCCGACCGACTCTAGAGAGTCGGAATTCCCGTGATGGATTCTCGTTTCGCGTCTGGCGTACGGGCTCGGGCCGCGAGTTCTCGATTGGCCTCTAAAACTAGCTTCAACGCGTCCTTTAGATTGCGCCGCGCTTCGGTCAGCGTGCGCCCCTGCGTATTGACTCCGGGAATTTCCTCCACGCAGCCTGCGTACCACTTCCCACGTTTCTCGATCACGGAGGTGAATTCGCGTTATACCGTGTCAGTGTATCAAGGCGGCTGGAAAAACAGGATCTCGCAAAAATTCTATGCGCTTTCTAGATTTCCTGGCGCTTCCATTTGCCGCGGCGGAACAACAGCACCCCGGCCACAGCAATCGCAGCTTCCGCGAACACGATGGCGTAGTACGCCCCTTTCGGACCGAAGCCCAGCGGCCGTGCCAGCAGGTACGCCAGCGGCAGCTCGAGCAAGCAAAATCCGATGAAGTTTACGATCGTCGGCGTGATCGTGTCGCCCGCTCCGTTGAATGCCTGCAGCATCACCATGCCATATGCGTACCCGATATTCCCGTAACTCAAGATGCGCAGGCATAGCGCCGCCAGCGGCACGACGGCCGGCTCGCTCGTGAACAAACGGACGATCGGCTCCGCAAAGATCGCAAACAGTACTCCCACCGATCCGAGGAAGAACATGTTGTACAGTCCGGTCAGCCACACGGATTGCTCCGCACGCTCCGGTTGTTTTGCGCCGAGATTCTGCCCCACCAGTGTCGCCGCCGCATTGCTCAATCCCCAGCTCGGCAAGATGATGAAGATTAAAATCCGAATCGCGATGGTGTATCCCGCCAGCGCCGCTGGTCCAAAGAAACTCACAATGCGAACCAGCCCGATCCAGCTCACATCCGCCACTGCGAATTGCAGGATGCCGGTCACCGACACGCGAACCAGCCGCCACAGCACGTGCAAATCTACTCGTATTTGGCCTGCGAGTATGCGGATCCGCTCGGTCCCCCGCAGCAGCCGGTAAAATTGATACAGCACGCCAATACTTCGGCCGATAAACGTTGCCAACGCCGCGCCCGTCACGCCAAGCTTCGGAAACGGCCCCCATCCGAAAATCAGGCAGGGATCGAGCACCAAGTTGATGATGTTCGAAACCCACAACAACCGCATCGCTACTGCCGCGTCGCCGGCACCGCGGAAAATCGCGTTGTTCAGAAACAGCATCAACACCGCGCCACAACCGCCCAGCGCGATCCGCGCATAACCTGAACCGCTCGCCACGATTTCCGGCGAAGCGCCCATGATTTCCAAAAGCTTCGGCGCATACATCCAGCAGGGCACTCCGATCAGCAGGGAAGTGCCGATTCCGAGCAGGATCGCCTGAACGCCTGCCGCCGCTGCGCCCGCGGCGTCCTTCTCGCCAATCCGTCGAGCCACCATCGCCGTCGTGGACAGCGCTAGCCCGAGGCCGACCGCAAACACCAGACTCAACATTGATTCCGTCAGCCCGACCGTTGCTACGGCGTCGGCGCCCAGCCGGCCCACCCAAAACACGTCCACCACCGCGAACAGCGACTCCAGCACCATTTCGAGCACCATCGGAATGGCCAGCAGCACGATCGCGCGGTTCAGGTTGCCCGAAGTAAAGTCCTGGTGCGACCCGCGCAGCGCTTCGCGGATCGCCGCCCAATAGGTCGCTGGTGGCGCCGAATTCAACACAAATTCTTGCGAATCCATACAATCCATATGTTTCTGCGCGAGCCCGTTTGCGAAACAAACGCTCACGCCGCCAAGGTTCAATCGAGAAGAGAACGAGAGAAGTTCAGGTCCGCGTCAGTGGCGGATTAGAGGACAGCTACGATGACGTTTCGAGGTAGGAACATGATCACGTCCAGCACAAGCCGAAACACAAGCCTATGTCGATTGAAGCAGTCTAGCAAATAGGACGGCCTCCGCAAAGAAAATTCGTGCCACGAGAAACGCCGGAGTGTCAGAGCGGGATGTTCCCGTGCTTCTTCTTGGGGTTCCCGTCGCGCTTGTTTTCCAGCGCGCGCAAGGCGGTGATAATGCGCTGCCGTGTCTCCGCCGGCTCAATCACGGCATCGAGATAACCGCGCTCGGCCGCCACAAACGGATTCGCGAATCGTGTCCGGAACTCCGCTACCTTCTCCTGACGCAGCTTTGCCCTCTCACTCGCCGGAGCCGCGCTTAATTCACGCTTATAGACAATGTCTACCGCACCCTCCGGCCCCATCACGGCGATTTCCGCCGACGGCCACGCAAAATTCGCGTCCGTGCGGATGTGCTTCGATGCCATGACGCAATACGCGCCGCCGTACGCCTTGCGCGTGATCACCGTGATTTTCGGCACCGTGGCTTCCGCAAACGCGAATAGCAGTTTCGCGCCATGCTTGATGATCCCGCCGTATTCCTGCTGCGTTCCCGGCAAGAAGCCCGGCACATCTTCGAACGTAATCAGCGGAATATTGAACGCGTCGCAGAATCGCACGAACCGGGCACCTTTCACCGATGCGTTGATGTCCAGCGTGCCCGCCAGATATGCCGGCTGATTGGCGACGATTCCGACAGGCCGCCCATCGAACCGCGCAAAACCCACCACGATATTCTTCGCGTAGTGCTCATGCACCTCGAAGAAATATCCTTCGTCCACCACGGCGTGAATCACATCCTTGATGTCGTACGGCTTGAGCGCATCCTCGGGCACGATGCTGTTCAGCATTTCCTCGCGCCGGTCTGCCGGATCGTTGGTCGCCTGCCTCGGCGGGTCTTCTAGGTTGTTCGACGGCAAAAAGCTCAGCAACTCGCGGATCATGGCACAACACTCCGCATCGTCCCGCGACACGAAATGCGCTACTCCGCTGGTGGCGTTGTGGGTCATGGCGCCGCCCAGCTCTTGCTTGGTCACTTCTTCCTGCGTCACCGTTTTGATCACGTCCGGGCCGGTCACAAACATGTACGACGTCTCACGCGTCATCAGGATGAAATCCGTAATCGCCGGGGAATACACCGCGCCGCCCGCGCAGGGCCCCAGAATCGCGCTGATCTGCGGGATCACCCCGCTCGCCAGCGTGTTTCGCAAAAAAATATCCGCATATCCCGCCAGCGACGCCACGCCTTCCTGAATCCGCGCTCCCCCGGAATCATTCAGCCCAATCACCGGCGCGCCATTGCGCATCGCCAGGTCCATGATCTTGCAGATCTTCAGCGCATTCGTCTCGGAAAGCGATCCGCCAAACACCGTGAAATCCTGCGCGAATACGTACGCCAGCCGCCCGTCGATCCGTCCGAATCCCGTCACGAATCCGTCCCCCGCCGGGCGGGTTTCATCCGAACCGAAGTCCACACAGCGGTGCCGCACAAATTTATCCAGTTCCTCGAAGGTCCCCTCATCCAGAACCAGCTGAATTCGTTCGCGCGCCGACAGCTTGCCGGCTTTGTGTTCGCGCTCGCGCCGTTCCGCGCCGCCCCCGGCTTCGGCCTCCTCGGAAATGCGCCGCAACTGCTCCATGCGCCCGGCGTTTCCCGGCGCTTCCCACATCATAGGATTTTTTTCAGCCAACTTGGCCTCCGTCAGACGAACTGGATTTCGGCGCAAAAATCAGAACCGCCAGATGTGTCGCCAGCCATACCGTGCCCAGCAGCAGGATCACTCCTAGCAGGATCTCCGCAGCAATCGCTCCCGCTCGCGGCAATGGCGATTCAATTGAGGTTACGTACAGCGTTGCGCGCACCAGAATCACCATGGCGCTCAGCGTCATCGCCACAATCAACAACGTCGTCAGAATCGACAAAAGCACATGCTTCATTGGCGGTTGTCTACGGACTGTGTAAATCTGGGCCGTGAGAGTGCCGCACGGCTGTGGGGGATATTATCGCAACCCGGACCAATCGTCAGCGACCAGTATCGAATCGCTCGGATTCGACGGATCGTACTTCACGCTGGCCTGTTGCCCGGCCACCAGGCGTTCGAACCGCACCTGGCTTTCGAGTCCGGTGATATCTTGCGCGGTGTGGTAGGTCACTCCGGAGATGGAATAACTGTAGGAAACCAGGTGCCGCGGTCGCTGATCTGCCAGCGGTTTAGCCTTCCCTCCTAACCATCCACGTCGCTCCTCGATCGCTTCCGCCGCATGTTCGTTCAGCTCCACCACTTGCCCCTCGGCGATTCGCCCGATGTGATTCAGATGCAGTCGTCGCTTCCGCTCGGCCTCCTCCGCGTCCACTTTCGGTCGCGCGAACGCGTAGGCGATCAGCAGGACGGCCATCATGCTTCCGCCGCCCAGGGCGAGCATCAACTTCCAATCGGCGAGCAGTTCTTTCAACTTCTACCTCTCCCGGGGATGGATTTCGGCTGAGTTGGAACCTGAACCGCGCTCAAATCGCTTCCGCCACGCGGACAGGGCGCGCTCTTTCCCCACGACTCCCTATTTTACCGGAACCCGATTGCCGCTGCGAACTTAGCTCTTGAGCCCATGAACCGGATTGCGCAATACGCCAATGCCTGCCACCGAAACTTCTACCGTTTCGCCCGCCACCAACGGTCCAACCCCGGCCGGCGTCCCGGTGGCAATCAAATCGCCCGGCAGCAGCGTCATCATTCGCGAAACCCAGCGCACAATGGAAACCACCGGGTACGCCATCAACGATGTGCGGCCGGATTGGCGCCGCTCCCCGTTCACCCGGCATTCCACCAGCGCCTCCCCTGGATCGATTTGCGTCTCGATATACGGCCCCACGGGGCAGAACGTGTCGAAGCCCTTTGCCCGCGTAAACTGCACGTCCGCCTTCTGCAAGTCCCGCGCGGTCACGTCGTTCACGCACGTGTACCCCAGGACGTACGACAGCGGGTCCTCCTCATCGTTCAGATGGGCGCAGGTCTTGCCGATCACCACTCCCAGTTCCCCTTCATGTTCCACGCGGTTCGAATATTTGGGCAAGAGAATCGCGTCGTCTGGGCCGATGATCGATGAGGGAGGCTTTAAAAAAATGAGCGGTTCTTTCGGCATTTCGTTGCCAAGTTCTGCGGCATGCGCTGCGTAATTGCGGCCCACGCATACGATCTTGCTCGGTTCGCACGGTGCCAGCAGTCGAACGACTTTCAACGTCCATAGCGTGGTTCCCTGCGTCCACCGCCCCCAGGGCGCGCCACTGATTTCGCGGATGCCATCCTTCTCCAGGATTCCGTACGAGGCTGTCGGTTTTCCTCCGACTCCGGTGGCATGTGGCAGAAACCGGCAGAACTTCATTCGTTCGTTGCTCGCTCAGTGATGTGGTTGAGAATGGTTCGTTGCGCGCACTCTCCACACGATCGTACCAACCCAGGACAGTGTCGCAAACACCAAATAACTGACGGCGCCGAGAACGAAGACGTGGAACGCGCTGTAATTGTCGTCCAGCAGCACAAAAATCGAGCACAGCACCCTATAGGTAAGGGTAAAGATTCCCCAGGCCAGCAGGCCCGATATCAGCAGTTCCCCGGGCGAGCGCAGGAAGCGGATCACAGGCGTCGCCGCGCAGATCACCAGCAACACTGCCGCCATCGCGTTTCTCTCGGTGGCCAGCGCCTCCAGACGTGGCATGCGGTTCGCTATAACGATCCACGCAATGAATATCAGCGACAGGGCAACCCCGGAATAGATGCCGATGCGCACCGATGGTGCTCCCAAAACTTCGAGTCGGCCCTCTGCGGATGATTTCGCTACTACCGGCATCGGTGCTGGACTCCGGCCCGGTTCGCTCCCCATTTGGCGAGCCGATCTTGCCTCAAAGAGCTAAGGGATTTCTACTGCCGCCGCTGCGCTCGTAGCGCTTTCGTTTCCGGCGCGATCCACCGCCGTCACCGCGTACCAGTATCTGCGCCCGCTTTGTACGGTAGCATCCCGGTAAGCCGGCGTCGGTAATAGGTCGGGCGTCAATGGCTGCCCGCGAGCTCCCTCGCTCTCACTTCGATAGATGCGATATCCAGCCAGATCGGTTTCAACATTCAGCGACCAAGATAGATCCACCACGCCCGCTCCCCCGGCGGCTCCCGGCAGCACCGCCGCCACCACGTCCCGAGGCGCTTCCGGCGGGAAGATGTCCTTCGGCGTAACGATAGCCGGCGCCGAATCCGCGGATTCCCGCGGGGCGCCTGCTTCGTTCACCACGGTTCGCACGACATACACGTAGGTCTTCCCGTAATCGAAGCCCGTATCCTGATACTCCGGCTCTTTCGGCGCCGCAATTTGCAGCAGTGGAAGCTTCCAGACCGCCGCGTGAATATCCTTCTCAGCGTCCGCTTGGGACGCTGGATCCAGTTCACCGCGATACACGCGGTATTCCGCGATCGGCGGAAGTGCCGTGCCCCCTGACGTTTTCGTCGGCGCGCTCCACTTGAACCGCAGACTCCTTTCGCTCTCCTGTACATCAATCTTGGCGATTCGCTCGGGCACAGGATACAGATTCACTGGCGCAAAATTGGAATCCGCCGATATCTTTCGCTCGCTTACCCGTGTCCGCACACCGTAGACGATCAGTTCCCCCGGATTCGCCCGGATCTCCTCCGGCAAAACGGCGTCCACGAACTCCACCATCCCCTGCTTCACGTAGTGGCTCAGCACAGCGCCTGGGACGACGTCTACTTGCCGGAATGACCTCAAATTGGGCGTGCCATCGGGCTGCAGGCCACCGCGAAACACTTCCATCGTCGGCGTCTGCGTCAATCGCTCGCCCAGCGTGCTCTTGGTCGGCAGCGTGAACGATAGCAACACGCCATCGCCCAGCTGCTTTGCGGTCAGATCCTTGACTGCGGTGGGAATGGGAGGCGAAGGCGGCACCGGCTCCCCCGGCACTCCGCAACCGGCGGCAAGCAAACATATCGACATCAGCGGGGAAAAAATGCAGAAGACCGAATGCACAAGGCCAGGTTCGCCAGTCTTCGGTCCTTTTCTGATTTCCATTTTCTGCTTTTTACAGGATGTAGCGGCTCAAATCCTGGTTCTTTACAATATCAGCCAACTGCTTGTTCACGTATGCCGAATCCACCTTCACGGTTTTCTTCTTCAGGTCCGGCGCCTCGAACGACAGCTCATCCAGCACTTTTTCCAGGATCGTGTGCAACCGCCGCGCGCCGATATTTTCCGTCTGTTCATTCACACTGGTGGCAAAACGCGCAATGCTCTGCACCGCATCATCGGTGAACTGCAGCTTCACGCCTTCCGTGTCCAGCAGTGCGATATATTGCTTAATCAGCGCGTTTTTCGGCTCCGTCAAAATCCGCACAAAATCTTCTTCCTTCAGCGACTGCATCTCCACGCGAATGGGCAGCCGCCCTTGCAGCTCTGGAATCAGGTCCGAAGGCTTGGTGACGTGAAACGCGCCGGCCGCAATGAACAAAATATGGTCCGTGCGGATCATGCCGTAGCGCGTGTTCACCGTCGTGCCTTCAATGATCGGCAAGATGTCCCGCTGCACGCCTTCGCGCGAAACGTCCGGCCCGTGTCCCGATTCGCGGCCCGCCACCTTGTCGATCTCGTCCACGAAGATGATGCCCATCTGTTCCGCGCGCTCCACGGCGATGCGCGTTACCTGCTCCATGTCCAGCAGTTTGTTCTCTTCTTCCTGGATCAGATATTCGAACGCATCCGCCACGCTCATCTTCCGCTTCTTCTTCTGCTGTCCGAAGAAGCCGCTGAGCATGTCCTTCAGGTTGACGTCCATCTCCTCGATGCCTTGGTTCGAGATGATTTCAAACGACGGCATCGCGCGTTCCCGCACTTCCAGATCCACCATGCGCTGATCCAGCTTTCCTTCGCGCAGCTGTGCTCGCAACTTCTCGCGTGTCCGTTTGGTCTGTTCCCGCTGCGCGGCCAGTTCGCTCTCCGGTGTTCCCGCCGCGGGTGGCGGTGGTGGCGGCAGCAGCAGGTCCAGCACGCGCTCTTCGGCTGCTTCTTCCGCGCGGTCCGCCACTTCATCCAGCTTTTCCTCGCGCACCATGTCGATCGATGTTTCCACCAGGTCGCGTACCATCGATTCCACGTCGCGCCCGACATAGCCCACTTCGGTGTATTTCGAAGCTTCCACCTTGACGAACGGGCAGCCCGCCAGCCGCGCCAGTCGGCGCGCGATTTCCGTCTTTCCCACGCCCGTCGGGCCGATCATCAGGATATTTTTCGGCAGTACGTCTTCCGCGATCTCTGGCGGCAATTTCTGCCGCCGCACGCGATTCCGCAGCGCCACCGCCACCGCTCGCTTGGCTGCCGCCTGCCCCACGATGTACTTGTCCAGCTCCACCACGATTTCCCGCGGCGTCATGTCGTCCAGCGCGGGCAGCAACGCCTCGTCTTCGCCGTGGCTGTCGCCGTTCGCGCCGTTCAGTAACGTGATCTCTTTCTCTTTCGTCATTTCTCCCCAATTCCTGCCAATCCTGAACATCTCCGCCGTGCCGCGCTTTTCACCCGGCGTCTTAGCTCTTGTAGCGGCGGGTCTTCAGACCCGCTCCTGCCGGGTGACACAAACAAGAAGGCAAATGTCATCCTGAGCGAAGCGAAGGATCTCAACCTCTACGTCTTGCCGCTCCTCTACCACCGTACCGCGGGGTATATTTCTGCTACCCAGGCCTTACAGTTCCTCCACGGTAAAGTTCGCATTCGTATAGATGCAAATTTCGCTCGCGATGCGCATGGCCTCCAGCGCCAGTTCTTTGATGCTTAATTTCGTGTTTTTTACCAGCGCCCGCGCCGCCGAAAGCGCGTACATCCCGCCAGACCCGATCGCGCACAACCCGTCATCCGGCTCGATCACATCGCCATTTCCCGACAGCACGAACGTGGCCTTGGCATCCGCCACAATCAGCAGCGCTTCCAGGTGCCTCAGCGCGCGGTCCTTCCGCCACTCTTTGGCCAGTTCCACCGACGCCTTCTGCAAGTTCCCCGAGTGTTCCTGCAGCTTTCCTTCGAAGCGCTCGAACAGCGAAATCGCGTCCGCCGTCGACCCCGCGAATCCTGCCACCACTTTGTCGCTGTAGAGCCGGCGCGTTTTCCGCGCGGTATGTTTCAACACGTGATCGCCCATGGTTACCTGTCCATCGGCGATCAACACCACTTTGCTGTCTTTGCGCACGCACAACACGGTCGTCCCGTGCCTCGGCGCGTCTCCACCGGCATTTCGCATCTTTCCAGTATACCGCGACCCACACCCCCGGTCATCGCGGCATGCCATCTCAACCCGATTGTTATTGCGTGATCTCGCGAAAGGACAGAATTTTAAAGCTGAGAGGCCCTTGTGCTCCCGAGGCTGCCCCTGTCCCGTGAATCCAGCAGCTGTTATAGCTGATGCCGGTAGCGCTGCCGGCGCCCGTCACGGTAAACGACGATGCCCCCAGAGACGACAAAATCGCATTTGATGCATCCCGCGTCTGTGCGACAAACACCGCCCCATCAATTTCACCCGAGCCACTCGAAATCGTCGTGGTGACCATTCCTTGTCCGATAACGAGAATCAGCCCTCTCCATGTCGCCGTGGTGCTGTAGTTCAGGGTGCCCGTCACAAGCAGTAGTCCGTATCCTTGTCCATACCACGAACTCAGATCCAGATTCCCGTTCACGACAATCGTCATCGGATTCAGTGGTCCCATCGTCGGCGCTTTTGTCTGGATGTCATTCCCCGTGGCATTTCCACTTATGACCACGTCTGCGTTCGTCGTGATGTTTTGCACCACATTCGCTTCCAGCCATGCCGGAATTAGCCAGTTTGGATTCATCGACGTGATTACATTTTGAATGCTCGCTGGTGCCGGCGAGGGCGTGGACCAGCCGATCAAGGGAGAACCCAAGTAGTCAGTTGCGGGAACAGCTTCTGCCGTGATCGCTCCGTACGAACTGTCCGTGCCGTTTGTATATCCAATCGACGCCACCATGTAATGCGTCGAGCTGCAGGCAGGCGTCTGATCCGATCCATTGATAGGGAAGGTATTCCCTGCGCCCGGTCCCACATAGCTCACATTGTTGCCGGCAAGCGTTAGTGCCGCTGGAAAATCCATGTTCGAGCCTGTTGGAAACGCGGGAATCGTCTGGATAATATTCGGTACCACGACATATTGAAGCAGTCTCTTGCTATTGTCCGGCATCATCACGAACGCCGTTATCCCTAGTGCCGCGTTACCCAGCGAAGTCAGGTTCAATCCGTTTCCGTCGTAATAGAGCGGGATCGACGAATTCGGCGTTCCGCCGGAATTATTTACGTCAATTCCCATCCCCTTCTCCGTGACCGGGTTGATTCGCACCCACTTGTATGCGGGTCCCGGAAGTCCCGCCACCGGCGACACCGACGTCACAATAACCGGGGTCGACGGCGGCGCTCCCATCTCGCTCGCGTACTCCGTGTCGGCGTACGGACTCGCGCCGTCAGTTGGGTCAACCGTTTCTGAATTCGCTGGATTGACGATGTAAAGAACGTTATTTAATCCGAATGTCGGCACGCCCTGTGCCGAAAACAATGCCGAATATGTACCCGTTTTATTCAGATAGTCTGGGTTCTTCCAGAGCATTCTTCCGCGCGCTTCCTCCAGTCCCGCTACGGCTGCGTAATACGCTCCGGCCGAATTCCGGTAATTGCCCGCCAGCGCGCTGTCTGTCCCCGTCGACACCACCAATGCTAGTCCCACCACGCTGATCAGCAGCAGCGCGAAAATCGCGATGAGAAGCGCGGAGCCCGCTTCCCTCGATACCTTTGCGAATTGTCGAACAACCTTCATCGAACTCGCCACGCCCCTAGTTATCCGGATTCAGCCGATGTCCCCTTCCGCTCAATTCCACCAACTTGTACATCTGCGTTTGTGTGTCTCGCTGCGGAGCCGCCACGATCAGCGTGATATTCACGTCGCGAATATTGTTTGGCGTGTTGTAACCAACCGCCAGCGGCGAAGTACAGGGCAGCGGGCCGCCCGGTGTATCGCACGTGTACTGAAAGATCGGTTGCGCTGTCCCCAGCGGATACATCGTGGGATATTGAGCTTTGATCTCTGCTAGCTTTGCCGGGTCCGCCACAGGATTATTCATCACGTTCGCCACGAGCGATGTTGTCTCGTTCGACGCTTGCACGATCGCTAGCGGGTCGCCGAAATTCTTTCTCACCACTGTGCGCATTAATGTTGTATTGGTCGTGGTATCCAGGTGATACCAGATCCAGCTGACGTGTACTGATCCCGTCAGCGGATCCGTGCTCAGTCGCGTCTCGATGATCAGATCGTAGTCGCTCGGCGAGACACAATTCACTCCGATCTGGCACTGCGAGACCGGATAGTTCGGGCTCCACGCTACCGGTCCCGTGGCGTACCGCCACGGCTTGCTCACTGGCAACACGGAATAGACTCCCGCCGGGGGATACCCGGCCACGTTAAAATCCCTCGTGATCTGATCCACCGCCAACCGTGCATCTTGATATGCCGCCGTCACCTGCGTCTCGCTGTTGTACCTTTTCTGCGACATGTCGAGCAGTTCGAACATCACGCCGCAGATGATCAGAAAAATGCCCATCGCCACCAGCAGTTCTAGCAGCGTAAATCCCCGCTCGTGGTTACGGCGGCGCACCATCTTATTTCTGCACCATCGAGTCCAAAGTGACTGGCAGTGTCGGCGTCTTCATCCCCCGACGGAACACACCCACAATGAACCGCTTTCCCGTCACGCTCGACGCGTTCGTCAGGGTAATCACTGCCCACCGCACGTCATACTCCGCTCCGGTTGGGTCGTTAGGGTCGGTATACGTGAAGCTGTACTGCGAAACTCGTGAGGCCGTGAAATCAATGACCGGGACATTTGGAATCGTTGGGCTCCCCACCAACACCCTCGGTTGCAGCGGATCGCCGAGGTTGCACGTGCTGCCCGCCGGATAGCAGGTCACTCCCGTCAAATCCGTGAATGTCGTATTCGCCAGCGGCTGTTCCCGCAACGCTTCCATCATCTGCTGTGCGAACACCATCGCCGTTCCGTCGTTCCGGTTGTTCGCGTCCATCATCACCGACGCCGGCACAAGCTGCGCCACCGCCACCAGTCCCACCAGCACCACCACCGTGGCAATCAGCATCTCCACCAGGGTGAACCCCTGGTCGGCGCCCGCTCCGCGCTTGATCTTCTGTCTCATTTCTACTTCTGCCCTATCTCAATTGGCCTATCGCAATTGCTGCCAGTTTCCCGATTGATCGCTCGTCCAGATCTGGATTCCTCCCGCGGGCATCAACAATACCGCCCGGTACCCCGCCTCGGGGGTCACCGCACTGCTTAAATAAACCACATTCACCGTGAGTAGGGGATTGGTTGTCGCTCCCCGTGCGTCGAATGTCACACTGGACGAACTCGCCGATGGTTCCCGGTTCGCTCCCGAATTGATGGCTGCCGCCAGCAAGCTCGACGTTCCCGGCACGCCGCCCGCATCCACCAGGTTGCCGCCGCTCCCCAGCAAAATCATCTTTTCCGTCGGGTCCATGTTTCCGTTATTATTCGAATCCACCCACACATCCGTTGTCGGCGGAGTGCTCCCGTTCGCTTTAATCACGCAGTTCACCTGCGTGTTCAATCGTATCGCCTCGTATCGCGCCAATCGCAGAATATCCGCCATTTCCCGCGCCGCGTTATTCAGCTGATACACGTGGTACGCCCGCAAAAACATCGGTAGACCGACGGCGAGCAGTATCATCGCCACCGCCATCGCCACCACCAACTCGATCAGGCTGAAGCCCACCACTTTGTGCTTCGCCACCTGTCTCATCCTGAGACCTTTCCCCCTGCGGAAACCTCCCCGTCGACCTCTATCGGGCCAAATGCTCTTCTAGGGCTGGACTGGGACTATAACCTATCAGGCTTTACACCGCTTCGATAGGAGTTACCTTCGGGGCTATTATTTAAGTATTTAGGGGCGGCACGGCTCGCCGCGATAGGCCTCGTCTTACTTGTCTTTGCTTTTCCCGCCCAGCTCTTTGTAGCGCTTTTCCAGCGACGCTCGCGTGAACAGGTCCGGCGGCAGTTCCGGGTTCAGTTGGCAATTTTCGTAAAAAATCTGCGAGATTCGCCGCCCATCCCGCTCGCGCGTAACCTGCATCGGCAACTGCACTCCGTCCTTCAACTGGTAATTCGAATAAACGGTCACATCTTCTTGCCGCTCTCGCGTCTCCTCATTCATCGTTGTCACGAGGCTGCGCACCAGAAGGTGCGTGGAGCGGTCCACTCCCAGCCGGATGGTTCGCTCTTCATTGTCCTGAAAATCGACCCAGTCCACCGTTTTCAGATCCGCCACCCCGATTCCCCCGTAACGGACGTACATCCCTTCCTGGTTGAGCCGGTTGCGTAGTAAGGTGTTCGGGTCTCGCTTCAGCGCCGCTTGGAAATCCGCCACTGAGGTCACCGGCTCTTCCGAAACGCCTCCACGGTCCAGCGTCCAGCCCTCGTCGCCGGAGAAGATATCGATGATGTTGTCCTTCTTCGAATAATCGATTCGTCGCTTGTCCGGGTAGCTTCGGTATTCCTTGAACGCAATATATCCCGTCATATTGCCGTTGTGCCCAAACTGCGCCATCCGCCCTTCGCAGCTCACCGTCTTCACGCTGAGGTATAACGGCCCGCCCATCGCATTCAGCAATTGCTTCAGGATCTGGTTGGCCTTGGCTTCGCTGGCCTCCGGACTCATGGTGTCCGGATTCTGTGCCCGCGCCGCCGCCGCCAACAACACAAATGCGGCTGTCAGTAACGCCGCAACTCCATGTCGCCAGGCTATCCGCACAACACCGAGCCTCCGTTCACATTCAAAATCTCTCCATTGATGAAGTTCGCCAGATCCGATGCCAGGAACAAAATCGGCCCGGCGATTTCTTCCGCCGTTGCCGGACGTCCGATCGGGATCACGCTCGCCGCCATCTTTTGCCCAGCCTTCGTATCCAGCACCGGGTTCGACATGTCCGTCGCCACCCAGCCCGGTGCCACGCTATTTACCAGGATTCCGTGCCGCGCCAGTTCCGTCGCCAGGCCCTTCACCAGACTGATGATCGCGCCCTTCGCCGCGCCATAGTGCGTGTGCAACGATTCCCCGCGCTGTCCCGCCGTCGAGCTGATCGCAATAATCTTTCCCGACTTCTGCTTGATCATCTGTGGCACTGCGAAGTGAATCACCGAATACACGCTCTTCAGGTTCACGCGGATCATCTCGTCCCACTGCTTTTCGGTCATCTTCTCAATCGGCAGGTCTTCCAGGTTCCACACGCCCGCGTTCGGCACCAGGATGTCCAGTCTCCCCAGTCTTTTGATGCAGAATTCCACCAGCTTGCGGTTATCTTCGTGCTTCCCCACCTCGGCTTTGAACGCCTCGACGCGCGTTCCGTGTTTCGCGGCTTCCGTTTCCACCTGTTTCGCGGCTTCTTTCGCGCTGTTGTAGCTGAAAATCACGTCGGCGCCCGCTTGCGCGAACAATTTCACCGCCGCTGCCCCGATTCCCCGCGAACCTCCCGTGATGAGTGCCGCTTTCCCTGCCAGTGAGATCATTTCTCCCCCATGTTCGATTCAAAAATTCGTCGTGCGGTTGGTCCCGCGTTGTTCTTCTCTCTTCGTTCTTGGTCTCT
>Ga0335077_10000595_pt1 | contig 40888 bp, 36 predicted proteins | sample Lox_Sample_31_FD_207151 | JGI IMG/M metagenome (GOLD analysis project Ga0335077, IMG submission 207151) | Soil microbial communities from Loxahatchee National Wildlife Refuge, Florida, United States - Lox_Sample_3.1 | ecosystem: Environmental > Terrestrial > Soil > Wetlands | place: USA... | reverse complement strand
TAGACCTCGCTGCCCATGCGATAGACGGCGAACGTGCGACCGCCGTGGTCGAAACGCCTGACGTCCTCGTCGTCGATGTCGTCGAGCCGGCCCGCGGCGACCCATTGGCTCATGGCGCGGCCCCTGCAGTCCGTGGCAGCGGGGCGCTCGACGCTGTAACCCGGATCGCGGGTCTGGCGGACGAGCGCCGGGATGATCTCGCGATACGCGGCAAGCGTGCTGGGGTAAGGCGGCGGCATCTCGCTCCGGAGCGCGGCGTGCAGGCGGGGCAGGGCGTGGTACGGGACCATGGGGAACATGTGGTGCTCGACGTGGTAGTTCATGTTCCAGTACAGGAAGCGGAACACGGGATTCATGTACACGGTGCGGCAGTTCAGACGATGATCGGTGACGTTCTCCGGCAACCCCGCATGCTGCGTCAGGCCGAAGAAGTGGTATAGCCAGGCGCCGTACAGGCTCGGCAGCCCGATGTAGAGCAGCGGCACGATGCTGTGCAGGGCGATGCAGGCGGCGAAGACGCACAGATAGATCGCCGCCCAGATGCGCGCCTCGCGCGCGATCTTCGGCCGCTCGGACTCGGGAACGAAGGTCTCCTCCTCGGCATCGAGCCAGCCGGCGACGTTGAGCAGGAGCCTGCGCAGTTCCCCGCTGACGTGTGCGAGGCCGGCGATGTTTCCGAGCACCACGCTCCAGCGCGTCGGCACTTGCGCGGCGATCTCGGGATCGCGGCCGACGACCAGCGTGTCGGTATGGTGGCGGGCGTGGCTCCAGCGCCAGACCGTCGGCCGGCGCAACACCTGGAACGAGGCGACCTGGTACAGCGCGTCGTTCATCCAGCGTGTCTTGAAGGCCGTGCCGTGGCCGCATTCGTGCCAGCGCGAATCGGCCGGCCCGCAATAGAGCGTGCCGTACAGCAGGAATGCGGGCACGGCCCACGCGGTGCCCAGCGCGAAATGCGCCAGCACGCCGCTCGTAACGATCAGCGCGTACCAGAGGACGGTGTCGCGAATGGCGCCGGTGTCGCTTCGTTGCAGCAACGTCTTCATCAGCGCTCGCGCCACCGGCGGCTTGTACCAGTCGGCGTTGACCAGGCCCGCCGCGCGCGCGCGTTCGGTACCCGCGGCGGTCAGGCGATATTGGTCGGCAAGAAACGCCCGCCGCGCGAGGTGCCGGGTTCCCGGGTCCATGCGTTCGTGCGGCGTCGGCTTCAACGCGGCCGCCGACGGCGGCCGCATGCGAGCTCACTCGGGCTGGGCCCCTGGCACCCACTGGTCGTAGTCGACCAGCGCGCCGGTCATGACGCCGGACTCGGGGCTCAGCATGTATGCGATCAATCCGGCGAGTTCATCGGGCTTGATGAGTTGTCCCATCGGCCGCGCGGCCTCGGCGCGGGCGAGCCAGTCGTCGCCCGCGCCGTGGAATTTTTTCTGGATCGCCGTTTCGCCCGGCGTATCCATCCACCCCGCCATCACGCCGTTGCAGCGGATGCGGTGGCGGCGATAGGACTGCGCGACATTCTTGGTGAGGTTGGCGAGCGTCGCCTTGGAAGCGGAATAGGGCACGAGGAAAGACTGGCCGCAATGCGCCGACTGGGAGAGCACGTTGACGATCGAGCCCGGCGCATTGCGCTCGAGCAGGTGCCTGACGAGCGCCTGCATGAGCAGGAACGGCCCGCGCGCATTGGTGTCCATCTGCGCCTGCCACATCTCGAGCGTGGTGTCGACCAGCGTTCCGCGATCGGTGGTGGCCGCGGAATTGACCAGGGCGTTCACGCTGCCGAGGCGCGCGATCGCGGTGGCCATCAGGCGGGTGCAATCCTCGGCCACGGCCACGTCGGCCTGGACGTAGAAGCATTCGGTGCCAAGGGCGCGCACTGCGGCGACCGCCGCCTCGCCGACCGCCGCCCGGCGGCCGCTGATGACGATGGCCGGCGCGCCCTCGCGCGCCAGGCGCCGGGCGACCGCCAGGCCGAGGCCTTGCGTGCCGCCGGTGATGACGGCGCGGGTGTCCAGGTTGCGGCGGGAGTCGTGATCCATCGGCGGGAGTCTTTCCGGTTGCGAGGAAATCAGAGCGCCAGCGGTTGCGCGGCGGACCCTCGAACCCCATGCTCTCAATGTATCGAGGTCCCTGCAATTTGGAAAGATTTTTCTAACACGATACCGTAAAAGAAGTACAATTCTCGCCAGCGCAGACTCCTTATCCGCCGCTCGATGGAAACGTTGCCCGCAGCGTGGCTGCGACCCGAAGCATGTGACGTGCAGGACCTCGCGCGCATCGTGCGCATGCCCGCGTCGCCTAGCGACTTCCCGTTCAGCAGCCGGCTCGACCGCGGCGTGCCGCTCTACGACGGTGGCGCGCTGAGGCGGCGCCTGCAGCAGGCGGCGGTGCGGCAGGAGCTGATGAGCGAATGGGTGCGGGTGCTCGGTGACGGGCCCGGAGTTCTGGTGCTGCAGGGTGCTTTCGACGACGCCGCGATCGTCGAGGCCGTCACGCACCGGTTCCATGAGTTCATCGACGAGGAGCGCGGCAAGACCGGCGGCGGCGATCACTTTGCCCGGGCCGGCGCCAACGATCGCGTCTGGAACGCGCTCGAGAAACTGTGCATGCGCGATCCGGAGCTCTTTGCCCGCTACTACGGCAACGACCTGCTCGCCCTCGTTTGCGAGGCGTGGCTCGGTCCGGGCTACCAGATGACTTCGCAGGTGAACCGCGTCAACCCCGGCGGCGCCGCACAGTCGCCGCATCGCGACTACCACCTCGGTTTCCTGACGGCCGATGCGGCCGCGCGTTACCCGGCGCATGTGCACCGGCTGTCGCCGGTGCTGACGTTGCAGGGGGCCGTGGCACACGTCGACATGCCGCCCGAGAGCGGGCCGACGCTCTACCTGCCGCACTCGCACAAGTACCTGCCCGGTTATCTGGTCGCGGCGCAGCCCGCATTTCGCGAGGTCTTCGAGGCGCATCACGTCCAGCTGCCGCTCGCGCGCGGCGATGCGGTGTTCTTCAATCCGGCGCTGATGCACGCCGCGGGTCACAATCGCACGGCGCACGTGCGCCGCACGGCCAACCTGCTGCAGGTGTCGTCGGCCTTCGGCCGCGCCATGGAAAGCGTCGATCGCGTGCGCATGTGCCGTGCGCTCTACCCGGCGTTGCAACACCTGGCTGCCGCCCGGCGCCTGGACGCGCCATCGATCGACTGCGCGATCGGCTGTTGCGCCGAGGGTTACGCCTTTCCCACCGATCTCGATCTCGATCCGCCGCTCGGCGGCCTTGCGCCGGAGAGCCAGCAGGCGCTCATGCGGCGCGCGCTCGCCGAGCTCTGGAGCGTCGAGCGCTTCGAGCAGGCGCTCCTCGCGCAGGCGGAGAAAAAGCGCGTGCATTGAGCGCCGGCGCGCTCCGCGCCGCCGGCGCGATCAGTCGTGCGTCTGGCCGGAAAACGGCGTCGCGTGCATCGAAGCACGCGCGGCGAACGCGTCGAACCAGGCCGAGAGCCGCGCTCTTGCGCGCCCGTCCGGCGTGACGCGGAATCCGGGCAGTGCGCGGAACTCCAGCCAGCTCAGCGTCGTGGCAAGTGCCACGTGGCCCACGTTCGGCGCCGGTCCGTCGTCGAGGTTGTGCTCCAGCCAGTCGTAGCTCCCGATGAGCTTGTTCGCGTAGCCGTCGCGCAGCGGCGCGTAGCGCAGCTCGGCCGGTCGGCGTTCCGTCTCCCAGCGCAAGCCGACGCCCGCTTCGGCCATGCCCTGGGCAACTGCCTGCAAGCGCAGGGCGAGCCAGCGCGCTTCGCCGTGACCGGGAATCAAGGGGCGCCCGGCATGCAACGTGTCGAGGTATTCGCAGATCACGTTGGAGTCGAACAGTGCCGGCGCGCCGGGACGCAATAACACCGGCACCTTGCCGAGCGGGTTTTGCGCGTACACCGCTTCGTTGCGCCGGGTCGGGCTCGTCTCGTGATGCACGACCTCGATGTCGCCGGCGAGGCCGACCTCGTGGGCGAACACCAGCACCTTGCGGGCGTACGGCGAGTGCGTCTGGTAGAGAAGCTTCATGGTGTCCGGCCGGCGGGTGAGCGTCAGTGCGGCGGGATGGGAAACGCGACCACCTTGAAGCGCGCGAGCACGGCCGGGTCGATCCAGCCGCTTGAGTGGGTCGTGAGGATCGCAACCCCGGCGAAACTCTCGATACGCTGCAGCAGGTCGTTCACGTCGAGGTTGGCGTAACGATCATGCCCATCCTTCACCTCGCTGCGCTTGCCGAACAGCGCGTCGGCTTCGTCGAACAGCAGCACGGAACCGGACTGTTGCGCGTCCCGAAAGGCGGCCTCGAGGTTCTTTTCCGTCTCGCCGATGTAGCGCTTGACGACCTGGCCAAGATCGACGCGAAAGACGTCGACATCGAGCGAACCGGCCAGCCAGTGCGCGGCGAGCGTTTTGCCCGTGCCGGAGGAGCCGCTGAAGAGCGCCGCGATCCGCGGCGGCGCCTTGCGCTGGCCGGCGTCTTCTTCCAGCCCCACGGCAGCGTGCAGGTAACGCGACCAGGCCGCGACGGTCTCTCGAGGCTGGGCGAAGGACCCCACCTCGGCATCTGGTGCGCCGGTCACCGCGAGCCACCGGTCGACGGCAGCGAGCAGGTCAACGTCGGTGCCGTCCGGCGCATGCGTGCCGTCCCCATGCCGCGCGAGCCATTCGAGGATCGCGCCACCTGCCTCTGCCAGTGTTCGATACCGCGCGTGATGGGCGGCCCCGCCAAGCTGCGTCTCGTTCACCTGGTCGATGATCTGCCACGCGTCGCGCGCCGCGAACGCTGCGCCAACCAGCGGGCCAGCCTGGCTCGCCAGCGCGCGCGCTGCCGCTGCCACGGATGGCCGCGTCAGCGTCTGTGCGTTCAGCGCCGGTGTGCCCCGGCCGCCCTGCTGCGCGACGCTCGACACGAAGCGCAGCCAGAGATCTTCGAATTCGCGGTTCGGCTTGACCGCATCGATTGCGCCGCCGGGTGCGCCCAGCACACGCTGGTAAAGATCCCGGCGCCCGGCCGCCGACAGGCGTGATGCCTGCGCGTCCGACCGCAGCGTCGTGTGCGCCGGTCCGGAGCTCGACGAGATTCGCATCGATTCGTCCTTGAGGTAAGGTCACGCGTGCCGGTACCGCTACCTTGCGCCGGGGCCGACACCGCTTCAAGTGCCGCGCGACCCGGGTTTTCGCGCGCCAGCGGACGGCAGCCCGGTCGACGGCGCACACAGTCAAATACGCCACTGCAGGAACAAACCGGTCAGCACGCCCGGGCGAATATTCGCGGGCTGCGCCTTGGCGCAGAGCGTGCCGCGGCGCCGCGCTGCCGCTTGCGGCCCGAAAAAATCGTTTGTGTCGGCCTGAACTACGCCCGCCATGCGCGCGAGACCAACAACCCGATCCCGAAGCTGCCGATCCTGTTCAACAAGTTCAACAACACGCTCAACGCGCACCAGGGCCGGGTCCATGTTTCGGGAGTCCCCGCGGAGCAGTTCGACTACGAGGCCGAACTCGTGGTGGTGATGGGCCGGCGCGCGGCAAACGTGAGCGAGTCCGACGCGCTGTCGTACGTGATGGGCTACGCGACCGGGAACGACTTCACGGCACGCGACCTGCAGTCACGCAGCAGCCAGTCGATGATCGGCAAGACCAATGACGGCTTCGCGCCGATCGGGCCGTTCCGGGTCGCCGCCGATCTGGTCGGCGATCCCAACGCGCTCAAGATCGAGTGCCTGGTCAACGGCGGCGTACGCCAGTCGTCGAACACCAGCGACATGGTGTTCAATTGCGCGCAGATCGTGAGCTACGCCTCGAAGCTTTTCACGCTCGAACCCGGCGACATCATCTTCACCGGCACACCCGAGGGGGTCATCGCCAGCTACCCGAAGGACAAGCAGGTGTGGCTCAAGCCGGGCGACCGGCTGGTGACGCGCATCCAGAAGCTCGGCGCGCTGGAGTTCGAACTCGCCTGAACCGTCACGGCTTGCCGATCAGCCTGAGTTCGAGCTGGAACGGCCCGTACGCGTCCTCGGCGGCCGTGTTCGCCGCGAGACGCAGCGCGTACCTGCCTTTCGCGCCGAGCAGGGTTTCGCCGGGCAAGCCGGCGCTCGATTGCCCGTCGGGCTGGGTGAGAACGACGTGCGCCGCGGTACCCTCCAGTTTCAGCCGCAGCGTCTCGCCCGCCGCCGCGTCGAACGAATAGCTCGCGGTCGGCTGCTCGGCGCTCAGCTGCCCCTGCAGGCGCGCCACGCGCTCACCGAGGCCGACGTCGGTGAAGACGACCACAACCTGGCATCCCGGGCGGTCCGGCGGGCAGCGATTCTGCGCCTCCGGCGCGGGCTTCGTGCCAGCGCATGCGAGCAGCAGCGAGCAGGCGCCCGCCGCCAGCAACCCCGCGAGCGCGGCGGTCGGCGGGCGCACTCGCGACCATGCGTGGTCCGCACGAGCGTCACTTGCCACGTTGTTTTCCCTGCAGGGGCCAGGCGACGGTACTTGGAGCGATTGTGACCCGGCGCGGTTCCTTCAAGCCGGGTGCCGCAGGAAGGCGAGCAGCACCTGATGCACGGCTTCGGGCTGCTCCTGTTGCACCCAGTGCCCGGCGCCTTCGATCAGGTGGCACGCCTGCATGCGCGTGCACGCGGTGGCCTGCATCGCTTCGAATGCGCCCGGGTTCTGATAGACGCCCCAATCGCTGCGCCCTGCGATAAACATCGACGGCACGTCGATCGTGCGACCGGAGAAGACCTGCAACTCGGCGATGGTCCTCGCATCGGCCATGGCGCGGTACCACTGCAGTCCACCCTGGAACCCGGTGCGTTCGTACTCGGTGCTGTAGACGCGCAGCGCGTCGTCGGGCAGCCAGCGGCAGCCGGCGATCGCCGCCGCGCCCGGCATTTCGGGAGCGACGGTCTGCGCCATGTTCCGGTCGCGGTCCATGATGTAGTAGGTGGGCATGCGCGCCAGCTCCTCCGCGCTCCAGGACTCGAGGCGGAACGGGCGGTTCTCCTGCCAGTCGGCGCTCTTGTGGTGGAAATACGCGCGCAGGAACGCGTGCACTCCCTGCGGGCAGCGCCACATGTCGGCGTTGGCGTCCCGCGTCGAGTAGTAGAGCTGATAGTGCTTGCGCGGGCGTGGCAGCGCGGCGAGTTGTCGGTCGATGGCCGCGGCGCCGCCGGCGGGCGCACCGGGGCGCAGCGCCGGCGGCCCGCCGAACGGTGCGCTCATCAGCACGACGGAGCGGAACATGTCGGGCCTGAGCAGAGCGCACCACGCTGCGACCAACGAACCGAAATCGTGGCCGACCACTGCGTGCGCGGCAGCAATCTCCAGGCTCGCCAGCAGGCCGAGCGCGTCGCGCACCAGGGCGAGCATGCCGAATGCGTGCACGTCGCCGTCATAGCTCGTGTCCGATCCGGTGGTGCGCCCGTAGCCGCGCTGGTCCGGCGCGACGACGTGAAACCCCGCCGCTGCGAGCGCCGGCATCACGCGGCGCCAGCTGTACGCCAGCTCCGGAAACCCGTGCAGCAACAGCACGCACGGCCGGCCGGGCGTCTCGAATCCCGCCTCGAGCACGTGCATCGTCAGGGGGCCGACAACCGGGACGAAACGGCTGCGCACACCGGCAGGGAGGCGTCCGGCTTCCAGCGGAGCGAGCGCACCCATGACGCAACCGCGACAACGCCCGTGATCGCCTATTCGAGCGCTTCGCTGCCGGCGGGCAGGCCGGCGCGCAGAAGCCACCAGCGCCACTTTTCGACCGCGTGGGCTGCGCCGGCGCCCGCCTCGGCCACGGGCTGGCCGGCGACCATGTGCAGCGTGATGCTGCGCGAGGCGTCGCCGCCCTTGCATACCCAGTGCCTGCGATCCTCGATGGCGCAGTCCGTGAGCTTGCCGGACGGTTCGGCGGAGGCGACGATCCAGAACAGCACTTCGCGATGCGGCTTCAAGGTACGGAAGCGGTAGCGTTCCGCGGCCCGCAGCGTGCCGCTGCAGCGGTTCGCCTGCCACTCGCCCTGGTCGCAGCGCACGGTATAGATCGTGCATTCGCCCTGCCAGGCCACCTTGTCGGTGGCCCACGCATAGGCCGCAAGCGCGGCAACCGTTGCTGTCGAGATCAGGAAGGTGCGAAATGCCCAGGACATCGGCGCGGGGTCTCTTGCTCGATCGTACGGACGCAGGGTAGCAATGCGCGAGGTATTCACGCCCGAGTCGCGCGCGTTCGCGCGTCGGGCCGTTGAGAGCTCTATCGGGTGTGCGGATACGCGCGAGCCGGCCAACGCTGCGGCAGCCCGATGGTGCATCAGAACGCGATGGCACGATCCGCGCAGTGCGCAGGCACCAGCCTGGCGTCAGCTTTGCGACAGAGAATCCCGGTCTGCGCGGGTGCGCTTGCCGTTCCGAACTGCGCACGTCCGCCTGCGTCAAACCGGCGAGCTGCTGCTTGCGTCGCTCACAGGAGAGGGGGAATGTTGCTCGGGCGCGTCCTCATACCTGCATTGACTTTCGCCGCCGGGGTGGCCGCCGGCGGATACCTGTTCTCGAACTCCCAGCCGAGATCCTTCCTGGCGCTGACCGACTGCGTCGCCTGCTACCGGCCGAACGATCTCGCCGGGCTGCTGGTCTCGGCGGGAATCCAGCGCGCGCCGTACCTGGTGCCGCACGTGGTGATGGAGTCGGATCGCTGCATCGCGATCGAACATCCGTTTCCGCGCACGCGCACCCACTTCGTCGTGTTTCCGAAGAAGGACATCCGCAACATCGCCGACATCGCGCAAGGCGACGAACCCTACGTGCTCGACTGCCTGGGGATGATTCGTGCGCTCGTGCTGGAGCACGGGCTGCGCAACTATCGTGTCGTGACCAACGGCCCCGACCTGCAGGACGTCACGTATCTGCACTTTCACCTCGTGTCGGGCGAGCGGCATGCCGTGCCCGCACGCGCGAGCACCGGACGAAGTGGCGCGGATCGCTAGCGCGGAAATTCGCCGCGGCGAGCGGAGCGGGCGAAAATCCGCGGACGTCGCTCAGGCCGCGTCGGCGGCTTGCGCCGGCAGCATGTCGAGCGCATCGGCGCGTCCCACGAGGACTTCCACCGAGTCGCGCGGCGGCGGCGCGCAGTCCTTCGACGACCACGCGGCAAGATACGGCGAGAAGATCTCCGCCGCTTTCGGCGAGAAGTAGTAGACGTGTCGCTCACGCGAAGCGAGCTCGAACAGGGCTGCATCGCGCGGCGCCGACGCGGTCATGAAAAGGGCGCGGAACTGGGACTGCAGTCGGAATGCCCGCATCCGGGCAACGTCGGCATCTGTCAACTCCACCATCGACCAGCGCACGGCAACGTCCTTCCGGAACGAGAGTGCAAACAAGGCCCATCAGCCTATCGCGTTGTTCGCGCATGCGAAGTCAGCGGTCGTTCAACAAGTTGACACAACATGACGCAATCGCCTGCGACCCACGATGCGAACGCACGCGCGGCGCGGGCCTCGGTGCCCGGTGCGCGCGCTTTCGTTGGCGTCGCTGCAACGCTGAGGTCGTTCGGGATCGAGCCGGCGAGGGGCTCCCCGCGACGAGAGGTTCCAGGGCCCTAAGCGTCAGCTGTTTGTCAGCCTGCCAAAGCTGGCTGTAACCTTCTGATGCAATTTCCAATCCGCGAGCGACAAAAGGGATTCGATTCCTGTTCACACTGCGCGGCTTTGACGTTTTTGCGAAGGACGGCTTTGAAGAAAGTACTCGAGCTCCTCGGAATCGCGGCGATCGTGTTGTTGCTTGGCGCCTGCAGCAAGGGCAATGGCAACCAGACGCCCCCGGCGAACCTGCGTTTCATCAATGGTGCGACGAACCAAAGCCTCACCGTGGTCTTGAATGGAACGGTCGAATTCGCGGGCGTCGCGGCCGAGAGCGCCAGCGCCTATACGTCGATCGCCGCCGGCACCTATACGATCTCGGTCACCGACGTCTCGGGAACGCTGGTTTCTCCTGCGGTCAACTTTGCGTTCAGCGGCAGCCAGGCGTACAGCCTGGTTGCATACGTGCGCAACGGCGCCGTCATTACTGCGCTGATCGACGACAGCCAGGTCACGCCTCCGGCCGGATACGGCAAGTTGGGCGTCGCCAACATTTCGCCGGATTCGGGTGCACTGGACGTATACGTCGTCGCACCCGGGACGACGGATCTGTCGCAGTCGGCACCTGTGTTTCAGTCCGCCGTATTCCGCGGCTCGCCTGTCTGGACGACATTGGTGGCCGGCACGTTCGACGTGGTCGTCACCGGGGCGGGCAATCCGAGCGACGTGCGGCTGACGCTTCCGTCGGTACCCGTTGCCAATGGGCAGGTCCTCGCGCTTGCATTCATGAGCACGCCAGGCGGCTCCCTGGTCAATGCGATGCTCGACTCGCTGAATGGCCCGGCGCAGTTCGTCAGCAACACGAATGCCCGCGTGCGCATCGTCTCGGCACTGCCCGTCAACCCCGCGACAGCGGTCACCGGGACCATCGGCACGACAACGTTGTCCTCCGTATTCGCACCGAACCCGGGGTTGTACACACTGGTCGCGGGGGGCTCGAGCACCTACTCGATCGGTGTCGGCGCTGCGCAGGTCGCGAGTCTGCCCCCGGCGACCTTCGCGGCGGGCGGGGACTTCACCATCATCGTGTACGGAACCGTGGCCACGCCGTCCGTGGCCGTCTATACCGATAACAACCAGATTCCGGTGGTCGGCGGCGACGTGAAATTGCGCCTGGTCAATGCGGCGGTCAGCGGCGGCACCGGCTTGACGCTCTACGTCAACAACGTGCAGGCCGCGAGCGACGTAGCCTACGGTGCAGCCTCGCCGTATTTCGCGGTCGCCACTTCGTCCAGTGCCCAGCTGGAACTGGTCGAGCCGTCGGTGCCACCCGTGTTTCCCCCCACGGTCCAGCTGAGCCCGTCAGGATCGGTCTACACGGTCTTCGTGATCGACAGCACCCTGACGCCCTACGTGATCAGGGACCGCTGAGAGGCGGCGCACCCGCACCGCCGGCTCTCTTGGTTGGACGCGGACGCCTTCGGCGAGCGCGCCGCGCAGCCACGCGCAGGTGCGCCCTCCCTGCGCGGTTCAACGCGTCTGAGCTCGGCGAACTACTGACGCCCCTAATGCAGACGTCGTCCTAACGCTCCCAGATCCGGTCCAGCGTCCGCGACTCCGGGAAGGGTCGGGCCGCTTCGCGGCGCGCCTGGCGCGGGTCGAAACCGACGTCGCGCAGGAGATGATCATCGAGCCGATCCAGGTCGCGCCGCATCTCGTAGTCGTGCATCCAGCGAACGAGCGTCTCTTGGACGGACTTCACCGCTCGCGTGAACAGGCCGGGTATGGACGATGCCGGCTGCGACACGGTCGCCTTGCCGACGGTTGGATTTGCTGCCATGGTCTGACCTCTCCCGAATGACAGACACAGTCTCGCAGCGCCCGATTGGCGGGCGGTTTCGGGTGACGATCCGGGGGTTGCGAATGAAATCCGCGCGCTGCGGATGTCATTGCGCGCGCCGCGCTCAGGTGTTGAGCGACTGCGATCGCCTTTCGAGATCCTGGCGCAACTGCTTGCGCGTTTCCGCAGCGGCGTGGCGATGCTGTTCGTCGCGCGAGAACGGGCGCAGCGGCGGCACGGCGACGGGCTTGCCGTCGTCGTCGACCGCGACCATCGTGAAGAAGCAGCTGTTCACGTGCCGCACCTCCTGGGTCCGGATGTTCTCGGCGAGCACCTTGATGCCGATCTCCATCGACGTGCGGCCCGTGTAGTTGACGCTGGCGAGGAAGGTGACGAGGTCGCCGACATGGATGGCCTGGCGGAACGTCACCTGGTCAACCGAAAGCGTGACGACATAACGGCCGGCGTAGCGGCTCGCGCACGCATACGCCACCTGGTCGAGCAGCTTGAGGATCGTCCCGCCATGCACGTTGCCCGCGAAGTTGGCCGTGTCGGGCGTCATCAGGATCGTCATCGTCAACTGGTGCGCGGGCAGGCTCATGGCGGTCAGCTGATGCGGGCGAGCACGATCAGGACCAGCGTGACCGTGATCGCGCCGCCGATGCGGGTGGCGATCTGCGCGAACGGCATCAGCTGCATGCGATCGGCCGCGGTCAGGATCGCGACATCGCCCGTGCCGCCTTGTCCGCTGTGACAGGCGTTGACGATCGCCGTCTCGATCGGATACATCTTCATGCGCCGCCCGACCACGAAGCCCGTTGCCATCAGCGTCGCCACCGTGCAGACGATGGTGATGAGCGTCGGCAGGGTGAACGCGGCCATCAGCTTGTCCCAGGGCGTGAGCGACACGCCGATCGCGAACAGCAGCGGGTAGGTGACCGCGGTCGAGAAGAACTTGTAGACGACGAACGCACCCTCCTGCAGCTGCGGTGATACCGCCTGCGTCAGCTTGACGATCACCGCGATGAACAGCATCGCCACCGGCGCGGGCAGCCCGAACAGCCTGTGGCACATGATGCCCACGACGTACAGCGTGAGCGCGGTGACGCCGGCCGCGGCGATGTGCGTCACGTCGACGTTGCCGCTGATCTGTTCCTGGTGCGGGTCCATTTCGTCGTCCTCGTCCGGCTGCAGGCGTCCGTTGCCGGTGAGGCCGGGGTAGCGCTTGCCGACGTAGTTCAGCGTCCCGGACAGCAGGATCGCGGTCAGGCTGCCCAGCATGACCGGCGGCAGCACTGTGGCGAACAGGACGCCCTGGTCCTGGTGCAGGATCTCCGAGTAGCCGACCGAAAGCGGGATGGCACCTTCACCGACGCCGCCCGCCATGATGGGCACGACGATGTAGAAGAACGTGTGGTGCGTGCCCAGGCCGAGCGCCGTCCCGACCAGCGTGCCGACGATCATGGCGGCGACCGAGCCGAGCGCGAGCGGAATGAAGATCTTCAGGAAGCCCTTGATCAGCACCTTGCGGTTCATGCTCAGAATGCTGCCGACGATGATCGAGGCGATGAACAGGTACAGGAAGTTCGATGTCTTGGTGAACTCGGTCGTCATCTTGACGATCGAGTCCGGCAGCACCTTGTAGAAGACGAGCGCCGACGGGATGAAAGTGGCGAAGATCGCGGCGGCGCCGATGTTGCGCAGGATCGGCGTACGTTTGCCGATCTCGGCGCAGGTGAAGCCGAAGAACGCGAACACGACGATCGCCACCGAGATCTCGGACGAGATCTTGCCGGTCGCGACGAACCCGCCGATCAGGACGGCGATCAGGAAGAACACCGGCAGCGGGATGATGCCGATGCGGTACTCCATCAGCTTCCACCAGCCCTCGGGCCAGAAGCGGCCCGCCGGCTTCGACGGCTGCGCAACGGGGGCATCGGCGGTCTTTGCCATGGAAGGTCTCCTCACGCAACGAAGCGGACGCTGGATTGCGGCGTGCGCGTGTCCATGTTCTTGCCGCGGTTCTGGTGATCGTCGATCTCGGCCGCGCACCCGATCATGCGCCCATACAGGAACACGGTAAACGCGGCGCTTTCGAGCGCCTTCGACGGCAGTTCGCCGGCGCGGTAGCGCGGCCAGAGCATCTTGAGCAGCAGCGCGGCGATGACCGCGTCGACGTTGACGCAGAACACGTTGCGCGTGACGTTCTCCTCGTACAGCGCGCGCACCAGCGTCGAGTAGTAGTCGTGGAACGCGTTGTATTCGCCGCGCTGCCTGAAGACGTTGCGCACGAACTCCTCGCGCGGATCGATGTTGACCGGCTTGCCCTTGAACACCGGATGATTGATGCAGGGCAGGGCTTGCGCCGACTCGGCGCCCGATTCCTTGCGCTGCACCCGCTCGGCGCCGTAGGTGCGCGCGAACTCGGTGGCCATCGCCTTGAAATCGAGGCCGTGCTGCGGATCGCCGGGGTCGACCAGTGCGGCATCCTTGAAGCGCTCGAGCAGGAACGCCACGCCCTCGTACCCGTTGCCGCCGTGCGCATAACCGGAGTGGGTGAGGAAGCCGACCATCGCCTTGTTCAGTTGCACGCGGCCCGGCGCCTCGGGTCCGTCGGCCGAGGTCGCGCCTTTCGCGCCCTGCGCCGAGATCGCGCCGGGGCCGTTGGTGAGCAGCAGGCCGACCAGCGTCTGGAACGCGAACAGGTCGGCCGGTTTCGGCTCCTGGCCGATCAGTGCAACGCACGCGATCTCGGTCAGCGAGCGCTTGCCGAGCAGGTCCGCGGCGGCGATGCCGCAGAAGCGCTCCGGGCCGTGGCGCCCGTCCTCGACGGAGGCGCCGAGCAGCGTGCCGAAGATGCGGATCCACCAGGGCAGGCCTTCGGCGCTCTGGCGCGACATGCGCTTGCGCAGCAGCGGGCCCCACGCGAGCGTGGCCGCGATGGCGGCCAGCACGGCGTCGGCCGTCGCAGGTCCGCCCAGGCCGCGCAGGTAGCGCACGAAGATGGACCTGGCGCCGCGCGCCTCGAGCGCGGCCAGCATGGCGTCGGCCTTCGCATCGGGCGCCGCGCCGACGAAAAGACCGCGCTCGGCCGCCGGAGCCACCCTGGTCAGGTCGAAGCTTTCGTCGAGCGCGTTCTGCAAGCCCGCCGCCGCAAAACGCGTGATGAGGTCGGACAACGCTCGCCGCGCCGGTTCCTGCGGCTTCGGCCCGACGATGCTCGCGGCGGCAGCCAGCACGCTGTTGGGCGCGTTGCCCGCATCGCGCGCCGCCTGCGCCGCCGCGAGCGTGGGCCGGCCGTAGAGCAGGACTTCCGCGCCGACCGCCACGTTGATGAGGGCACGGTCGTTCTCCCCGCCCGGTTCGCGCATCAGCGCGAGGTTCAGGTTGGACTCCATCGGCTGCAGCGCCGCGTCGAGCATGGTGACGCCGTGCAGGCTGGTGACCTGCGTCTGCGGATCCATGCGCGATGCGCCGGACGTGTCCTTCATCGACTCGCGCGGAAAGACGGTGCCGATCTGGCGGTTCAGGCGGGCGATCTGGTCGTTGTACGGCGCCATCGCCTCGACCACCGGCAGCGTGAGCGCGGGCGGGAGCTTCAGCCCGCGGTCGGCGCCGAACCAGGCCTTGAGCGCGAGGCTTCCTTCCGGCGCGAAGTCGGGCCGGGCGGCGTTTTCCGCCATCACGGCGGTCAATGCGGCCGGGATGTGCGCGATGTTGGTCACCAGGGCGCCCTTGCTGGAGAACACGGGCTTCTCGGGCGTGAAGATCGCGTTCACGCCGAACTTCTCCATGAACCAGCGTTCCTTGGCGCCCGCGTCGTCGGCGCCGCCCGCCATCGCGCCCGCGTGACCGACCGCGCGCGTCAGCTTGCTCTTCCACCGCCCCACGACGCACGCGACCACCGGCTTGGTGAACTCGGCGTCGTACTCGTAGTAGCCGCCCGGTTCGACGTACATGACGGCGGCCTTGGTGCGGGCATCGTTGGCCATCGCGAACGCGAACTCCGGCGCGGCGAAGTGGATGTAGACGTCCTTGCCGCTCGAGATCAGCGTGGTCGTGCCCCAGCCCGCCATGCGCAGGTAGGTGGCGATCGTCGTCGTGAAGTTGCCGGAGTTGGAGAAGATCGCGATCGAGCCCTTGCGCAGCGCTTCGGCCGGGTTGTCGCCGCCCAGCGCGCCGCCGATGCGCACGCGGTTCCACGCGTCGGCGACGCCCAGGCTGTTGCCGCCGAAGATGTCGATCCCGTTTTGCTGCCCCATGGCGCGGATCTCGCGCGAGTCGTGCACGGCGAGCTTTTCCGTGACGATGTAGATCTTTTTCAGGTCGGGATTGACGCGGATCAGCTCGGCCACGCCATCGCGCGCTCCGGAGGGCGGCAGGTAGATCACGCCGCAGTTGAAGCGGTGCCCGTCGGCCAGCCCCTCGAGCACGCTGTTATAGACCGGCACGTTGCCGATGCGCGTCTCGAGCGCCTGGCCGCGCCGCCCCGGCGAGGTGCCGAACACCACGTTGCCGCCCGAGTAGGCGTGGCCGACCGGGGTCACGTCGCTCGATTCGCCGCCGAGGATGTTGAGGACGCACACGCGGTCGTCGCGCGTCGCGACCTGCGCCAGCGAGCTGATGCCCACGAAATACTTGAAGGTGCCGATGCCTTGCGTGTACATGTTCTGTCTCCGTTTTCAATCCTTGTCATTCCGAGCCGGAGGCGGGCAAGCCCGGCGCTGCGGCGCGAGATCCTTACGCGGCCGCCTTGAGCGGCGCCAGTCCCAGCGCCGCTGCCACCTGCTCGCGTCCGCCTGCCTTCATCCAAGCGTCGGCCGCCTGCGCGAAGTTGATCACCTCGCTCATGTCCGAGTCGAAGCCGAACATGCGATAGGGCAGCCCGAGCGCGTCGAGGGTGTCGCGCATCGCGCCCATGCCGCGCACCAGGTTCGGGCCGCCGCGGCCGACCACGACGTACAGCGGCGTCGCACCGTGGCGGCTGAAGTGCTCGCGCAGTGCATCGGCGATGGCACGGAACGTCTCGAAGATGTCGGTGTTGTTCGACTTGCCGCCGATGATGAAGAGCACGTTGGTCTGCGCCAGCCAGTGCTTGAAGCAGATGCGCGCCACCTCTTTCATCTTCTCGTAGGGCGGATTGCCGCCGAAGTCGGACGAGATGATCGCGTCGTCGCCGAGCAGCTCGGTCACCAGCGAGTTGGCGCCGCCGCCGAAGGTGGGCGCGAGGATGGTGCCGTTCGCGTTGATGACATAGACGTCGCTCTGCCCCTGGTACGTGCGCAGCTGGTTGATCTCCGCCTCGAAGTCCGAGAAGTCGACCGCGAACAGGTGCGCCGGGAGGTCGAGCCGCCGCCAGCGCGGATCGTCGCGATCGAAGCCGCACTTGAAGTCGCAGGCCACCGGCACGAGCCGGCCCTGCTTGTCCGGCTGCATGCGGATCGGGTTCAGTTCCAGCGTCGTCATGCCGAAGTCGTGATACAGCTCCCACAGCTTGGGCAACTGCTGCACCAGCGGCGAGATCAGCTCCTTGGGCGCGTTCAACTTCGACAGCGCATTGGCGACCACGAACGCCTTCATGCCGGTCAGCGGATCGAACGGCACCTGCGCGACCTGCTCCTTGCCGAGTTCCTCGATATCCATGCCGCCGTGGTGCGTGAGCGTCATCGTCGGCGCGCGGAAGTGCGTCGAGTCGGTGATCGAGAAATAGACCTCGTGCTGCGCCGGCACGGCGCCTTCGAACGTGACGCCGTTCGCCTTGGCCGACTGGTTGCCGTGCCGGTGCTCGACGAAGTAGAGCCGCTCCTTTTCCTTCAGCGCCGTCTTCAGGTCGCGCGCCCGGCCGACCAGCCCGGCCTTGCCTTTCTTGCCCACGCCGCCCTTGAAGACCGGCTTGATGAAGATACTGCCGTGCTGGTCGATCAAGGCCTTGATCGCTTCCTCGCTGGCGTCGGGTCCCAGCACCTCGGCGGCGGGAAAGCCGACGAAATGCAGCAGCTTGGCGCCATACAACATTCCGGTGACTTGCATCGATTTCTCCTTGTTGCGACGCGCGATCGGCGTCGCGCGCGTCCATGGAGCCATAATCGACGTCGAAGCTTTCAAACCGCTTTCCCCGCCGACGCATCCTGCGCAGGCGGGAGTTTGGAAAGAGCCGACCTCGCGCCATGCGGGTGCTGCTTGCCGAAGACAATCCGCAGCTCGCCACGTGGCTCGCCAAGGCGCTGCGGCAGAAGCAGTTCGCGGTCGACTGCCTGACCGACGGTAACGCCGCCGATCACTCTCTCTCGGTCGAGGACTACGACGCGGTGATCCTCGATCTCACGCTGCCGGGCATGGACGGACTGGAGGTCTTGCGCCGCCTGCGCCAGCGCGGCTCGCGCACGCCGGTGCTGGTGCTGACCGCGCGCGCCGCGCTCGACGAGCGCGTGCGAGGACTCAACCTCGGCGCGGACGATTACCTGGCCAAGCCGTTCGAACTCGCGGAGCTCGAGGCGCGGTTGAATGCACTGATCCGCCGCTCGCAGGGCGGCGGCAGCTCATCGCTCGTGCTCGGATCGCTCGAATACGAAAGCACGGGGCGGATGTTCCGGGTCGGCGGCGCGCCGCTGGTGCTGCGGCCGCGCGAGCATGCCGTGCTGGAGGTGTTGATGCTCCGGTCCGGCAGGGCGGTCAGCAAGGAGGCGCTGTTCGAGAAGATCTTCGATCTCGACGCCACCGCCAGCACCGACGCGGTCGAGATCTACGTGCATCGGCTGCGCAAGCGCCTCGAAGGATCGGGCGTCGTCATCGTGACCCTGCGCGGCCTCGGATACACGCTTGAGAAAGCCAAGTAGCCTGCTCAGGCAGCTCCTCGCATGGCTGCTGGTTCCACTGGTCGCGCTGCTCGCGCTCAACGCCTTTCTCAGCTATCGCGCGGCAGTGGCAGCCGCCAATGAGGCATACGACCGGCTCCTGCTCGCATCGGTGCGTGCGATCGCCGATCGGGTCGCGCTGGTCGACGATCGCGTCGAGGTCGACGTTCCCTACGTCGCCCTCGAGCTCTTCGAATCGAAGAGCCAGGAGCGCATCTTCTATCGCGTCGCCAGCAAGACGGGCGCGACCATCACGGGCTACGACGACCTGCCGCTGCCGAAGAAGGTGCCGCAAGGCGACCAGCCGGTGTTCTATCGCGCGCCGTATCACGACGAGATCGTCTATTTCGCCGCGCTCAGCAAGCCCCTCTACGACGCGCAGGGGCTCGGCCCGGTGCTGGTCCAGGTGGGCGAAACCGCCGAGGCGCGCGATGCGCTGTCGCGCGAGATCCTGTACGACGGCCTGGCGCGCCAGGGACTGCTGATCGTCGCCGCCGCGCTCGTCGTCTGGGCCGGCCTGCGGCGCGGCTTGCGCCCCATGCTCCGCCTGCGCGACGACATCGCCCGCCGTGCCCCGAACGACCTGTCACCCATCGACCCGCGCCAGGTGCAAGGCGAAGTGCGCCCGCTGATCGATGCGTTCAACCTGCACGCCGAACGGCTGGACCAGCTGATCACCGCGCGCCGGCGCTTCCTCGACGATGCGTCGCACCAGTTGCGCACGCCGCTCGCCGCGCTGAAGACCCAGGTCGACTTCAGCCTCGGCGACCCGTCGGAGAGCGACCAGCGTGCGCTCCTGCGCGACATCCGGCACACCACCGAACAGACCATCCGGCTGGTGAACCAGCTGCTCGTGCTGGCGCGCGCGGAGCCGCAGGGAGTTCCCGGCACCGAAATGACCGCGGTCGATGTCGCGGAACTGGCGCGCGCGACCACGACCGAGCTGGTGCCGAACGCGCGGCGCAAGCAGATCGACCTCGGCTTCGAGGCGGACCCGGGGGTCGCGCAGGTCGAGGGCAACCGCCTGCTGCTGCACGAGCTGATCGTCAACCTGGTCGACAACGCGATTCGCTATACGCCCGAGCGCGGTGCCGTCACGGTCACCGTCGGACGCGGCGCCGGCGGCGTGAGGCTGGAAGTCAGCGACACCGGTCCCGGCATCCCGCAAGCCGAGCGTGCGCGCGTCTTCGAGCGCTTCTATCGCGGCAGCACCGCGTCCGACCAAGGGTCGGGCCTCGGGCTGTCGATCGTGCAGGATATCTGCCGTTCGCACGGTGCGCGCATCGAGCTTGGCGACGCGGAGGGCGCAACGGGCCTGCGGGTGCGCGTGACGTTCGGCCGCGCTTGATCGCCGCGCGTCAGCGGGCGCCGGCGGTCGCTTCGCTCCACTGCTTGCGGAACTCCTCCTGCTTGGCGCGATCGAGGAACACCAGCAAGCCCGGCCCGACGCCGATCGGCCGCACGCTCGCGCCGAGCAACCGCGTCACCGCTGCGGCCGTGTACTCGCCTTCGACGTCGCCGCGCACGGCCGGCAATCCCGCCTTGCCTGCAAGCAGGGCCTGGCCCCGCTGCGACAACAGGAAGTCGACCCATAGCCTGGCCGCATTCGGATGCGGCGCACCCCTGGCGATGAACATCACCCGCGTCAGCACGAGCGTGTAGTCCTTGGGCAGCACGACCGCGATCGACGGATCGCGTGCCGCGCGCGCCATCGCATAGGAACCGATCACGTTGTAGCCCAGCAGGGCCGCGCCGGTCCCGATCGCCTCCATCATCGCGGCCGTGTTGCCTTCCAGACGCACGCCGCTCGCGCCGAGTTGTTTCACGAGCGGCCAGAAGGCCGGATTCGCGCGGCTGTCCTGGGTGGCGAGCAGGAAACCGACGGCCGACTTCCGGATGTCGTACGTCGTCACCTTCGCCTTGAAACGCTCGGACTTGTTCTTCAGCAGGCGCACGAAGTCGGCGTGGGTCTGCGGAATGTCGTCGCCCCGCAGCTGGCGTTCGTTGTAGACGAAGACCACCGGCTCGAAGGTCGTGCCGTAGGCCTCGTTCTTCCAGTTCGCCCATTCCGGCAGCGCGGACGCTTCGGGCGAGCGGTAGACCTGGGCAAAACCGTCGTTGACGAGCTTGAACTGGAGATCCATGGCGGAGCTCCACAGCACGTCGGCGGGTGATGCGCCGGAGGCGGTCTCGACCATGAAACGCCGGTTCAGTACAGCGCTATCCATCTCGGCGTAGTCGAGCGTGATGCCCGGATACGCCGCCTCGAAGGCGCGCACGAGCGGTGCCGCGGCCGAGAGGTCGGTGGTCGAGTGCACGACGACCTTGCCTTCCCTGCGTGCTGCCGCGATCACCTCCGCGTAGGAAGACGGGTATCCCGCCGGAACCTGGGCCGGTACCGGCGCGCCGGTCGCGAGCAAGGCGCAGCACAGGATTGCCGCGACGGCGTGCCCGCGCGCGGCCTCAGCGTGTCGCTGAGCGTTTCCGGCAAGCCTCGGGCGATCGTTCATGGCGGGTTCGAAATGGGGATCGAACGCATTCTGCTACCCCTGGTCCGCCGCATCTTCGATCTGGAGGGCACCCGTGCCGGGATAAGGGTGGAGGATCGGCTGTCGTGGCCGGGTGCGCAGCGAGGGACGGAACATCTCGCGCCGGATTTCTCTATCGGGCCTGGCGCGATCGCTTCTCATGATCGGGCTCTCGCGGCGCCGGGGATTCGGCTGTTCGACGCGCGCGAGCGGGCGCCGCAGATGGCGACGCAGCTCCTGGCTCACTTGTTGAGCGCGCAGGCCTGACCGCATTTCCGCGCGCGACGGCGAAGCGCCGCATGCGCGTTGGTCGCCCGCCGTGTAGCGTTGCCACTCTCGCACGCAGCGGTGGTTCGTTCATGGCACAGGTTCGCATTCCTGCCGTCTACATGCGCGGCGGCACCAGCAAGGGGGTGTTCTTCGTCGCCGGCGACCTGCCCGCGGACGCGGCGCAGCGCGAGCGCATCCTGCTGCGCGTGATCGGCAGCCCGGATCCCTACGGCAAGCACATCGACGGCATGGGCGGCGCGACCTCCAGCACCAGCAAGGTGGTCATCCTGTCGAAGTCGACGCGCACCGGCAGCGACATCGATTACCTGTTCGGCTAGGTCGCGCTCGACCGGCCGGTGATCGACTGGAGTGGCAACTGCGGCAATCTCACCGCGGCCGTGGGACCGTTCGCCATCCACGCCGGGTTGGTGGCTGCGCCGCGCGACGGCGTGGCGACGGTGCGCATCTGGCAGGCCAACATCGGCAAGCGCATCGCGGCCCGCGTGCCCATGCGCGGCGGCCAGGTGCTGGAGGAGGGCGATTTCGAACTCGACGGCGTGACCTTTCCTGCGGCCGAGATCCCGCTCGAATTCCTCGACCTCGGCGGCGACGAAAAGAGTGACGGCCCGATGTTCCCGACCGGATCGACCATGGACCGGCTCGCGCTCCCGGGGGGAGAAAGCCTCGACGCGACGCTCATCAACGCGGGCAACCCGACGATCTTCGTCGACGCCGCCAGCCTCGGCCTCGAAGGCACCGAACTGCAGCCGGACGTCAACACGAATCCGGCGCTCCTGGCGCGTGCCGAAACCATCCGTGCCCACGGTGCGGTGGCGATGGGGCTGGCCGGGAGCGCCGAAGAGGCCACTGCGCGCAGGCCGCACACGCCCAAGCTTGCGTTCGTCGCCCCGCCGGCCGCGTATTCCGCCTCGAACGGGCGGCTCATCGAAGCGGCGCACATCGATCTGCTCGCCCGCATCTTCTCGATGGGCCAGCTGCATCACGCGATCACCGGAACCGGCGCCGTGGCGATCGCGGCCGCGGCCGCCGTGCCGGGCACCTGCGTGCACCGCGTGTGCGCGAACGCGCGCGCAGGCCGGATCCGCTTCGGGCATCCCTCGGGCACGCTGACGGTCGGCGCCGAAGCGGCGCAGCAGGACGGACGCTGGATCGTCACCAAGGCGATGATGAGTCGCACCGCGCGGCGTCTGATGGAGGGCTGGGTGCTGGTGCCGGCGATGTGATCGCGCAACAGCGACCCACGAGGGCCGCGCAGCCAACCACGCGTCGGTCGACGCGTCCGCGCGCTCGATTACAGTGGCGCACGATTTGCTTCCTGCAGTTGGCGGGCGAACACGCGGACCGGCATGCATCGGCTCGAACTGATCGGCATCAGCAAGCAGTACCCGGCGGTCCAGGCGAACGATCGGGTGGACCTGCGCGTCGCGCCCGGTGAGATCCACGCCGTGCTGGGAGAAAACGGCGCAGGCAAGTCGACCCTGATGAAGATCATCTACGGCGCCGTGCGGCCGGACGCCGGCGAGATGTTCCTCAACGGCGAGCGGGTCCGTGTGCGCAGCCCGCACGATGCGCGGGCGCACGGCGTTGCGATGGTGTTCCAGCACTTCTCGCTGTTCGACACCATGACGGTCGCCGAAAACGTCTGGCTCGGCCTGCGCGGTTCCCGGTCTCCCGCCGACGTCGCCGCGGCGATCCGCGCGAAAGCGCGCGAGTACGGCCTCGACGTCGATCCGGTGCGGCCGGTGCACACGCTCTCGGTCGGCGAGCGGCAACGGGTCGAGGTCGTGCGCGCGCTGCTGACCGATCCGCAGCTCCTGATCCTCGACGAACCCACCTCGGTCCTGACGCCGCAGGCCGTCGAGCCGCTGTTCGCGACGTTGCGCAAGCTCGCGGAGCGGGGCTGCAGCATCCTCTACATCAGCCACAAGCTCGACGAGATCCGCGCGCTCTGCACGGCGTGCACCGTGCTGCGCGCCGGCCGGGTGACCGGGGTCGTCGATCCGCGCGTCGAAAGCGCCGCCAGCCTGTCGCGGCTGATGATCGGTGCCGAGCCGCCGCAATTGACGCATCGTGCACCGCGACCGGGCACCGAGGCGTTGGTGGCCGACCGCCTCATTCTGCCGCGCCGCGACCGGTTCGGCATCGATCTCGAGGCGATCGACCTTGTCGTGCACACCGGCGAAATCGTCGGCGTCGCCGGCGTGTCGGGCAACGGCCAGCAGGAACTGCTCGCCGCGCTGGCCGGCGAGGACACGCGCGCTCCGCCGGCGAGCATCCGCCTGTTCGGCCGCACCATCGGCGCGGCGGGCCCGCGCACGAGGCGGCGCCTCGGCCTGCACTTCGTTCCCGAGGAACGCCTCGGGCGCGGCGCCGTGCCGCCGCTTTCGCTGGCGCACAACCTGCTGCTGACCCGGCGCGAGCCGATCGGTCGCGCCGGCTGGCTGCTGCAAGGCCTCCTGCGGTCGATGGCGCAGACGATCATCGCGCGCTTCAACGTCAAGGCGAGCGGCCCGCGCGCGACGGCGCGCAGCCTGTCCGGCGGCAACCTGCAGAAATACATCATGGGGCGCGAGATCGACGCCCGGCCGAAGGTGCTTATCGCGGCGCAGCCGACCTGGGGCGTGGATATCGGCGCGACGGCGCAGATCCGCGCCGAACTGCTTGCCCTGCGCGATGCAGGCTGCGCGGTGCTCGTGGTCAGCGAGGAACTCGACGAACTGTTCGAGATCGCCGACCGCCTGGTCGTGATCGCGAAGGGCCGCCTTTCGCCCGCCGTGGCCACTCAGGCTGCGACGCGCGAACAGATCGGGCAATGGATGAGCGGCCTGTGGAACGGGCCTGCCGCGGAGGGCGCCGGTGCTCTCGTTTGAAGTGCGCGCGCAGCCCTCGGTGGCGATGAGCTTTGCTTCGCCGCTGCTCGCGCTCGCCCTGACCGTTGCCATCGCCGCGCTGCTGTTCCGGCTGCTCGGACGCGACCCGGTGAGCGGGCTTGGCGTGTTCTTCGTCGAGCCGTTCGCGACCCGCTACTCGATCGCCGAGGTGGCGCTGAAGGCGACGCCGCTGATCCTCTGCGCGCTCGGCCTCGCGGTGTGTTATCGCGCCAACGTGTGGAACATCGGTGCCGAGGGCCAGTTCCTGCTCGGCGCGATCTGTGCCGGGGGCGTGGCGCTTTGGGTCACCACCGCCGGCATCGAGGCACCGCGCGGCGTGCTGGTGCCGGTCGTGCTGTTGGCCGGCATCGCCGGCGGCATGGCCTGGGCGGCGATCACGGCGCTGCTGCGCGACTGGTGCAACGCGAACGAGATCCTCGTCAGCCTGATGCTCGTTTACGTCGCGCAGCAGTTGCTGAACTACCTGGTGTTCGGGCCGTGGAAGGATCCGCTCGGCTTCAACTTTCCGCAGACGAAGACGTTCGTCGCGGCGACCTTGCTGCCGAACCTGCTGCCGCAGTCGCGCCTGCACATCGGCCTTGTGCTCGCGCTGGCCCTGGTGGCGATCTTCTGGGCGTTCCTGTTCCGGTTCTGGGGTGGCTATCAATTGCAGATCGGCGGGCTCGCACCTGCGGCCGCGCGTTACGCCGGGTTCTCGGCGCGTGCGGCCCTGTGGGGTGCGATGCTGATTTCGGGCGGCATGGCGGGGCTGGCGGGCGCGATGGAGGCGGTCGGACCGCTGCGGCAGCTCACCCCGTACGTCTCGACCGGCTACGGCTTCACCGCGATCATCGTCTGCTTCGTCGGCCGCCTGCACCCGTTCGGCATCGTCTTCTCGGGCGTGCTGTTGTCGATGTTCCTGATCGGCGGCGAACTCGGCCAATCGCGCCTCGGCCTGCCGAACGCGCTGACCGGCGTGTTCCAGGGCCTGCTGCTGTTCCTGCTGCTCGCCTGCGACACCCTGATCGACTACCGGCCGCGCTGGCGTCGCCTCGTCAGTGCGCGCGACGAACCCGCCACGCCGGCGCAACTCCCGGCGGGAGGCGCGCCGTGAACGAGGTCGCGCTGCTCATTGCCGCGACCATCGCCTCGGGCACGCCGCTCGCGCTTGCCGGCCTCGGCCTGCTGCTGAACGAGAAGGCCGGCGTCGTCAACCTCGGCGCCGAAGGCATGATGCTGGTCGCCGCCATCGCCGGCTTCGCGGCGGCGTACCACGGCGGCAGCCAATGGATCGGCTTCAGCGCCGGCGCACTCGCCGGGGTCGCGATGGCCGCGGTGTTCGGCTGGCTCGTGATCTGGCTCAACACGAACCAGTACGCCACCGGCCTCGCGCTGAGCCTGTTCGGCACGGGACTTTCGGCCTTCGTCGGCATCGGCTATGTCGGCAAGAAGCTCGCCGAGCGCAGCACCTTCGAGGTGCCGGGCCTTGTGCACCTGCCGTTCCTCGGCGATGCCGTCTTCAGGCAGCATCCGCTGGCCTATTTCGCCATGGCGCTGGCGCTCGGCATCGCTTGGTTCCTGTACCGCAGCCCGGCGGGCCTGATCCTGCGGTCGGTCGGCGAAGCGCCCGAGTCCGCCCATGCCCTCGGCATCGAGGTACGCGGCATCCGGCTGGCGGCGGTGCTCGCGGGCGGGGCGCTGTGCGGGCTCGCCGGCGCGTTCCTGTCGCTCGTCTACGCGCCGCTGTGGGTCGAAGGCCTGGTGAGCGGGCGCGGCTGGATCGCGCTCGCGCTCACCACCTTCGCCACCTGGCGCCCGGCGCGCGTGCTCGCGGGCGCGTATCTTTTCGGCGGCGTCACCATGCTGCAGTTCCAACTTCAGAGCGAAGGCGTGCAGATCGCCAGCCAGTTGCTGACGATGCTGCCGTACCTCGCCACCGTCGCCGTGCTTGCGTTGATCTCGCGCAACCCGGCGTGGATCCGCATCAACATGCCGGGTGCGCTTGGCAAGCCGTTCCACCCCGGCGCTTGAGTCGCACTGCTGTCCGTTCATCAACAAGAGGAGAGAACATGATCGATCCGAGCAGACGTTCCTGGTTGAAGGCGAGCGTGATCATCGCCGCGGCGCTCCTCGCGGCCGCCTGCGGCAAGAAGGAGGAGGCGCCGGCGCCGCAGGCCGCGGCACCGGCCAAGGCCGAGCCGTTGAAGGCCGCCTGGGTCTATGTCGGTCCGGTCGGCGACGCGGGCTGGAGCTTCGCGCACGATCTCGGGCGCAAGGCGGTCGAGGCCGAATACGGCGACAAGGTGAAGACCACGCTGGTCGAGAAGGTCCCCGAAGGTGCCGATGCCGAGCGCGTGATCCGCGATCTCGCCGCCCAGGGCAACAAGATCATCTTCGCCACCTCGTTCGGCTACATGGAGGCGATGTTCAAGGTCGCGGCCGACTTTCCCGACGTGCGTTTCGAGCACGCGACCGGGTACAAGACCGCGGCCAACATGCGCCTGTACGACTCGAAGTTCTACGAACCTTCGTACATGGCGGGCGTGATCGCCGGCAAGATGACCAGGACCAACACGCTCGGCTTCGTCGGCTCGTTTCCGATTCCCGAAGTCCTGCGCAACATCAACGCGTTCACGCTCGGCGCGCAGTCCGTGAATCCCAAGATCAAGACGAAGGTGGTGTGGATCAACACCTGGTTCGACCCGCCGAAGGAAAGCGATGCGGCGCAATCGCTGATCAACGGCGGCGCCGACGTGCTGCTGCAGAACACCGATTCGACCGCGGTGCTGCAGACCGCCGACAAGAACGGCAAGTTCGCGTTCGGCTGGGACAGCGACATGAGCGGCTTCGCGCAGAAGGCGCACCTCGCCTCCTGCGTCGCCAACTGGGGCGGCTACTACAAGAAGGCGATCAAGGACGTGATGGACAACACCTGGAAGACAGATCGCACGGTGTGGGGCGTCAAGGAGGGCATGAACGACCTGGTCAAGGTCGCCGACGTCGTGCCCGACGACGTCAAGAAGAAGGTCGACGAAATCAAGCAGGGCATGCAGGCGGGCACGTTCGAGGTCTTCACCGGACCGATCGTCGACAACACCGGCAAGGAACAGCTCGCCAAGGACACCAAGGCCGACCAGGAATGGAAGGACAAGGTGGCCTTCCTGGTGAAGGGTGTCGAAGGAACGATCCCGGCGAAATAGCGTTCGCATGGACGAAGCCCTGCTCTGGCACCCGGTCGCGGCGCTCGAGGAACTCGGCGCCGCACCGCTCGCGGTGCGCCTGCTCGAGCGCGCCCTGGTGCTGTGGCGCGATGCGTCCGGCGCGTTGCACGCGTGGACCGATCGCTGTCCCCATCGCGGCACGCGGCTGTCGATGGGCCGCGTGACCGATGGCCGGCTCGAATGCGCGTATCACGGCTGGCAGTTCGATGCGGACGGGCAATGCATCGCGATCCCGGCGTTGCCGGATTTCACGCCACCGCCGACGCACAAGGCGTGCGCGTACCCGGTGCGCACCGCGTTCGGCCTCGCCTGGGTGCGCCTGCAGGAGTCCGACCAGGCGGTCCCCGCCATCGATGCGGTGCCCGAACGCCAGGTGATCTGCGGTCCGTTCGAGGTCGCGACCAGCGCGCCGCGCGTGGTGGAGAACTTTCTCGACACGGCGCACTTCGGATTCGTGCACGAAGGCTGGCTCGGCGATCGCGGCCACACCGGCGTGCCGCACTACGAGGTTGCGCTGGGGCCGGGCGGTGCGCCCAGCGTGCCGCACTATCGCGCGTGGCAGCCGAAGGGGGCGGCGACCGCGGCGGGCGGTGCCTGGGTCGACTATCGCTACGAGGTGCTCGGTCCCTACTGCGCGGTGCTGATCAAGCAGGCCGATGTCAGTGCCGCCGCGAAGCCGGCACCACGGGAGGCGTATGCGCTCTGGGTGTGCCCGGTGGCGCCGGAGGAGTGCCGGGTCTGGTTCACGCAGTTCACGAGTGACACGAGCACGCCGGACGAGACCCTGCGCGCGTTCCAGACCGCGATCTTCACGCAGGACCGGCCGATCATCGAATCGCAGCGGCCGCGCCGCTTGCCGCTCGGAGCCGGGGCCGAGTTGCACTGCGCGGCGGACCGAATGTCGGTCGCTTACCGGCGCTATCTGAGCCAGCGAGGGATCGAGTTCGGCGTGTGCTGAAGTCGGTCACGGGGGTCCGGCTCGGAACAACGCGATGCGGATCCGATCGTGTTCCTTGACGCCCAGCTTACGCGTGCTTGAACGCTGGCGCCGGAGCGCAACGGGCGCATAGCATGCGTGCGTTGCCGCGCGGATCGCGCGGGATCAAGACCAAGAAGTCACCAACAGGTTCGCGGGGAGACCGATGAGTGACCCTGATCCGCGGTTGAAGAAACCCATCGCCGGCCTGACCCTGGCTGCGCTCGGCGTCGTCTATGGCGACATCGGCACCAGCCCGCTCTACGCCGCCAAGGAGACTTTCAACCCGGACTACGGCATCGCGCTGAACCCGGCCAACATCCTCGGCGGGCTGTCGACGATCTTCTGGTCGCTGATGGTCGTCGTGTCTCTGAAGTACGTGATCCTCATCATGCGCGCCGACAACAAGGGCGAAGGCGGCATCATGGCCCTGCTGGCGCTGGCGTCGTCGGCGGTGAAGGATCAGCCGCGCCGGCGTGCATTCGTCCTCCTGCTCGGCGTGTTCGGCGCGTCGCTGTTTTATGGCGATGCGGTCCTCACACCCGCGATCTCGGTTCTTTCGGCCGTCGAGGGCCTCGAGGTGGCGACCCCGGCGATGGCGTCGTACGTGGTGCCGATCGCGCTCGGCGTCGTGATTGGCCTGTTCGCCCTGCAGCGCCAGGGCACGTCGCTGGTTGGCGCGTTGTTCGGCCCGGTCGCGACGGTCTGGTTCGTGGCGATCGGTGTGCTCGGCATCGTCGGCATCATGCAGGCGCCCGAAGTCCTGTGGGCCTTCAACCCGGTGCACGCGCTCGACTTCGTGACCCAGCACGGCCGTTCGTCGTTCATCGTGCTCGGCGCCGTCCTGCTCTGCTTTACCGGCGCCGAGGCGCTGTACGCCGACATGGGGCACTTCGGCAGGGGACCGATCCGCCTCGCCTGGTTCGGCCTGGTTCTTCCTTCCCTGGTCCTCAACTATTTCGGCCAGGGTGCGCTCTTGATCGCAAACCCGAAGGCCCTCGACAACCCGTTCTACCTGCTTGCGCCCGACTGGGCGCTGTATCCGATGATCGTGCTCGCCACCGCGGCGACCGTGATCGCATCGCAGGCGACCATCTCGGGCACCTACTCGCTCACCAAGCAGGCGATCCAGCTCGACTACCTGCCGCGCATGGATGTCACGCAGACATCGGCGCGCGAGGTGGGCCAGATCTACATCCGCGGCGCCAACTGGATCCTGCTGATCGTGATCCTCGGCGCGGTGCTCGGCTTCGGCTCGTCGACGCGGCTCGCCTCGGCGTACGGCGTCGCGGTCACCGGGACGATGCTGGCGACGACGATCCTGACCTTCTTCGTCATCCGTTTCGTGTGGCGCTTCAACCTGTTCCTGAGCCTCGCCGCCACCGGCTTCTTCATGGTCATCGACGCCGCGTTCTTCTCATCGAGCCTGCTGAAGATCGTCGACGGCGGCTGGTTCCCGCTCAGCCTGGGCGCGATCGTGTTCACGATCATGACGACCTGGCATCGGGGCCGGGAGATCGCGATGGCGAGGCAGAAGCAGACCGGGATCTCGGTCGACGCGTTCCTGCGCTCGCTCGGCGAACGTGCGCCCGCGCGCGTTCCCGGCACGGCGCTTTTCATGGCGGGCAACTCGGACGCAATCCCCCGGGCGTTGCTGCGCAACCTGGCGTGCAACCAGGTGCTGCACGAGCAGGTCGCCCTGCTCACGGTCACCATCAAGGACGTGCCCTGGGTTCCGGCGAGCCAGCGGGTCGAGATGCAGGCGCTGGACCACGGTTTCTATCGCGTCATCGTGTGCTTCGGATTCATGGATCGTCCGGACGTGACGCAAGCGCTGCAGCTCTGCAAGGCCCGCGGCCTGAACCTGGAGCCGACGCAGACGTGGTTCCTCCTCAGCCGGGCCACCGTCATCCCGACACCGGGCGAGGGCATGGCGCTCTGGCGCGAGCGCTTGTTCGCGGCGATGGCTCGCAACGCGCGCACCGCGGCGGACTACTTCAACATTCCCTCGACCCAGGTGATCGAGCTCGGGACCAAGATCGAGATCTGAATCGACCCGAGCGCGCACCTCACGCGCATCCGCACGCCGCGCGGCTGACAGGCTAGGTCAGTCGGATGTTGTTTCGCGCCGATACACGGTGCAATAATCGAATGCGACCTTGAGCACGCTCAGGCAATGCCCGCCACTGTTCGCCGCAAGCACCTGCAGTCGACGGGGCTGCTCCGCAGTCTCTTCGTTGCTTTGCTGTTGGTCGCCGCACAGCAGGGCGCGTTCCTGCACGAACTCAGTCACTACGCAGCGCGCGAAAGCACCGGCCACGGCAAGAAGCAACATCCTCGTGGCGATGTCTGCGAGCTGTGCCTGGCGTTTGCCCAGATCGGCTCGGCCGCGCCGGCGCAGCACGTCGCCGCTCCGCTGCCGGTCGGCCTGTCGCACGAGGCCGCGCCGGTCGTGCCGGTGTTTCTCGACGCTGTTCACCTCCCCGCCGAACGCAGCCGCGGCCCACCGCGGTCTCTCTGATCGTTGCCCGTCGATGCCGCCTTGCGTCACGCAGTGACCGCAGGGCGTCCACCTATGTCACGTTCAGAGGGAAGAAATCATGCTTGCTCTGCGCCGGCGCGACTTCGCGCTCGCCATCGCCATCGCCTGTCCGCTATCCTGCTACGCCGAAGAACCGACTGAACCCGGCGCGCAGACCACCGATTCCTCACAAGCGCCGGCAGCCGGCGCTGCGCCCGTTCAGACGCTTCCGACCGTCGAGATCGTCGCTGCGCGCAAGCGACTCGACGCCGCGCGCAACGGGTTGTCGCCCGACACGGGCAGCAGCATCTACCGGGTGGAAAGACAGGACCTCGACAACCTGCCGTTGGGAGAGACCACTCCGCTCAACCAGGTCATCCTGCAAACACCAGGTGTCGTGCAGGACTCGTACGGCCAGCTGCACGTGCGCGGCGATCACGCGAACGTGCAGTACCGCATCAACGGCGTCATCATCCCCGAATCGATCAGCGGCTTCGGCCAGGCGCTCGATACCCGCTTCATCGACCACCTGACCATTCTTACCGGTGCGTTGCCGGCGCAGTACGGTTATCGCAACGCCGCGGTGATCGACATCCAGAGCAAGGAGGGCAAACTGGAAAACGGCGGCAGCGTCGGGTTCACCGGCGGCAGCTATCAGCACGTCGAACCGAGCTTCGATTTGACCGGCAACCACGACCGGCTCAGCTACTTCGTCACCGGATCGTACTTGCGCAACGACCTGGGCATCGAGAACCCGACCAGTTCGCGCGAGGCGCTCCACGACACGACCTGGCAATCGAAGGGCTTCGGACTGCTCTCATATCTGCTGGACGCCGAAAGCCGGATCAACCTCATGTTCGGCGCCACCAACAACCGCTTCGAAATCCCGAACGTCCCTGGCCAGACCACGAGTTTCACGCTCGATTCGCTCGCGCCGGTCGACTCTTCGACGCTGGATGCCAACCAGCAGGAGCGCAACCAGTATGTCGCCGTCTCCTACCAGGCGAGTGCCGGGTCGAGCGTCGACTACCAGGTTTCCGTCTTCGGGCGCATGACCGATGTGCACTATCAGCCCGACATGGTCGGGGAACTGCAGTTCAACGGCGTCGCGGCCGACATCCAGCGTCGCAACGACGCCGGCGGCGTGCAGGCGGATCTGAGCTACAAGCTCGATCCGACGAACACGCTGCGCACCGGCGTGTTCGCACAACACGAGAAGTACACGGTCGAAAACGGCTCGTATGTCTTTCCCGCGGACGCCGACGGCAACCAGACCAGCACCACGCCGATCTTCATCCAGGACAACACGCACATCGACGGCAACACGTGGGGCGTGTACGTGCAGGACGAGTGGCAGCCGACCCGGCAATTCACGCTGAACTACGGGCTGCGCTACGACCATGTCGCGACGGTGGTCGACGAGCAGCAGCTCAGCCCGCGGGTCGGACTCGTCTACGACCTCGCCTCCGATCTGCGCCTGCACCTCGGCTACGCACGTTATTTCACCCCGCCGCCGACCGAGAAGATCGATACCACGTCGGTGCAGAAATTCCTCGGCACGACCAACGCCCTGCCGTCGGACGCCAACACCGCCGTCAAGTCGGAGCGCTCCAACTACTTCGATGGGGGGGTGGAGTTCCAGCCCGCGCCCAAGGTCACGCTCGGGATCGACGGCTACTACCGCCAGGTGAAGCACCTCCAGGACGAGGGACAGTTCGGCAAGGCGCTGATCTTCTCCGCGTTCAACTATCAGGACGGCCGCATCTACGGCGTCGACCTCTCGGCAACCTACAGGGACCAGCCATTTTCCGGCTATGCCAATCTGGGCTACACGTCCGCGAGAGGGAAGGGAATCGAGACGGGTCAGTTCAATTTCGAGGAGGACGAACTCGACTACATCGCCACCCACTGGGTCCATCTCGATCACGAGCAGACCTTAAGTGCTTCCGCGGGCGCGTCCTATCGGTTCGTCGATGCCACCACGGTGAGCGCCGATGCGCTCTATGGCAGTGGCCTGCGCAACGGCTTTGCCAACACGACGCATCTCCCCAGCTACACGACGGTGAATGTCGCAGCGGCGAAGACGTTCGACCTCGGCGGCGGCTTCGGCAAGCTCGACACGCGGATCGCGGTGGTCAACGTCTTCGATCGCGTCTACCTGCTGCGCGACGGGACCGGCATCGGGGTCGGCGCGCCGCAATACGGAATGCGGCGTGGCGTGTTCTTCACGCTCAGCAAGCCGTTTTCGGTCTGACCCCATGGGTAGCCGCGGCGGAGCGCCTCGACAACTGCACCTTCAGGGCGGGCGGCGCGATGATCGCGATCCGCCAGCGGTACACGCACATCGGCGGGTGGCGGCGGCCGCCCGAGCGATCTCTTCGGGCGCCGCTTGCACCGCATGATGAGGCCGTTCCCATGATGGGCATTCCGTCATGCCGAGTCGGCCGTGGCGCACGGCGTCGGCGTGGGTAGGTTCACCGCCCTGCGCGTCGGAGCACCCCTTCGTGCGGCGACGCGCAGGTCCGCGCGGCCGCGGGTGCTCAGAGACGACTCCGGGTTTTTACGAGCAGGCGAGGCGCGTTTCGCGCACGCCGAGCCTCTTCAGCAGCCATCCCAGCGGACAGGCGTTGGTGACGCCGTACTGCAGCAGGTTCGCGCCCACGAACGCCGTCACGGCGAGGAACCAGGCCGACACGAAGAGCGGACTGCCTGCCACGCCGAGAAGCAGCGAAAGCAGAACGACGCTGCCGGCGAAGACGTGGATGTAGCGATCGACCGTCATGGGAAGCTCCTTGTTGTTCAGGATTGCGGGTTCGGCAGCGGTGCATCGGTCGCCAAGGCGTCGTCGCGCGCCGGCATCGGCGCATGGCGGTTCACCGCGTAGTAGAGGACCGGAATCACGAGCAGCGTCAGCAGCGTCGATACGAAGATGCCGAACAGCAGGCTGATCGCGAGTCCGTTGAAGATCGGGTCGTCGAGGATGAACAGCGCGCCGAGCATGGCGGCGACCGCAGTGAGCACGATCGGCTTGGCACGGGTCGCGGCCGCGTCGATCGTCGCCTGCTCGAACGTGGCGCCGGCGGCGAGGCGGTGGTGGATGAAGTCCACCAGCAGGATCGAGTTGCGCACGATGATGCCGGCCAGCGCGATCATCCCGATCATCGACGTCGCGGTGAACTGGCTGTGGAGCAGCGCGTGCCCCGGCAGCACGCCGATGATCGTGAGCGGAATCGGCGCCATGATGATGAGCGGGGTCAGGTACGAACGGAATTGCGCCACCACCAGCAGGTAGATGAGCAGGAGCCCGACCGCGTAGGCGATGCCCATGTCGCGGAACGTCTCGTAGGTGATCTGCCACTCGCCGTCCCACTTGAGGCCGAAGGTGCGATAGCGGTCCTGCGGCTGGGCGATGAAGTGCTCTTCGAGCGGGATGCCCTCGGCCGCCGCCCGCTCCTTGATGGAAGAGCGCATGGCGAACATGCCGTAGAGCGGCGAATCGGTCTTGCCCGGCCCGCCCGCAACGTCGCCGACCACGTAGACGACCGGCTGCAGGTCCTTGCGATAGATCACCGTCTCGGCGGGCAGACGCACCGGCTGCACCAGTTCGGCGAGCGCGACTTCGTACGTGCGGCCCTTGTCGTCGGTGCCGCGCAGGCGCAGCTTGAGCACGTCGTCGAGACGCCCCATGCGCTCCGGCGCCAGCGCCATGCGCACCGGCACGGCGTATTTGCTTTGCCCGTCGTGCAACGGCGTGATGTCCTCGCCCGCCAGTGCCAGCCGCGCGGTACGTGCGACATCGCTCACCGGAATCCCGTACAAGGCCGCCTTCACCGCATCCACGCGCAGCACGACGCGCTCGGCCGCATCCTGCGTGCTGTCGTCGACCGCGATGAGATCCGGCGTCGATTCGAACACCTGGCGCACCGCGCGCGCGAGCTTGACCTGGGACGCGTAGTCCGGCCCGTAGATCTCCGCGACGATGGGCGACAGCACGGGCGGCCCGGGCGGCACTTCGACCACCTTGACGTTGGCGCGGTAACGGCGCGCGATCGGCGCGAGGCGCCGCGCCACGTCCTGCGCGATGTCGTGGCTGCAGCGGTCGCGCTGGTGCTTGCCGGTGAGATTGACCTGGATGTCGCCGACCTCGCCTCCCGAGCGCAGGTAGTACTGGCGCACCAGACCGTTGAAGTTGATCGGCGAGGCGAGCCCCGCATACGCCTGCATGTGCATCACCTCGGGCACCTTGGCGATCTCGGCGGACAGGTCGTGCAGGACCGCTGCGGTCGCCTCGACCGCCGAGCCGGTCGGCATGTCGACCACGACCTGGAACTCGCTCTTGTTGTCGAACGGCAGCATCTTGAGCACGACCAGCTTCAGCGGCGCCAGCAGCACCGACAGGCCTATTGCGCCGACAATGGCAAGTCCCAGCCGCATCCGGTTGCGGCGCCCGGCGTCGCCTTGCAGGAACGGCGTCATCACGCGCGTGAAGAAACGCGCGAGCAGCAGCGAAAGCTTGTCGGCGCTCGCAGCCACCGGTTGCGCCGGCGCCCGGTGGCGATGCAGCAAGCGCAACGCCAGCCACGGCGTGACGATGAACGCGACCAGGAGCGAGAGCAGCATCCCCATCGACGAGATGATCGGGATCGGCGCCATGTAGGGGCCGATCAGCCCGCCGACGAACGCCATCGGCAGGACCGCGGCGATGACGGTGAGGGTCGCCACGATGGTCGGGCCGCCGACCTCGTCGACCGCGCGCGGGATCATGCCGGCGAGCGGTTCGGGGTCGAAGCTCGCGCGCCGGTGGATGTTCTCGACCACTACGATCGCATCGTCGACCAGGATGCCGATCGAGAAGATCAGGGCAAACAGCGACACCCGGTTGAGCGTGAAGCCCCAGGCCCACGAGGCGAACAACGTCGTCGCGAGCGTCAGCACGACCGCGGCGCCGACGACGATCGCCTCGCGCCGGCCGAGTGCCATCCACGCCAGCGCGACCACCGAGAGCGTGGCGAACACGAGTTTCTGGATCAGCTTGTTCGCCTTGTCGCGCGCCGTGTCGCCGTAGTTGCGGGTCACCACGACGCGCGTGTCGTCCGGAATCACGGTGCCCTGGAGTTGCGCGACGCGCGCCCGCAGCGCATCGGCGACGGTGGAGGCGTTTTCGCCCGGCTTCTTCGACACGGCGATCGTGACGGCCGGATATTCCGTGTAGGTCGTCGCACCCTGGTCGTCACGGGTCACCTCGGTGTGCCAGGCGAAACGAACCGGAACGTCGGCGCCCGCCGTGACGCGCGCTACGTCGGCCAGGTAGACCGGCAACCGGTCGTGCACGCCGACGATGAGCTGTGCCACGTCATCCGCGTTGCTGAAGAACTCGCCGGTGCGAACCTCCACGGTACGACTGCCGCCTAGCAGCTGGCCCGACGGCGCGGAGGCATTGGTCGCGCGCAGCGCGTGTTCGATGTCGGTGACGGTGATGTGATGCGCGGCGAGCCGCTCGGGGTCGAGCGTCACGCGCACCACCTCGTCCGGGCCGCCGTAGGTCTGCACCTCGCGCGTGCCGGACACGCGCTTCAGTTCGATCTCCAGCGCGTGTGCCACCTTCTGCAACTGCGCCGCCGTGGCGTCGGCACGGGTGCCGTGCAGCGTCAAGGTGACGATCGGGACATCGTCGATGCCCTTCGGCTTGACGATCGGTTCGCCCACGCCGAGATGCGAAGGGGCCCAATCGTGGTTGGCCATCATCGTGTCGTGCAGGCGCACCAGCGCGGCGATGCGGTCTTCGCCGACCTTGAACTGCACGGTGAGGATGGCGAGTCCCGGACGCGTCACGGAGAACACGTGGTCGATGCCGCTGATCTGCGACAGCACCTGCTCGGCCGGGACCGTGATCAGGTTGTGCACGTCTTCGGTGGAAGCGGCCGGGAACGGAATGAACACGTTCGCCATCGTGACGTTGATCTGCGGTTCCTCCTCCTTGGGCGTGATGGCCACCGCGAACAGGCCCAGCAGGAGCCCGAGGATCGCAAGCAGCGGCGTCAGGCGCGACGCGAGGAAGGCGCGCGCGAGGCGGCCGGAGATGCCGAGCGGCGGCGGCGCGGAGGTCGTCATGGCCAGTCCTTCAGCGCGCCGCGACCGTCTTGACGATCTGCACCCGTTCGCCGGCGTCGACACCGGCGAGCACTTCGAGCCATCCCGCGCCGGCCGTCTCACCGACGCGAATCTGGCGCAGGCGCGCCTGCCCGTCGGCACCGACGACGTAGGTCGCCGTGAGTTCGCCGCGCCGGACCACCGCCTCGGCAGGGATGACGAGCCGCTTCACGCTGCCGGTCGGCAGCATGACCTTGGCGGCGGTCCCGGGAACGACCGTCGCGGGAATGCCTGCGGGGAGATCGGCCCGCACCTGCGTCGAGAGCAGGCGCGCATCGGCGGCCGGCAACACCGTGACGTGGGTGGCGACGACGTTCAGCTCGAGCGTGGGCAGCACGACCTCGGCCTGGCGTGCCGTGGCGATGCGCGGCAGGACGAACTGCGGCACGCTCGCGACCGCGCGCAGGGCCGACGGGTCGTGCACTTCGATCAGCGGCTTGCCCGGGGAGGCGAGTTCACCGAGCTCGGCGAGGCGGCGCGTCACCACACCGTCGACCGGCGAGCGCACCTCCGCGAAGCTGCGCGCCGTCGTCGCCTGGGTAGCGCCGGCGCGCGCCATCTGCAGCGTCGCCTGCGCGCTCTTCAGGTCGGCATCGGCCTTGTCGAGCGCCGACTGGCTGACGAACCTGCTTTCGACGAGCTTGGCCGTGCGCTCGTAGTTGATCTTTGTCTGCGCCAGTTGCGCTTCCGCCTGCGCGACGTTGGCCGCGCCTGCCGCGACCTGGGCATCGGTTTCGCGCGTGTCGATGCGAACCAGGACCTGGCCGCGCTTCACGCGGTCGCCGGCATCGACGTAGTACTGCGTCACGTTGCCGGCGATCTGCGCCGACACCGTGGCGGCGTGCACCGCCTCGATCACGGCGTCGGCCGCATACACGTCGGCGACGTCGCGCATCTCGACCGTGGCGACCTCGACCGGCTGCCGCGCCGCCATGGCGACGGGCGCATTGCCGGTCCGCGTCCAGGGATGAGCCGCCATCACTGCGGCGGCCGCCACGGCCGCCCCGATTCCTGCAAGCAACAAGTTCTTCCGCATCGTGTTGACCCAGTCGTGATTTCGAGCCGCAGGCCGCCTTGGCACCCCGCGTCACGAGCGACCTTAAACGGCGCGCGTCCGGGTGTCTGCGACCCAGGTTGCTTTGGCGCTCAGAGCGCCGCCAGCACGCGCTGCAGGCGTCCCCGTACTTCCGCGGCGATCGTGCCGATTTCCGGCCGCCCGACCAGTTCCAGCACCGCGTTCGGGTCCATGATCTCGACGAGCACCGCGCCGCCCGGCTCCTGCCGCACGACCACGTTGCACGGAAGAAGAAGACCGATCGACGGCTCGGCGGCCAGCGCCCGCTGCGCGAACACCGGGTTGCAGGCGCCGAGGATGCGGTAGGGCGGCACGTCGGCGCCGAGTTTCTTCTTCAGCGTCGCCTGCACGTCGATCTCGGTCAATACGCCGAAGCCTTCTTTCTGCAACTCGGCCGCCACGCGCGCGAGCGCCGCGTCGAACGAAAGCGCCACTTGCTTGCCGAAACCGTATTTCGTGTCCACGCGGGCACCTCTCACACGGTCTCGGCCACGGCACGCTTGCGCGGCTTCAGTTTCGTGATGCCGAGTGCGCCCATGACGTATTTCTCGAACACCGGCTCGGAGTTGCCCATCTTCATCTTGCGCATGAAGTACTTCTCGAAGGCCACCTTGGCCACGTGCACCCACTTGCCCTGGCTGAACCAGTTGACGTTGCGCGGCGGGATCTGCGGCAGGGCGACGAACGCGATGCCGCTGTCGCCGAGATCCGCGAAGCACACCGCATTCCATGTCGCCTTGTGGGTCGGCGCCTTGCCGTCGATGGCATCGCGGATGTTGTGCGCGGTGGCGGTCACCATCGACTCGATCATGTATCCGGTTTTCGGCGCGCCGGTGGGAACCGGGGTTGCCTCGACCGGGGGGATCGCAACGCACACGCCCACGGCATAGACGTTGGCGTACTTCGGATTGCGCTGGTGCTCGTCGATGAGGATGAAGCCGCGCGGGTTGGCGAGCCCTTCGATGCCGAATACGGCGTCCACGCCCCTGAAGGCGGGCAGCATCATCGAGTGCTTGAACGGCAGTACGTGTTCCTTCCTGGGCTGGCCGTTTTCGTCGTGCTCGGTGACGAACATCCTGCCCGCTTCGACCTTCGTCACCCTGGCATTGGTGATCCACTTGATGTGGCGCTCGCGCAGGAGCGACTCGAGCATGCCCTTGGAATCGCCGACGCCGCCCAGGCCGAGATGGCCGATGTACGGCTCGCTCGTCACGAACGTCATCGGCACGCGGTCGCGGATCCGGCGGCGGCGCAGGTCGGTCTCCATGATGAAGGCGAACTCGTACGCGGGCCCGAAACAGGACGCCCCTTGAACCGCGCCGACCACGATCGGCCCGGGATCCTTGACGAACTCGTTCCACCGGGCTGCGGCGGCCTGCGCATGGTCGACGTGGCACACCGAGGCGGTGTGACCGTCGGGACCGAGCCCGGGCACCTCGTCGAAGGCGAGCTTGGGCCCGGTCGCGATCACCAGATAGTCGTAGTGGAGGTTGCTGTCGTCGCTGAGTTCGACGCGGTTTTGCGCGGGATGCACCCGGCGCACGCCGTTCGGCTTGTACGCGATCTTCTTTCGCTCCAGGCAAGGCGCGATCGGAAACTCGATGTCTTCGCGCTCGCGCCAGTTGACGGCGAGCCAGGGATTGGACGGCACGAACTGGAACCTGTCGCCGAGGCCGACCACCGTGATCCGGTCGGCCGCGCCAAGCATCTCGCGCAATTCGTACGCCATCGGCATTCCGCCGATGCCCGCTCCCATCACCACGACGTGTGCCATGTCTTCTCCTCGAACTTGCCGCGTGCCGTCGCCGCTCAGGCTGGCGGGCGCCTTTCCGGGTAACCCAGGTCGGCCAGCGCGGCGGCGGCGTCGGTGCGGACGTCGCTGGCGGCTTCGATCAGAACGACGCCGCGCGGCACGTCGACCGTCACGGCGCGGATGCGTGGGTCGGTGCGCAGGCGACGCTCGATGGCGCGCGCGCAGCCGGCGCACGAGATGTTTTCGACATCGAATCGCTGTTGCATCGCCTCTGCTCCTCGCAACGTGGGTTCACGAGTTGGCGCGCACCCACGCCATGAAGCGCGTCGCGTCCATGGCGCCCGAGATGCGGGCGACTTCGGCGCCGCGTTTGAAGATGGCGAACGTCGGGATGCCGCGGATGCGATGCCGCTGCGCCGCCTCCAACTCGTCGTCGGTGTTGACCTTGACCAGGCGGTATCCCGGTTCGAGTTCGCGCGCCGCATGCTCGAAAACCGGCGCCATGATCCGGCACGGCCCGCACCACGGCGCCCAGAAGTCCACCAGCACCGGTAAATCGGATCGCGCGATCTGGCGCTCCAGCGAGGTGCCGCGCAGAGGATGCGGGTGGCCGGTGAAGAGCGGGTTGCCGCAGTCGCCGCAGACGGCCTGCTCCGACCTGCCCGTTGCCACGCGGTTGACCGTGTCGCAATGCGGGCAGACCACGTGTGCATGTTCTGCCAGGGTGTTTGCGTCCATACAATCCTTCCTGCGCATCGGTGCGCAAGGCTGGTTGCCAGCTTCGCCCACCCGCTGTCACGCGTCTGCAACCTGGGTTGCGCAGCGGCCGACCACGAGGCGCCATCGGCAGGAACCTTGATCCATGACAACGACAAGCGATGAACTGCAGGCCACTCGCTCACTGCTGCTGGAGCGGTTCCCGGTCTTCGCCGACCTGCCCGAGCGCCGCCTCACGGAGGTGCTCGCGCAGGCGCAACTGCGGCGGGTCCCGGCAGGCGGGACGATGTTCGAGGCGAACATGCCGTGCACCGGCTTTCCGCTCGTGCTGGAAGGCAGCGTGCGGGTGACCAAGCTGTCGCCGACCGGGCGCGAGATCGTGCTCTACCGGGTCGCGCCGGGCGAGGGCTGCATCCTCGCCGGCAGCTGCCTGCTCGGTCACAACGAGTATTCAGCGAGCGCGCTGGCGGAGGACGACGTCACGGTGCTGGTTGTTCCGCCGCCGCTGTTCCAGGAACTGATCC
>Ga0335077_10000594_pt1 | contig 40904 bp, 42 predicted proteins | sample Lox_Sample_31_FD_207151 | JGI IMG/M metagenome (GOLD analysis project Ga0335077, IMG submission 207151) | Soil microbial communities from Loxahatchee National Wildlife Refuge, Florida, United States - Lox_Sample_3.1 | ecosystem: Environmental > Terrestrial > Soil > Wetlands | place: USA... | reverse complement strand
GTGCGCGCTCGCGCTCACCGGCTGCGGCGCCGACAAGCAGGCGGAGCAGCGCGTGCTCGCCGCGTTCTTCAACGGCGGCAATGCGACCGCGCACAAGCTGAGCACGCTGTTCCCGCACGAGCCGGGCTCGACCGCATGCTCGATCCCCGAGGGCGGTGCGGCGGCGCGGTCGAGCATCGAGGGCCGCTGCGCGACCGACGTCTCGCTCGTGAAGCACGACCGCGCGGTCGTCACGCTGACGGAGACGTGGCAGCACGGCGGGCTCGCGCACACGTGGTTCTTCTTCATCAGGCGGACCGGCGAGGTCGAGTCGATCGTGCAGGAGGGCACGCCCGCGCCGCAGGGAGCCGGCTACTGATGCGGCACGGCTACAGATTCCGCCGCTGCGCCTGCCACCAGTTCAGCTCGGCGCCGAGCACGATCACGTTCGCCATCACGTACATCCAGATCAGCAGGATCACCGGCCCGCCGAGGATGCGCAGCGTCACGTTGACGTCGGCGTAGCGGACGAACACCGGCAGGATCTGGAACGACGCCTCGAGCACGATCGCCCCGGCGACCGCGCCCGGCAACGCGTCCCTGAAGGTGACCGCCGCGTTCGGCAGCAGCCGGTACACCGCGAGCAGGAAGATGAAGACGCCGGCGAGCGAGACGGCGACCGAGAGGACGTACGCCGCCGTCGGATTGCCGACGAACCCCGGCGCGTGCCGCTTCAGGAGCTCGACGCCGAACGCGCCGATGACGAGGCTGACGAACAGCATCACGAGCGAGCCGATCATGATCGCGGCGGCAAGCCCCTTCCCGTGCAGAAAGCTCCGGTTCGGCCGGCCGTAGACGATGTTGAACGCCGACTCGAGCGCGCTGAAGAGCGAGAGCGACGACCAGAGGAGGCCGACCGCGCCGATCACGCCGAGGACGGCGGCGTTGTCCTGCGCCCGGTGGACGAGCGAGACGATGCTGTTCACCGAGCTGCCGGGGAACGCGTGCCGCAGCTCCTTGACGAGGAAGTCGGACGCATCGGCGCGGTGCGCGAAGCCGAGCAGCGCGAGCGCGAGGAAGACGAGCGGCACGAACGAGAGCAGCGCGAAGTACGCGACCATCGCCGCCAGGTGGGTGCCCCGGTCGGCGAAGAACTTCTGGACGAGGAACCGCTTCCGTACCCTCACGGGCGAGAGTTTGCACCGTGTTAGCCTCCCGGCCGAGATGGATCCCTCGCAGGCGCTCGCCGACCTCACCGAGATCTCGTCCCAGATCGAGGCCGCCGTGCTGTTCGACGACGGCGGCGCCATCCTCGGATCGACGCTCGCAGAGCCCGCCGCGGGCGAGGAGCTCGTCCTCGCCGCGGGCTCGCTCCTGGCCGGCGCGGGCGAGTTCCGGAGCGGCGACGCGGCCGTCACCCAGCTCGAGGCGTCCACGCGGGACGGCAGCGTCTTCGTCGTCCGCGACGAGGGACGGTGCATCGTCGCGACGACCGCGCCCGACCCGACGGTCGGCCTCGTCTTCTACGACCTGAAGAGCTGCCTGCGCGGCGCGGCGGAGGAGCCCGCGAAGCCGAGGCGGCGGCGCCGCGCCGCCCCGAAGAGCGAGGAGCCGGCCGAGTGAGACGGAAGCTGATCGCCCTCGCGGGATTCGCCACGGGCGTGTTCGCCGGCACGTTCCTCTACCGCCGCTCGTCCGGGCGGCGGCGCGACCGCATCGACGTCTACTTCGCCGACGGCTCCATGGTCTCGTTCGTCGACGGCTCGCCGGAGGCGGAGCGGCTGCTGCCGGTCGCGCGGCAGGCGCTCGCGGCCGCGCGCAGGTGAGCGCGACGGACGAGCTGGCGCGCGCGCTCGTCGAGCACGCGTACCTCGAGGGCGACTTCGTGCTCCGCTCGGGCAAGCGCTCCCGCTACTACCTCGACAAGTACCGGTTCGAGACCCGCCCCGACCTGCTGCGGCCGCTCGGCGAGCGGATCGCCGCGGCGGTCGCCGAGCACGCCCCCGACGCGACCCGGCTCGCGGGCCCCGAGCTCGGCGCGGTCGCGCTCGTCGCCGCGGCGTCGCTCGAGTCCGGTCTCCCGTTCGTGATCGTGCGCAAGGCGGCGAAGGAGTACGGGACGGCGAACCGGCTCGAGGGCCCGTTCGACGAGGGCGAATGTGTTTGTCTCGTCGAGGACGTCGTCACCTCGGGCGGCGCGCTGCTCGAGTCGGTGGAGGCGCTGCGCGGCGCCGGGCTCGTCGTCCACACCGCCGTGTGCGTCGTCGATCGCGAGGAAGGAGGAGCCGACGCGCTCGCACGCCAAGCGGTGCGCCTGCGTCCCATCTTCACGGCGCGAGAGTTGCTGGCGGGACCGAAAAGTCCCGCAAAACCGCATGGTTGAGCCGAATCCGAAACCCTGCTAGGGTCGAATCGGCCCGTTTGACGTTTCCCACGACCAGGAGGAGAGGCTAGTGACGAAGCAGGAGTTTGTTGCGGAGGTTGCACGCAGAAGCCAGCTGTCGAACCGCGATGCGGGCAAGGCGGTCGACGCATTTCTCGACACGGTGACGGACACGCTCAAGGGCGGCGGCGACGTGACGTTCACCGGGTTCGGCAAGTTCTCGTCGCAGCAGCGCGCTGCGCGCACCGGGGTGAATCCGCGGAACCCGAGTGAGAAGGTGCACATCCCGGCGGCACGCGTCCCGAAGTTCTCGGCCGGTAGCGCGCTGAAGTCGGCGGTCAAGTCCGGCTAGCGCTCGGCTCGGCTCACACGTCTCCTCCGAGGAATCGAGGGGCCGCTCCGGCGGCCCCTCGCGCGTGCCGGGGCGCCTCGGGCGCGGCTCGCCGACAGGCGCAGTAGCCTTGACGGCGATGGCGCACGAGCTTCGAGCCGACCGGGACGTCGCCGTCGCGTATTTCGCCGACCGGCTCGCCGAGGCGGTCGAGCGGAAGCACAGCCAGCTCGTCGTCGGGCTCGATCCGGTCCCCGACCAGCTGCCCGTCGAGCTGCGCGGCGAGACGGTGCTCGGGCGGGCCCACGCGGCCGCCGCCTGCGCGCGCTTCTGCTGCGGGATCGTCGACGCGGTCGCGCCGTACGCCGTCGCGGTGAAGCCGCAGTCCGCCTTCTTCGAGGCGCTCGGCTCGGACGGGTTCCGCGCGCTCGAGGAGGTCTGCGACTACGCGAGCGCGGCCGGGCTGCTCGTCGTCGCCGACGCGAAGCGCGGCGACATCGGCTCGACCGCGCGCGCGTACGCCGCCGCCTTCGTCGAGCCGCGCGGCGAGGCGCCGCCGCTCGCGGACGCGGTCACGCTCAACCCGTATCTCGGCCGCGACTCGGTCGAGCCGTTCCTCGCCGCCTCGCGGCGGAACGGCGCCGGGCTCTTCTGCATCGTCAAGACCTCGAACGCGGGCAGCGGCGACGTCCAGGACGCCGTCCTCTCGGACGGCCGGAGGCTGTGGCAGCACGTCGCAGGGCTCGTGCGGGAGTGGGGCGAGGAGCTCGTCGGCGAGCGGGGGCTGTCGACGGTCGGCGCGGTCGTCGGCGCCACCTACCCCCGCGAGGTGGCGGAGCTGCGGCGGCTGCTGCCGCAGGCGGTGCTGCTGCTTCCCGGCGTCGGCGCGCAGGGCGCGCGTCCCGCGGACGTCGAGCGGGCGTTCACGAGCGGGCCGGCGAGCGCGCTCGTGGCCGCCTCGCGCTCGGTCATCTACGCGTACCGCTCGGCGGGCGGCGACTGGCGCTCGGCAGCGGGGGCCGAGGCGGCAAGGCTGGCAGGCGAGGTCTGGGCCGTCTCCGGCTGGTAGCGATGCCCTCCTCGAGCAGCCGGCACCTCGCCCGGTTCGCGGCCCCCGCGGCCTTCCTCCTCGCCGTCACGATCGCCGTCCTGCTCGTCCGCTCCGGCCTCGGCGGCGGCGGCTCGAGCCCGCCGGCGGCGACGACGACGCAGACGACGACCCGGGCGCACACGACGCCGTCCGTGACGACGTTGCCGCCCGTCACCGCCCCGGCGACGACCACGGCCACGACCGCGACGACGACGGCGACCGCGCCGCCGCCGACGACCTCCGTGCCCGGCGCGACCTACTACACGGTGCAGAAGGGCGACACGTTCACGATCATCGCCGCGAAGTCGGGGACGACGGTGGCGCAGATCGAGCAGCTGAATCCCGGCGTCAGCTCGAACGCGCTCAGCGTCGGCCAGCAGATTCGCGTCAAGTAGCGGGGCGCTACCCTAGCGGCCGATGTGCCGCCCGCTCGTCGCCGTCGCGCTCCTTGCGGCCGCCCTCGGACTGCTCTCCCGGCCGGCGCGGGCGGCCGCACCCGTCCCCGATGCGCGCGCGTTCGAGGTCGTCGACGCGTCGACCGGCGAGGTGCTCGCGGCGCGGAACGCGCACGAGCGGCTGCCGATCGCCAGCCTGACGAAGCTGATGACGGTGATCGTCGCGCTCCAGCATCTCGACGTCGACCAGACCGTCACCGTGCCGAAGGCCGCCGCAGGCGTGGGCGGCTCGCGGATCCCGCTCCGCGCCGGTCAGCGGATCAGCGTCGACGACCTGCTGAAGGGCGCGTTGATCCAGAGCGCGAACGACGCGGCCGACACGCTCGCGGCGGGCGCCTCCGGCGGCGACGTGCCGCTCTTCGTCTCGTGGATGAACGAGAAGGCACAGCAGCTCGGGCTCACCGACACGCATTTCGTCCGTCCCGACGGGCTCGACGCGCCCGGCCACGTGTCGAGCGCGCACGACGTGATCGTGCTCGCGCAGATCGCGATGCACTCGCCGGTCGTCCGCGAGATCGTCCGCGAGCGGACCGACACGATCGAGAACGGCCGCGTCGCGGTGCACACGTGGAACGACCTGCTCGGCGTGTTCCCGGGGCTGATCGGCGTGAAGACGGGACACACGGACAAGGCCGGCTGGAACGAGGTGGCGGCGGCGCGTCGGCAGGGCTACACGATCTATGCGGTCATCCTCGGCAGCCCGAGCCGCGCGCAGCGGAACGCCGACCTGCGACGGCTGCTCTCGTGGGGCGTCGCGCAGTACCGGACGCTGACGCTCGTCGACCGGAGGGCGTATGCGCACTCGAAGCTCGGCTACGGGCTCCCGGCCGTCGCGCTCGTCGCGACGCGTCCGCTCGTGCGGGTCGTCAAGGCGGATCAGGCGGTCGTGGAGCGGATCGTGGCGCCGTCGGCCGTCCGGCTGCCGGTCGCCCGGGGTCAGCTGCTCGGTACCATCGAGGTCCGTGTTGGTGGCCATGTCGTCGGAGTGCGGCCCCTCGTCGCCGCCAGGTCGGTGCGGCGGCCGGACCTCGGCGGCAGGCTCCGCTGGTACGCCACTCGAACCGTTCACGACTTCCTGGGACTCTTCTCGTGAGGTGAGCTCGTGATCGTCACCGTCACCCTCAACGCGGCCGTCGACCGGACGCTCACTGTGCCGAACTTCCAGATCGGCCACCGGCATCGTGCGAGCACGAGCCTGACGCTTGCCGGCGGCAAGGGGATCAACGTCGCGCGCGCGCTGAAGACGCTCGACACGCCGGTGATCGCGACCGGGCTCGCCGGCGGGCGCGCCGGCGACCGGATCATCGAGGACCTCGCGGCCGAGGCGATCCTCAACGACTTCGTCCGCATCTCCGACGAGTCGCGCACCTCGAGCGCGTTCGTCGACCCGACCGGCGGCACGCTGACGGAGATCTACGAGTGGGGCCCCGCCGTGCGGCCGGACGAGCTCGAGACGCTGCTCGACAAGCTGCACTACCTCTCGCGCGTCGCGTCGTACGTCGTCTTCAGCGGCTCGCTGCCGCGGGACGTCGAGGACGACTTCTACGCGGAGGCGATCCGCGACCTGAGCCGCCGCGGCGTCCAGTGCGTCCTCGACTGCGAGGGCGAGCCGCTCCGCGTCGGCGTCGACGCCGAGCCGTTCCTGGTCGCGCCGAACCAGCGCGAGGCGGAGAGCCTCGTCGGCCAGGAGTTCTTCGAGCACGACGACTTCCTGATGGCGCTCGACGCGATCGTCGACCTGGGCGCGCGGAACGTCCTCATCTCGGAGGAGACCTCGTGCTACGGCGTGTTCACGGAGGAGCGCCAGTCGGTGCGCTTCCGCGCGTCGACGCCGAGGCTCGACCCGATCGCGTCGGTCGGCGCGGGCGACGTCCTCCTCGCCGGCTTCATCGCCGCGCGGTTCAACGGCAAGCCGATCGAGGACGCGCTGCGGAACGCCGTCGGCTGCGCCGCCGCGTCGGTGCTCGAGCTCGGCGCCGGCCGCTTCGATCCGAAGGAGGCGTCGCGGCTCGCGGCGACCGTCGAGATCGAAGAGCTCGAGCGGACGCCGGCGTAGGCCTTCGCGCTAGCCGCGGCCGCCGACGAAGATCGCGCGGATGCGGCCGCGCCCCTTGACGTTCTCCGCCCACGCGATCCGGCTTCCTTCGACCGAGAGCCCGATCGGGTCGCCGGCCGACCGCGCGAGCGTGTGCGCCGAGTGCGACTGCACCTCGACCGTGCGGATCGAGCGTCCGACGCGGAAGACGATCAGCTGATCGCTCGCCGACAGCTCGGGGCTCGTGCCCTTCGGCACGGGGATCGAGCCCAGGGGCACCCCGGAGTTCGCGTCGTACCAGGCGATCCGCAGGCCGAGCGACGAGCGCTCGAGCGTGGCGAGAACGTGCGGCGCGAGCGCGACCGCCTCCGGGGCGCCGTGCGGCACGACGCGGGTCAGCACCTTGCCCGTCGTCGCGTCGCGCACCTCGACGGGGAGATTGGCCGACGCGATCGGCCGGCCGTCGTCCGTGACCGCGTACGCCTGCACATCGGCGACACGCGACCCCGACGCGGCGACCGCGACGGTCGCCCACGTGCCCGGCACGATCGTGTCGTGGCGGCCGGCGATCCGGTGGACGCCGCCGCCGACGAGCTTCTTCCGGCACGTGCCGCCGCTGAGGCACGCGACCTGGTCGATGTACCCGACCGAGCTGACGGCGTAGACGAGCGTCTTCCCGTCGCCCGCGACGCCGGCGAACCAGAGACCGATGCCGTTGCGGCCGTGGGCGACCTCGGCGAAGCGGCGCTCCTTCGGGTCGGCGACGCCGGCGCCGAGGACGTAGTCGAAGGGCAACGGCGCCGGCGCGGGCTCGCGCAGCGTCCAGAGCACGTCGTCGGCCTCCGCGTCGAGGGCGAGCCGTACGGGCTGGACGACGTCCCAGTGGCAGGTGACGTTGCTCGCGCCGGGCGACTGGTCCGGCAGCCGGATCTGGCCGCTGTTGGCGAGCGCGAGCACATGGACGACGTTGCAGCTCGTGCTGCTCGGCGAAAGCCACGCCACGAGCGGCCCGTCCTGTGCGAACGCGGCGATCGCCTGGCGCGGGGGGCTCTGGTAGAGCGTCTGCGGGCGCGGGGCGGTGGCCGCCGGATGCACTCCGCCGGCAGCGAGGGCGAGCGCCGCGAGCATCGTCCGCATCGACTGGAAACTAGCCCGCGACTGTTAGGACCGTGTGTGCGGCGGGGCGGCGGCCCCGTCCGCGGAGGCTGGTACGATCGGAGCTTGAGAGTGCTCGCAGCGGCTTCTATCGAGGGGGGTGTCGCGTGAGCCTCGAGATCCGTCCCGACGACCTTCAACGGCTCGTCGAGCTCGACCGGAAGTTCGCGAAGGAGGGGCTCACCTTCGACGACGTGCTGCTCGTCCCGGCCGAGTCGCGCGTGCTCCCGAACGACGTGTCGACGCGGACGGCGCTGACGCGCTCGATCGACCTGAGCATCCCGATCGTCTCCGCGGCGATGGACACGGTCACGGAGGCGCGCCTCGCGATCGCGCTCGCGCGCGAGGGCGGGATCGGGATCCTGCACCGGAACCTGTCCATCGCGGAGCAGGTCGCCGAGGTCGACAAGGTCAAGCGCTCCGAGTCGGGGATGATCGTCGAGCCGGTGACGCTTCCGCCGGACGCGCTCGTGCGCGAGGCCCTCGAGCTGATGGCCCACTACAAGGTGTCGGGGATCCCGATCACCGACGAGGACGGGATCCTCGTCGGCATCCTCACGAACCGCGACCTCCGCTTCGAGGACGACGTCGAGCAGGCGGTGTCCGCGCTGATGACCTCGCGCAACCTCGTCACGGCGCCGGTGGGGACGACCCTCGAGGACGCGGAGGAGATCCTCCACCGGAACAAGATCGAGAAGCTGCCCGTCGTCGACGCCGACGGCCGGCTGCGCGGGCTGATCACGGTCAAGGACATCCAGAAGCGGATCCTGTATCCCAACGCGACGAAGGACGAGCGCGGCAGGCTGCGCGCAGGCGCGGCGGTCGGCGTCGGGCCGGATGCGCTCGAGCGCGCGCAGGCGCTCGCCGAGGCCGGCGTCGACGTGCTCGTCGTCGACACGGCGCACGGACACTCCGCCGGGGTGCTCGAGATGGTGCGGACGATCAAGCGCTCGGTGAGCGTCGACGTGATCGCCGGCAACGTCGCGACGGCCGACGCGGCGCGCGCGCTCGTCGACGCCGGCGCCGACGCGGTGAAGGTGGGTGTCGGGCCCGGCTCGATCTGTACGACCCGCGTCGTCGCGGGCGTCGGCGTGCCGCAGGTGACCGCGATCTACGACTGCGCCGAGGCGGCGGGCGCCGACGGCGTTCCCGTGGTCGGCGACGGCGGCATGACGTCGTCCGGCGACATCGCGAAGGCGATCGCGGCCGGCGCCGACGTCGTCATGCTCGGCTCGCTCCTCGCCGGCGTCGACGAGGCGCCCGGTGAGGTGATCCTCCTCCAGGGCGAGCGCTTCAAGGAGTACCGCGGCATGGGCTCGCTCGGGGCGATGCGGGCGCGCTCGTACTCGAAGGACCGGTACTTCCAGGGCGACGTCGAGGACGTCGAGAAGCTGATCCCGGAGGGGATCGAGGGGCGGGTCGCGTACAAGGGGCCGATGGGCCCGATCGTGCACCAGCTCGTCGGCGGCCTGCGGCAGGCGATGGGCTACTGCGGCGCGGCAACGCTTGCGGAGATGAAGCAGGCGCGGTTCGTGCGCATCACCGCGGCGGGGCTGCGCGAGTCGCACCCGCACGACGTGACGATCACGAAGGAGGCGCCGAACTATCGCCGCTGAGCCGTCGAACGTCGTCCCGTTCCCCGGCCACGAGGACCGGCCGGTGCTGGTGGTCGACCTCGGCGGCCAGTACTCGCAGCTGATCGCGCGCCGCGTGCGCGAATGCCGCGTCTACTCCGAGCTCGTCGGGCACACGATCTCCCCCGACGCCGTGCGCGCACGCAACCCGTACGCGCTGATCCTGTCCGGAGGCCCCTCGTCGGTGTACGCGGACAACGCGCCGCGTGTCGATCCGCGCATCTTCGAGCTTGGGATCCCGACGCTCGGCATCTGCTACGGCATGCAGCTGATGGCGCTCGACCTCGGCGGCCGCGTCGACCGCACCGGCGTCTCCGAGTTCGGGAAGACGGAGTTGCGCGCCGACGAGTCGCTGCTGTTCCGGGACACGCCGGAGGAGCAGACCGTCTGGATGTCGCACCGCGACTCGGTCGTCGCGCCGCCGGAGGGCTCGCGCGTCGTCGCCGGGTCGCCGTCGACGCCGATCGCCGCATTCGAGGCGCCCGAGCGGAAGCTCTACGGCGTGCAGTTCCACCCCGAGGTCGTGCACACGCCGCACGGGATGGAGGTGCTGAAGAACTTCCTCTACGAGATCGCCGATGCTCCGCCCGCGTGGACGCCCGCCGCGGTGATCGAGGAGCAGGTCGAGCGGATCCGGGCCCGGGTCGGATCGGAGCAGGTGCTCTGCGCGCTCTCCGGCGGCGTCGACTCCGCCGTGGCAGCGCTCCTCGTGCACAAAGCCGTCGGCGATCAGCTCACGTGCGTGTTCGTCGACCACGGGCTCCTGCGCAAGGACGAGGCCGAGCAGGTCGTGGAGACGTTCGGCGAGCACTTCCACGTCCCGCTCGTGCACGTGGAGGCGCAGGTGCGCTTCCTCGAGCTGCTCGCCGGCGTCGAGGAGCCGGAGCAGAAGCGGAAGATCATCGGCCGCGAGTTCATCCGTGTGTTCGAGGAGGAGGCGGGGAAGCTCGGGGACGTGCGCTGGCTCGTGCAGGGGACGCTGTACAGCGACGTGATCGAGTCCGGCGGGACGGAGGGCGTCGCGGCGACGATCAAGTCGCACCACAACGTCGGTGGCCTCCCGGAGGACATGGAGATGCGGCTCGTCGAACCGCTCCGCCTGCTGTTCAAGGACGAGGTGCGGCGCGTCGGCGAGGAGCTCGGGATGCCGGAGCGGATGGTGTGGCGGCAGCCGTTCCCGGGGCCCGGGCTCGCGATCCGGATCATCGGCGACGTGACCGCGGAGCGGCTGGAGATCCTCCGCGAGGCCGACGCGATCCTCCAGGACGAGGTCCGTCGCGCCGGGCTCTATCGCGACCTGTGGCAGGCCTTCGCCGTGCTCCCGGCGATCCGCTCCGTCGGCGTGCAGGGCGACGAGCGAACCTACGGCTACCCGATCGTGATCCGCGCCGTCACGAGCGACGATGCGATGACCGCGGACTGGGCCCGCCTCCCGTACGACCTGGTCGAGACGATCTCGAGCCGCATCGTCAACGAGATCCCCGGCGTCAACCGCGTCGTCCTCGACGTGACGTCGAAGCCGCCCGCCACGATCGAGTGGGAGTGACTCGTCGTCCTCGTCACGGCTGACGATCGTCGTGGACGACGATCTGCGTTCGGATGACGGCGCGCCGGTGCGGCCCGGTGCCGCTGTAGGGGATGAGCTTCGCAACCGGGTGGCCCGCGTGCGAGATGACGATCTCCTCGCCTCGTCGGACTCGTCGCAACAGGTGCGTGAATAGATCGCGCGCTTCGCCGGTGTTGTACTCGGGCAGAACGTCAAGTTGGCTAGGCGTGGCGTAGCCACTTGGCGTGGCTTGGCGTAGCCAAACTCGGAATCGGCTCCACATGAGGCAATCGTCGTGGCGCACGTGTCCCGAAATGGTCGCGACTTCGTGAATTGCGAGAATCGTGACGAAATGACTCTCGACCTCGTCGAGCGACTCGCGCGCGCGCGCATCGGCGCGACCCACAACCAGTACGCCGATTCCGAGGTGCGGTGCGCCCGCCTGCGCCGGCACCTCGCGTCGCGTACCGACGCGTCGATCGTCCTCGTCGGCGAGGCAGCCGGCTATCGCGGCGCACGGGTCAGCGGCGTGCCGTTCACGTCGGAGCGGCAGCTGACCGGGTCCGGCCCCGCCGAGGCGACTGCCACGATCGTGCACCGTGTCCTCGCGGAACTCGGAATCGAGGACGACGTCCTGCTCTGGAACGTCGTTCCGACGCACCCCGGGACGGCGACGTCGAACCGGCGCCCGACGCGGGTCGAGGTTGCCGCGGCACGGCCGTTCCTCGACGAGGTGACAGATGGCCGCCGCGTTATCGCGGTCGGACTGCTCGCCGCCGAGGTGCTCGGTGCGCCGTACGTCCGCCACCCCGCGCACGGCGGCGCGCGTGCCTTTGCCGTCGGGCTCGAACGTACACTCGGAGCGTGACTGCGGCCCCCGTCTCGCCCGCGCGAATCCGCAAGAACGCGTTCCTGCTCGCACTGGGGCTCGTCTGCAACTCCGGGATGTTCCAGCTCGCCGCCGCGCTGTCGTCACTCACGCTCGTCGCCGTGACCGGGATCACGGGGATCCTCGGCCTGGGCCCGGCGATCTTCCTCACCGCCGGCGGGTTGACCGTCGGCCCCGCCGGGCGGGTCATGGACCGTGTCGGCCGGATGCCGGTGATCCGCGCCGCCTACGTGCTCGGGGCGATCGGCTGCGCTGTCGTCGCCGGCGGCTGCCGCATCTCGTCCGCCCTTGTCGTCTCCGTCGGGCTCGTGCTCGTCGGCGCCGCCGCGGCCGTCGTCCAGCTCTCGCGGGCCGCTGCCGCCGAGATGTTCCCGGAACGGCACCGCGCGCGCGGAATGTCGTTCGTCCTCTTCGGCGCCGTCTCGGGCGCGATCTGGGGACCCGTCCTGTTCGGCCCACTGTTCGCGCACCGGATGCCCACCGCGCACGGGCTCGCGGCGCCCTGGTTGATCGGCGTCCGGTTCATGGTCGCCGGCTTCTTCGTCTCCGGGCTCGTGCGCCCCGACCCGAAGGAGATCTCGGCGACGTACACGAGCGAGCACGACGACACGGTGCCTCCCGCGGCGCTGCGCGCGATGATCCGACGCCCCGGCGTCGCGCCCGCGCTCGTCGCCGCCGTCGCGAGCTTTGCCGTGATGGCGAGCATGATGAACCTCGCGAGCTACATGGCGGTGGGGCGGGGCCACATGGAGGGCGACGTGTTCACGATGATCAGCGCCCACATCGTCGGCATGTACGGGCTCGTGCTGGTCGTCGGCGCCCTCATCGACCGCGTCGGCCGACGCCCCGCCATCGTCGCCGGACTGGCCGTGATGACGGTGTCGAACGCGGCGCTCGTCTGGCTCGGCGGCGTCGGCGGGATGAGCATCGCCCTGTTCGGGCTGGGCCTCGGCTGGAACCTCTCCTACGTGGGCGCGACGACCGAGCTCGTCTCCCTCTCCAGCCCGTCGGAGCGAGGCCGGCTCGTCGGGTTCTCCGACCTCGTCTCGAGCCTCGTCGCGGCTGCCCTCGCGCTCCTCGGCGGCCTCGTCTACACGGCCGGCGGCGCCGCCTCGCTCGCGATCTCCGCGGCCGCTCTCGCGGCCCTCCCGGCGCTCTACCTCGCCGCCCGTCCGTCGCCGCGGGTCGCCCTCTCGCCGGCAGACTGACCCGGCCCGCGTTTCGGCTACAATCCCGCCCCGGCGGACGCGTGGTCCGCCGCTTTCCTGTCTATGAAGACCTACAGCGCCAAGCCCGGAGAGATCACGCGCGAGTGGTACGTCGTCGATGCCGACGGCCAGACCCTCGGGCGCCTCGCGACGACGATCGCCGACACGCTGCGCGGCAAGCGCAAGCCCCAGTACACGCCGCACGTGGACACCGGCGACTTCGTCATCGTCGTCAACGCCGAGAAGATCCAGGTCACCGGCGGCAAGCTCGACCAGAAGATCTACTACCGTCACTCCGGCTATCCGGGCGGGCTGAAGAGCCGCACGCTGCGCGAGCAGCTCGAGCGCCGGCCGACCGAGGTGATCCGCAGCGCGGTGCGCGGCATGCTCCCGAAGAACCGGCTCGCGCGGCAGCAGCTGACGAAGCTGAAGGTCTACGCGGGGCCGGAGCATCCGCACGCCTCGCAGAACCCGCGTCCCCTGAACCTGGAGCAGTAAGTGAGTCAGATCGCACAGTACCGCGGCACCGGCAAGCGCAAGACCTCCGTGGCGCGCGTCATCCTTCGTCCCGGCGAGGGCACGACGTGGGTGAACGGGCGCACGCTCGAGGAGTACTTCCCCCGGTCGACGCACCGGACGCTTGCGACGGCGCCCCTGAAGACGGCGGGCCTCGAGGGGCAGTACGACCTCCGCGTCCGCGTCCACGGCGGCGGGCTCTCCGGCCAGGCAGGGGCGGTCCGGCACGGCATCGCCCGCGCCCTCGTCGAGGCGAACCCCGAGCTGAGGGTCCCGCTCAAGCGGGAGGGCTTCCTGACGCGGGACGCGCGCCAGGTCGAGCGCAAGAAGGCGGGTCTGCACAAGGCTCGCAAGGCGCCTCAGTTCTCCAAGCGCTAACGCGCCCCATCCACACCCGTGGAGGTTTCGCCCGTGGCGAGCCGCGTCGTGGCCAGGCAATTCTTCGGAACTGACGGAGTTCGCGGGATCGTCGGCGACCTGATCACGGTCGATCTCGTCGAGCGGCTCGGGAAGGCGTCGGCGCTCTGGTCCGGCGGCCGGGGCGGCCGCATCTTCGTCGGCCGTGACACACGCGCGTCGGGCGAGGAGCTGGAGGAGGCCTTCGCGCGCGGCGTCGTCTCCGCGGGCGGCGCCGCGGTGCTGGCGGGCGTCGTGCCGACGCCGGCGGTGGCGCTGCTCCGGCTCGATCTCGGCGTCGTCATCTCCGCGTCGCACAACCCGCCGGAGTACAACGGCGTGAAGTTCTTCGACCACGAGGGGCGCAAGCTCACCGACCCCGACGAGGAGGAGATCGAGGCGCTGCTGGACGCACCCGCCTCCGGCGGCGGCGAGATCGACCGCGTGGGCGTCGCCGTCGACAGCTACCTCGAGCACGTGCTCGAGCGCTTCGGCACACCGCTCGACGGCCTGCGGATCGTCGTCGACTGCGCAAACGGCGCGTACTCCGGGATCGCGCCCGACGCGTTCGAGCTCCTCGGCGCGGAGGTCGTCTCGATCGGCGACGACCCGGACGGGACGAACATCAACGTCGGTTGCGGCGCGACCGATCTCGCGGCGCTGAGCGCGACGGTCGTCGGCGGCGGCTTCGACCTCGGGATCGCATTCGACGGAGACGGCGACCGGATGCTCGCCGTCGACGAGCGCGGCCGGACGGTCGACGGCGACCAGATCGTCGCGATCCTCGCGCTCGACCGCGGCGTCGACACCGTCGCCGTCACGACGATGACGAATCTCGGCTTCCACCGGCTGATGGAGGAGCGCGGGATCCGTGTGCTCACGACCGACGTCGGCGACCGGTACGTGCTCGAGGCGCTCCGGCGCGAGGGCGCGGTTCTCGGCGGCGAGCAATCGGGCCACATCATCTACCTCGACGGCCACGTCACCGGCGACGGGCTCGTTGCGGGCCTGCTCCTCTGCGCCGCGCTGAAGGGGCGGCCGCTGTCGGACGCCGCCGCTGTGATGCCGGTCTTCCCGCAGCGCAAGCAGAATCTCGCGCGGACGGGCCGCGGACCGCTGCCGCAGGCGCTGCTCGACGAGGTCGCGCGTGTCAACGAGCAGCTCGGCGGCGAGGGCCGGGTGCTCGTGCGGCCGTCCGGGACGGAGCCGGTCGTACGGGTGCTGGCAGAGGCGGCCACGGCCGGGGAGGCCGAGACCCTCTGTGATACCATCGCGCGGCTTGTGAAACAGGAGCTCGGCTGACCTCTCCGCGCCGCTGCGGGCCGGTCACGTAGCCGGGCTTCACGCGTTTCCGGGGCCGTTCTCAAGGAGCATCGGGTGTGCGGGATCATCGGATACGTCGGACCGAGAGAGGCGAAGCCGCTGCTCCTCCAGGGGCTGAAGCGCCTCGAGTACCGCGGCTACGACTCGGCCGGGATCGCGCTGCGCGAGGCCTCCGGCCTCGACTACGTCCGCGCCGTCGGCAATCTCGAGAACCTCGTCGCCGCCGCAGGCCCGAACGGGTCGTCGTCGCATCACGGGCTCGGCCACACCCGCTGGGCGACGCACGGGGGCGTCACCGAGCAGAACGCGCACCCGCTCACCGGCTGCGACGCCGCGAGGATCGCGATCGTTCTCAACGGCATCGTCGAGAACTACCGCGAGCTGAAGGACGAGCTGATCGCGCAGGGTCACGTGTTCACGTCGGAGACGGACGCCGAGGTGGTCGTGCACATGCTCGAGCGCGAGTACGACGGCGACCTGGCGGCCGCACTCGGGCGCGTGTACGCACAGCTCGAGGGCCACTTCTCCATCGTCGCGATCCACCACGACCATCCCGACCTGCTCGTCGGGGTCCGCCACCAGACGCCGCTCGTCGTCGGCATCGGCGCGGGCGAGAACTTCCTCGCGTCGTCGATCGCCGCCTTCCTCAGCGAGACGCGCAACGTCGTCTTCCCCGACGACGGCGAGATCATCGAGATCACGCCTCCGGGCGCGCGCTTCTTCAGGGACGGCGCGGAGATCGAGCACCCCGAGGTCAAGGAGATCGACTGGGACGAGGAGAGCGCCGAGAAGGGCGGCTACGAGACGTTCATGCTGAAGGAGATCTACGAGCAGCCGGAGGCGCTGCGCGAGACGATCGGGGACCGCGTGCGCGGGCACCACCTGATCCTCGAGGCGCTCGGCATGACCGAGCTCGAGATCCAGAACCTGCGCCGGATCGTCATCGTCGCGTGCGGCACCGCGTACCACGCCGGCGTCGTCGGCCGCTACGTGATCGAGGAGTGGGCGCGCGTCCCGGTGGAGCCGGACATCGCGAGCGAGTGGATCTACCGGAACCCGGTCCTCTCGCGCGACACGCTCGTGATCGGCATCTCCCAGTCGGGCGAGACGCGCGACACGGTGAACGCGGTGAAGCTCGCACGCGAGAGCGGCGCGCACACGCTCGCGATCACGAACCTGATGGGGACGCAGATCACGCGCGAGGTGGACTCGACGATCTACACCCGCTGCGGGCTCGAGGTCGGCGTCGCCGCCTCGAAGACCTTCACCGCGCAGGTCGGCCTGCTCTACCTGATCGCGCTGAAGCTCGCGCAGATCCGAAGGACGATCCCCGCCGACGAGATCGAGTTCATCCTCGATCGCGTGCACGAGCTGCCGGACAAGATGTCGGCCTTCCTCGACGGCGATCATCCGATCGACGAGATCGCCCGGCGCTTCTACGACAAGCAGTTCTTCCTCTATCTCGGCCGCCACATCGGCCTGCCGGTCGCGCTCGAGGGCGCGCTGAAGCTGAAGGAGATCTCGTACATCCCGACCGACGCGTACTCCGCCGGCGAGATGAAGCACGGCCCGATCGCGCTGCTCGACGAGGGCACGCCGGTCGTCGTCGTCGCGACCGACCAGAAGCTCATCTACGAGAAGGTCGTGTCGAACATCCAGGAGACGCGGGCCCGCGGCGCGCACGTGATCGCGATCGCGACCGACGGCAACGAGGACATCCAGCACCACGCCGACGACGTCGTCTACATCCCGCGCACCCCGGCGTTCCTCCAGGCCGCGCTCGCCGTCGTGCCGCTGCAGCTGCTCGCGTACCGCATCGCGCGACTGCGCGGGCTGAACGTCGATCAGCCGCGGAACCTCGCCAAGACCGTCACCGTCGAGTAGATCCTCGCGGCATGCCCCGGCGGTTCGTGAGCACGAACCCGGTCGTCCTCGTCCCCGTCGTCGTCGCGCTGTGCGGAGCGGTCGCGCTGGCGGCGATCTACGCGAGAGGCTACGCGCGGGGCGAGCCGATCCGCGCCGACGGGGTCGGCTACTACATCTATCTCCCCGCGCTCTTCCTCGATCACGACCTCACGCTCGTCCGGACGGTCGACCGCTCGTTCGGAGGAAATCCGCAGAGCGCGGGCGAGCTCCGCCCGGTCGAGCACGGGTATCTCGGGCCGCACCAGATCGGCGAGGCGATCCTCCTCGCGCCCTTCTTCGCGGCCGCGCAACTCGTCTCCGTCGCCGACGGCGCGCCGAGGAACGGCTTCTCACGGCCCTACCAGGGGTCGGCCGCGGCCGGTGGGCTGCTGTACGGCGTCGCCGGCCTCGCGTTCCTCGGCTCGTTCCTGCGGCGGTGGTTCGGCCCGTGGACCGTCGGCTTCACGCTGCTCGCCCTGACCTTCGGGACGAACCTCTTCCACTACCTCACATTCGATGCCGTCTACAGCCACGCGTTCTCGTTCGCCGTGGTCGCGTTCGTCCTCTGGGTGACCGTGCGGCTCGCCGAGCGGGCGACGGCGCTCCGGGCGCTGCTCCTCGGGCTCGGCCTCGGGGCAGCCGTGACCATTCGTCCGACGAGCGGAGTCGTCGTGCTCTTCCCGCTGCTCGTCGGCGTCTCGTCGGCGGCGGATGCGCGCGCGCGGGGGCGGGCGTTGCTCGCACGTCCCGGCCTCCTCGCCGCTGCCGCGGCAGGCTTCCTCGTTCCCGTGATCCCGCAGCTCCTCTACTGGCACCACCTCACCGGTCGCTTCCTCGTCGACGCGTACGGATCCGAGCCGAGGCTCGAGCTCGCCCACCCGCACCTCCTCGCGGTCGCGTTCAGCGTGAGGAAGGGGCTGTTCTTCTGGACGCCGCTCGTGGCGCTCGGACTCCTCGGCCTACCCTTTCTCCGCAACCGCACGCCCGCGTTGCTGCTCGCGACGTCCAGCGTGCTCGCGGTGAACTTCTGGATCGTCGCCAGCTGGTCGCAGTGGTGGTACGGAGGGTCGTTCGGGCAACGCGCGTTCGTCGACAGCCTTCCGGTGTTCGCGATCGCTCTCGCGGGGCTCTTCGACCGCGTGCGTGCGACCCGCGCGGTCGTGCCGGTCACCGCCGCCGTCGTCGTCGCAAGCTGTCTGGCGCTGCACGCGATGGCCGGGTACTGGCTCGGGAGGATTCCCTACGACGGCACGACCTGGCCCGTCTACCTCCACTCGTTTGCCACGCCCTAGTCGACTAGGCTCACGTCCGTGATCGGAGTGGATCGATTCGGGCTCGACGACGTCGCGGAGACGCGTGCGTTCAACGAGCAGCTGGAGCGGCTGCAGGCGTCGCTGCCACCGCTCGAGACGGTGCCGCCGGCGGAGACGCGGGCCGCCCGCAAGGACGGGGCCGGGATCTTCCCGCCGCCGGTGCTGGTGCCGCAGGGTCGCTGGCTCGAGATTCCCTCCCGCGGCGGCGGCCTCCGGCTCCGAGTCGTCCCGCCGTCGGGCGAGGCCCGGGGCGCGTACCTCCACATTCACGGCGGCGGCTTCGTGCTCGGCGCCGCGGACGAGCAGGACACGCTCCTCGAGGCGATCGCCGAGCACGCCGGGCTCTGCGCGGTCAGCGTCGAGTATCGCCTCGCCCCCGAGCACCCTTACCCGGCCGGGCCGGACGACTGCGAGGACGCGGCCCTCTGGCTCGTCGAACGGGGCGCCGACGAGCTCGGCGTCCCCGCGCGGTTCGCGATCGGAGGCGAGTCCGCGGGCGCGAACCTCTCCGTCGTCACACTGCTGCGCCTGCGCGACGGCCACGGCCTCTCCGGCGCCTTCGCCGCCGCGAACCTCGTCTTCGGCGCGTACGACCTCGGCGGCACGCCGAGCCGCCGCAGCTGGGGAGACCGCCCGCTCGTGCTCACGGACTCCGGCATGGCCTGGTTCGCGCGCTGCTACCTCGAGAACAGCGATGCGGCGATGCACGATCCTGACCTCTCGCCGCTGCACGCCGATCTGCACGATCTTCCGCCGGCGCTCTTCACCGTCGGCACCGCCGATGCGCTCCTCGACGACACGCTGTTCATGGCTGCGCGGTGGCAGGCGGCCGGCAACGTCACCGATCTGCGCGTGTACGAGGAGGGATGCCACGGCTTCACAGCGTTCCCGCTCGCGGTCGCGGAGCTCGCGAACGCGGCGCAGCTCGCGTTCCTCCGCGACGCCGTCTCTTCGTGAGGGTCTCGGCGAAGGTCGACTACGCGCTCCGCGCGCTGCTCGAGCTCGCCGCGTCCCCGCCGGGCCCGGTTCCGGCCGAGCGCCTGTCGACGGCGCAGGCGATCCCGCCGAAGTTCCTCGAGAACATCCTGCTCGAGCTGCGCCGCGCGGAGATCGTCGTGAGCCAGCGCGGGGTGGAGGGCGGCTACCGGCTCGCGCGTCCGGCGGACGAGATCAGCGTGGCGGACGTCATCCGCGCGCTCGAGGGACCGATCGCGAGCGTCCGCGGCGTGCGGCCGGAGGAGATCGAGTACACGGGGCCGGCGCGCAGCCTCCAGCCGCTCTGGGTCGAGCTGCGAGCGAGCATGCGCGAGGTGCTGGAAGGGACGACGCTCGCCGACCTCGTCGAGCGCTCGGCGTCCGCGTGACGGACGAGCCGGCGCTCCGGTTCCGGCCGGTGCTGCCCGAGGACCTGCCGCTGCTTCACGAGTGGCTCCAGCGCCCGCACGTGAAGCGCTGGTGGACAGACCGCGACTCGTACGAGGAGGTGGTCGCGCGCTACCTCCCCGCGATCGAGGGCTCGGACCCGACCGACCTCCACCTCGCGCTGCTCGACGACCGGCCGGTCGGCTTCCTCCAGACGTACATCGTTGCCGACTACGCCGAGCACGAAGAGACGGTCGGCGCCGTCGAGGGCGCGGCCGGCGTCGATCTCCTCCTCGCCGACGAGGAGCTGACCGGGCGCGGGATCGGGAGCGAGATGCTCCGGCGCTACGTCGAGGAGATCGTCTTCGCCCGTCCTGGTACGCGCTGCTGTATCGCCGACCCCGAGGCCGCGAACGTCGCCTCGGTCCGCGCGTTCGAGAAGGCGGGCTTCCGGGTCGTCCGCGAGTACGACGATCCGCACGACGGCAAGCGGCACGCGCTCGTCCGCCGCGACCGCTAGTCGGGACGCGTCAGGCGAAGACGCGTGTGCGCCGCGCGCGCACCCACACGACGTCGCCGTGCGCGAGCTCGAGCTCGGTCGCGGCGTCGCGCGTCAGCTGCACCGAGAGGCGCTCGCCCTCCGCGTCGACGAGCTCCACACGCACCTCGAAGCCGAGGTGGACGATCCGCTCGACCATCGCCTCCGCGTCGGCCCCGTCCGGCGAGAGCAGGATCTCGACGTCGTGCGGCCGGACATACGCCTCGCCGACGCGCGTCACCGGGCCGACGAAGCTCATCACGAACTCGTTCGCGGGCCTCTCGTACAGCTCGCTCGGCGGCCCGACCTGCTCGACGCGGCCCTTCGCCATCAGCACGACCTCGTCGGCGACCTCCATCGCCTCCTCCTGGTCGTGCGTGACGAGGATCGTCGTCGTGTGCGTCTCCTCGTGCAGGCGGCGCAGCCATCTGCGCAGCTCCTTGCGCACGCGTGCGTCGAGCGCGCCGAACGGCTCGTCGAGCAGCAGCACCTCCGGCTCGGGCGCGAGCGCGCGGGCGAGCGCCATCCGCTGCCGCTGCCCCCCGGAGAGCTGCGCCGGATAGCGGCGGTCGAGCCCCGTCAGCTGCACGAGCTCGAGCAGCTCGTCCACACGGGTGCGCACCTCCGCCTTCGGCCGGTGGCGGATCTTCAGCGCGAACGCGACGTTCTCGCGGACGGTCATGTGCTTGAACGGCGCGTAGTGCTGGAAGACGAAGCCGACGCCGCGCTTCTGCGGCGCGACCGCCGTCGCCTCCTTGCCGGAGATGAAGACGTCGCCCGCATCGGGAACCTCGAGGCCGGCGATCACGCGAAGCAGCGTCGACTTGCCGCTCCCGCTCGGTCCGAGCAGCGCGGTCAGCGAGCCGCTCTCGGCCGTGATCGAGACGTCGTCGAGCGCGACGAAGTCGCCGAACCGCTTCGTGACGTTACGCGTCTCGATTGCCACTGCGTTCCTCCTTCGGCTTCACGATGGTCATCGCCACGAGCGTCGCGATCGCGAGCGCGGCGAGCAGCACCGACGCCGCATAGGCGCCGGTCAGGTCGAAGTTCTCGTACGACGCCTGGACGTACTGCGTCAGCACCTGCGTGCGGCCGGCGATCCCGCCGGAGACGATGCTCACGGCTCCGAACTCGCCGAGGCAGCGCGCCGTCGTCAGCACGACGCCGTAGGCGACGGCCCAGCGGATCGCCGGGATCGTCACCTTCCGGAACGTCGTGAACGCCGATGAGCCGAGCGTCGCCGCCGCCTCTTCCTGGTCGATCCCGATCTCGCGCAGCACGGGAACCACCTCGCGGACGACGAACGGCAGCGAGATGAACAGCATCGCGAGCAGCATCGACGGGTACGCGAAGAGCATCTGCACCCCGTGCCGCGTCAGCCAGCCGCCGAACCAGCCGTCGCGCGCGTAGAGCAGGTAGAGCGAGAGCCCGACGACGACCGGCGACAGGGCGAGCGGCAGGTCGACGATCGCGTTGACGAGGCCGCCGCCCGGCATCCGGTAGCGGACGATCGCGATCGCACACGCGATCCCGAAGGCGGTGTTGAGCGGTACGGCGACGATCGCCAGCTCGAGTGTCAGCTTCAGCGCGTGCACCGCGTCGGGTGTCGTGATCGCCGCCCAGAACGGCCCGATCCCGTGCTCGAACGCGCGCCAGAAGATCAGCGCGACCGGGGCGACGAGGATCACGGCGACGTAGCCGAGCGCCGAGAACCGGATCACGTACTTACCGATCATGGCGTGTGGCCCAGCGGCGGACTGCGCCGATCGCGAGGAGGACGGCGAGCGAGATCACGAGCAGGACGACCGCGAGCGCGGCGGCGCCGGTCGGGTCGTCGCTCGACACGTGCTGGTAGACGTAGACGGAGGCGACCTCCGTCTTGAACGGGATGTTGCCGGCGATGAGCACGACCGCGCCGAACTCGCCGAGCGCGCGCGCGAACGCGAGCGCGACGCCGGAGAGGAGCGCGGGGAAGAGGTTCGGGAAGACGATGCGCCGGAAGACGGTGAAGCGCCCCGCGCCGAGCGACGCCGCCGCCTCCTCCATCTCCTTGTCGAGCTCGAGCAGCACCGGCTGGACGGTGCGGACGACGAACGGCAGCGTCACGAACAGCAGCGCCATCAGCACGCCGGCGCGCGTGTACGCGATGTTCACGCCGACGCCGCCGGTCGGCCCGTACAGCGCGAGCAGCGTCAGCCCCGCGACGATCGTCGGCAGCGCGAACGGCAGATCGATGATCGAGTTGAGCAGCCCCTTGCCGGGGAACGCGTCGCGCACGAGCGTCCACGCGAGCGCCGTCCCGAAGACGGCGTTGACGAGGACGACGAGCCCGGCGAGCTCGAGCGTCAGCTCGAGGGCCGCGCGTGCCTCCGGGTTCCAGGCGACCTGCCAGAAGTGGTGCCAGCCGCCGGCCGTCGCCTTCGCGACGACGGCCGCGAGCGGGATGAGGACGATGACGCTGAGGTACGCGAGCGTGAGCCCCGTCGTCAGCGCCGGCGCACCGAGGGCGCGGCGCCGCGCCCTCGGCATCCGTGCCGCGTCAACCGCCAGTGGAGACCCCCAGTCCCTGCTCGATCTTCGCGACGATCCCGTTCGTCGGATCGAAGAACTGCGTGTTCACCTTGTCCCAGCCGCCGACGTACTTGATCGTGAACAGCTGCGGCCGCGGCGGGAAGTCGCCCGCGTAGCTCTTCTCGACGCTGGGCAGCACCGAGCGGTAGCCGTTCTGGGCCCAGATGTTCTGCGCGGCCGGCGTGGTCAGCCAGTTGACGAACTGCTGCGCGGCCGCCTTGTTCTTCCCGTTCACAGCGGCGAGCGGCGTCTCGATCTGCAGCGTCGCCTTCGGGATCAGGTAGTAGACGGGCTTGCCCTGCGACTGGGCGAGCTTCGCGTCGCTCTCGTAGTCGAGCAGGACGTCGCCCTTGCCGGAGAGGAAGGTGTTGAGCGCGTTCCGACCGCTCGTGTCCTGGCTGACGTTGTGCTGGAAGAGCTGCGTGAGGTAGGCCTGCGCCTGCTTCGGCGTCTTCTTCTCGCGGAGCATCGCGCCGTAGGCGGCCATGATGTCCCAGCGGGCCCCGCCGGAGCTGAACGGGTTCGGGAAGACGACCTGGACGCCGGGCTTGACGAGGTCGTCCCACGTGCGGATGTGCTTCGGGTTTCCGTTCCGGAGCACGAAGACGACGACGGACTTCGAGACGATCCCGTGCTGCGGGTTGTTCGCCCAGGTCTTGTCGACGAGGCCGGCCTGCACGAGCCGGTCCATGTCGGTCGAGATCGAGAAGTTGACGACGTCGGCCGGGAGCCCCGCCGCGACCGCCTTGCTCTGCACCTCGGAGGCGGCGAACGAGGTCGTGAACTTGATCCCCTGCCCCTGCGGCGTCGCCTGGTAGGCGGAGATCAGCTTCGGGAAGACGTTGGTCGGGATGGAGTAGGCGACGAGCGAGAGCGTCGTGTCGCTGCGCTGCGCGTGGCCGGCGAGGGCCGCCGGCACGGCCGCGAGCGCGGCGAGGACGAGCACAGCAAGAAGACTTCGGCGAGGCATCGGGCTCCTTCCCGGGAACGGAGACAGACCTTGTCGGGATTTGAAGTATTGATGCTAGCCATAAGGTCTGTCAATTCAGAACCGTCAGTCCCCGGGCGGGCGCCGCAGGCGCTTCGTCTCCGAGCGGCGGCGCTTGTCCTCGAGCCGCCGCTCGCGGGAGGCCGCCGTCGGCGCCGTCGGCACGCGCTTCCGCTCGACGCGGAGCGCCTCGCGGAGCTGCCCGACGAGTCGCTCGACCGCGAGCTCGCGGTTCCGCGCCTGGCTCCGCTCGTCCTGCGCCGCCGCCCGCAGCACCGGCCCCGCCTTCGCGATCACCCGGCGCTTCTGCACCGGCGTGAGCGCGCTCGACGCCTCGACGTCGAAGACCGCGACGACGCGCGTCTCCGACGTCTGGGCGTGCTGGCCGCCCGGTCCGCTCGAGCGGGAGGTCTGCAGCTCGACCTCGTCGATGGGCAGCGCGACCGAGCGCGTGACGCGAATAGACTCGCCGGGCATGGCCGCGATTCTGCTCGACGTGGACGGTGTGCTGCACGTCTCGGGCGAGCCGATCCCCGGGGCGGCCGAGGCCGTGCGGCGATTGCGCGCCGGCGGCCACCGGCTCCGCTTCGTCACGAACACGACGACGCGCTCCCGCACGCAGCTCGCGGAGGAGCTGCGCGGGTTCGGGATCGAGCTCGACGACGACGACGTCCAGACGACCGCCGGCGCCGCCGTCCGGGCACTCCAGGGCAGGCGCGTGCTCGCGCTCGTCATGCACGCGCTCGTCGGCGACCTCGAGGGGCTCGAGCTCGTCGGCGAGGGCGCCGACGCGGTGCTGCTCGGCGGCGCCGACGAGACGCCCGAGACGAACCTCGTCTTCTCGTACATGAACCTCGCGCGTGCGTTCGCCGAGCTGGAGGCCGGCGCGGAGCTGTACTGCCTGCACCGCAACCGCTGGTGGCAGACGAAGCGCGGCCCGCTGCTCGACGCGGGCGCGTTCGTCGCCGGGCTCGAGTACGCGTCGCAGATCGAGGCGCACCTGCTCGGAAAGCCGAGCCCGGCCTTCTTCGGCGCCGCTTGCGAGGCGCTCGACGCCGACCCGGGGATGACGTGGATGGTCGGCGACGATCTCGAGAGCGACGTCGTCGGGGCGCACGGCGCGGGGCTGCGGACCGTCCTCGTGCGGACGGGCAAGTTCCGGCCCGATCTCGTCGAGGCCTCGAACGTCCAGCCGGACGGGATCGTCTCCTCGCTCGGCCACCTGCCGGAATGGCTCGAGGAGCACCTGTGATCAGGGTCGGGACGGATCTGATCGAGATCGCGCGCGTGCGGCGGTCGCTCGAGCGCTACGCGGGGTTCCGCGACCGCTGCTTCACCCCGGCGGAGCAGGCGTACTGCGAGTCGCGGCCCAACCCGGCGCAGAGCTACGCCGGCCGGTTCGCGGGGAAGGAGGCGGTCGGCAAGGCGCTCGGCTTCGGCGTCGCCCGCGCCTTCGCGTGGAAGGACATCGAGATCGTCGGGCGCCCGAAGCCTTCGGTCCGGCTCTCCGGCCGGGTCGGCGCGTGGGCGGAGCGCGTCGGCGCCGGCGAGATCGACCTGTCGATGACGCACTCGCGCGAGCTCGCGCAGGCGGTCGCGGTCGCGGACCATGGCTGACCGCGAGCCGCTCTACACCGCGGACGAGATGCGCGCCGCCGAGGCGTGCTATCCCGGCTATCCGGAGACGGTGCCCGAGCTGATGGAGCGGGCGGGCGGCGCGGCGGCCGAGACTGCGTTGGGGCTGTACCCGTCGGCGCGGCGCTGGACGGTCGTCTGCGGCGGCGGCTCGAACGGCGGCGACGGGCGCGTGATGGCGGCGCACCTGGAGCGCGCCGGGCACGAGGTGCGGGTCGTCGACGCGAAGGCGGGGGAGACCGAGCTCGGCGAGCCCGACGTCGTCGTCGACGCGCTGTTCGGCACGGGGTTCAGCGGCGAGCCGCGCACCGACGCCGCCGCGCTGATCGAGCGGGTCAACGCCTCCGGCGCGCCGGTGTTCGCGATCGACCTCCCGTCCGGGGTGGACGCGTCCACGGGCGAGGTCGCCGGCGCGGCCGTGCGCGCGGACGCGACCGTCACCTTTCACGGCCGCAAGGTCGGGCTGGAGGTGGCGCCGGGCCGCTTCCTCGCGGGCGCCGTGCGGGTCGCGGACATCGGGCTCGAGCCGGTCGCGACGGAGCACGCGCTCGTCGGGTTCGAGGTGCTGCGGGCCGTTCCGCGCCGCGGCCCGCGCGACAACAAGTACACCGCGGGCCACGTCCTAGTGGTCGGTGGCTCCAGGGGTCTCACCGGTGCTCCCTGCCTCGCGGCGATGGCCGCCCTGCGTGCGGACGCGGGCTACGTGACCGTCGCCGCGCCCGAGTCGATCCTGCCCGTGCTCGAGCAGCGCCTGCTCGAGGCGGTCAAGCGCCCGCTCCCGGAGGAGGGCGGCGCCGTCTCGGAGGACGCGGCGGGCGTGGTGCTGGAGCTCGCGGGGAGGGCGTCCTCGCTCGCGCTCGGGCCGGGGCTCGGGCGCGGGCGCGGGCCGCAGGGGCTCGTCCGCCGCGTGCTCGCAGAGGCGGAGCTGCCGGCGGTCGTCGACGCCGACGCGCTCTACGGGCTCGAGCCCGGCGACTGGCCGGCGCCGCGCGTGCTGACGCCGCACGAGGGCGAGCTCGGGCGCCTGCTGGGCCGCCCGTCGGCGGAGATCGCGGCGCACCGGCTCGCCGCCGTCCGCGAGGCGGCCGACCGCTTCGACTGCGTCGTCCTGCTGAAGGGCGCCGACACGCTGGTCGCCGCCCCCGGGAGAGGCGTGCTCGTCGCGGCGCACGGGCTCCCGTCGCTGGCCACGGCCGGGACGGGCGACGTCCTGACCGGGATCGTCGCCGCGTTCCTCGCCAAGGGCGTCGAGCCGCAGCTCGCCGCCGCGGCCGGTGCCGTCGCGCAGCAGCGTGCGTCGGTCGAGGCGCCACAGCGGGCCGGCCTCGTCGCGGGCGACCTCGTCGACGCGCTGCCGCGTGCGCTTGGATAGGACCCCGCCGTGCACCGCTCGGAGCTCACCATCGACCTCGGCGCGCTGCGCCGCAACGTCCAGCGACTGCTCCACGTCCTCGACGGGGCCGAGCTCTGGGCGGTGGTCAAGGCGAACGCGTACGGCCACGGCGCCGTCGACGTCGCCGGGGCGGCGCTCGGCGCCGGCGCCTCCGCGCTGTGCGTCGCGACGGTGCCGGAGGGGCTCGACCTGCGCGAGGAGTTCCGGACCGCGCGCATCCTCGTCATGGGGCCGGCCGGCAGCAACCGCGAGGTCGCGCTGGCGCGGGACGCGAGGCTCGAGCTCGCGATCGGCAGCGGCGAGATCCCCCAGGGCGTCCGCGTCCACCTCAAGCTCGACACGGGGATGGGCCGCTGGGGCCTGGCCGAGCTGCCGTCCCCGCCGTTCGAGGTCGTCGGGCTGATGAGCCACCTCGCCGCCGCCGACAGCGACTCCGGCTACACGGACTGGCAGATCGAGCGGTTTCGCGCGGCGACGCAGCCCTGGTCGGCGCTGACGCGGCATCTCGCCAACAGCGCCGGCGCGCTCCGCTATCCCGCCTCGCGCTTCGATGCGGCGCGCTGCGGGATCGCGCTCTACGGGCTCTCGCCGTTCGGCACCGACCCGTCCGAGGACGGGCTCGAGCCGGTGCTGGCGTGGACGAGCCACGTGGCCCAGTCGAGGCTGCTGCGGGCGGGCCAGAGCACCGGCTACGGCCGCCGGTTCATCGCCGAGCGCGACACGTGGATCGGGCTCGTCCCGGTCGGCTACGCCGACGGCTTCCGGCGTGACCTCACCGGCACGCGGGTGCGCGTCGCCGGCGAGCTCCGCCGCGTCGTCGGCACCGTGTCGATGGACGCGATCGCCGTCGAGCTCGATCGCGAGCTCCCGCCCGGCACCCCGGTGGTGCTGCTGGGGCTCGGCGTGCTCGCCGAGGACCATGCGAGAGTCGCCGGTACCATCACCTACGAACTGGTCTGCGGCATCAATAGTGACCCATCCCGAGCCCGCCGTGTCGTCGTCGACGCCTGACCGGTTCGCCAGGACGGCCGACCGGATGGCGGCGCGTCAGGACGCACGGGCGCCGCAGCTGGCGGAGCACGTCAAGGGCTTCGTCGTGCCGTCGGGCGACGAGCGGGCGATCGACGTCGGCACCGGCGCGGGCGCGCTCGCGTTCGCGCTCGCCCCGCTCGTGCGCGAGGTCGTCGGCGTCGACCGGGTGCCGGAGCTGCTCGCGCTCGCCCGCGAGCGCGCGGCCGGGGTGCCGAACGTCTCCTTCGTCGAGGGCGACGCGACCGACCTGCCGTTCGAGGACTATTCGTTCGACCTCGCCGCAACGGCCCGCGTCCTCCACCACGTGCCGCACCCCGAGATCGTCCTCTCCGAGCTGGTGCGGGTGACGCGGCTCGGCGGTCGCGTCCTCGTCATCGACCAGATCGCCCCCGTCGACCCGCTCGAGGCGATCGAGCTCGACCGGTTCGAGCGCGCCCGCGACCCGTCGCACACGCGGCTCCTGCCCGAGGGCGACCTGCGAACGCTCTTCGACACGAACCGGCTGGCGCTGATCCGCGAGCGGCGCGACGTCGAGCACCGCGACCTCGACGCCTACCTCGACCTCGCCGGCTGCGAGATCGAGGACCGCGAGGCCGCCCGCGCGCTCTCGCCTCACGGCCCGAGCCAGACCGTCGCCCTCGTGGGCTGGTATCTATTGGAGAGACGCTGAAGGGGGTAGGAGTCATCCGGGGTCGTTCGCTCGTCGTCCTGGCCGCGCTGGCCGGGGTGCTGCTCGTGCTGTCTCCGTTCGGCGGGGGTGCGATCGCGGCCACGAGCACCGGGACGAACGGCGACGTCGTCTACGCGAACGCCGGAACGATCTATCGCCTGTCCGGCACTGCCGGCACGCCGCAGTCGGTCGCCTCAGGTGTCGATCCGTCGTGGTCTCCGAACGGCCTCCAGCTCGCACTCGCCGCCAACGCGGCGGGAACGGGCCCAATCGAGACGTGCAGCATGAGCGCGGCCTGCTCGCCGGCGGCTGTCCCAGGTACGACGGGACGAGAGCCCGTCTGGTCGCCGGACGGAAGCAAGATCGCATATGTCTCCGGCACGAACATCCACACGGTCACGTCGAGCGGCCTGGGCGACACGGTTCAGGTCGCCGGACGAGACCCGAGCTGGGACCCCGAGGACCCGACGCAGTTGGCCTACTCGGACGGCTCGAGCATCTTCATCTGCACCGTCACCGCGCTGATCACCTGCTCCTCCTCCACGGGAAGCGCGATCGTCTCGGGAACCCACCCGGCCTGGTCGCCGGACGGAAAGGAGATCGCGTACGTCGATGGGGGCGGCGGGATCTCGGTCGTCGTCCTGGCGGGACTGACGACGAGCTCTGTGGCCGCGACCGGAACGACCCCGAGCTGGTCGCCGGAGCAGGACACCCTGCTGTACTCGGACGCTTCAGGCATCGAGGTCGCGACGTTCAGCGGCTCGTCGTGGAGCTCGACGGCGATCACCGGCACCGCCGGCGGCACCTCGCCCGATCGTCAGACGCTCGCCCCGGTCGCAGGCACGCAACCGGCCATCATCGGCGCCGCGCAGACCGGCGCTCAGCTCCAGTCGTCGACCGGGAGCTGGATCGGGACCGATCCGACGCGGTTCCCGTACCAGTACACCTGGAAGCGCTGCGACTCGAGCGGGAACAACTGCAACACGACCGTTGCGGGGCCGAGCACGGCGAACACGTATGCACCGGTGTCGCTCGACGTCGGCTCGCGGCTCGTCGTGATCGTCACCGGCAGAAACCAGGCCAACTCGACGCAGTCCTCGGCGTCGGTTCCGACCGCGATCGTCGTCGCCGCTCCTCCGAGTGCGCCGGTGAACACGTCGTACCCCGTGATCACGCTGCCGTTCACGAACACGACCGGCGTGCCCAACACCGGTGACACGCTGTCCACCTCGAACGGCACCTGGACCGGCTCGTTCCCGATGACGTTCACGTACCAGTGGAAGAAGTGCGACTCGCCGACGGGGAGCTGTTACACGATCCCGGGCGCGACGCACAGCACGTTCACGATCACGGGCGATCTCTACCAGTGGTCGATCCGCGCCGAGGTCACCGCCACGAACGGCGCGGCCGCGGTCGCGCAGAACTCGGAGGCGACGAAGCTCGTCAGCGCCATCCCGCCGAACCTGCGCGTGACGCCGCAGATCACGGGCACCGTCATGGTCGACCAGACACTTTCGATCGGCACGGGCACGTGGGACGGCTCTGCGCCGCTCACGTTCAAGTACGAATGGCGCCGCTGCAACCCGCCCGGTGACCTGACGAGCTGTGTGCCGATTTCCGGCGCGACCTCGGCCACGTACGTTCCCGTCGTCGCCGACATCGGCCAGACGCTGCGCGTGTGGATCACCGGCTCCAACCCGGCTGGGTCTCAGACGTGGCCCACGAACCACACGTTCCCCGTCGTCGACAAGCCGCACTTCGCCCCGACCGCCGGCGACTCGCCGTTGATCGTCGGGACGCTCGAGGTCGGCGGGATCCTCACCGCGAGCATCGGCACGTTCACCGGCGACTCGCCGATCGTGACGAAGCAGCAGTGGCAGCGCTGCGACGCGACCGGCTCCGCCTGCAAGGACATCAAGAACGCGACGAAGCAGGTCTACCACCCCGTCGCCGCCGACATCGGCTCGACGCTGCGGCTCGTCGTCACCGCGACGAATGCCTACGGCAAGGCGCTGTCCATCTCCGACGTGACCGAGCCGGTCATCCCGCAGCTGCCGCACATCAAGGGCGAGACGATCATCGGCTCGAGCAAGAACGACTACCTGATCGGCACGATCCACGACGACGTGATCAACGGCAACGGCGGCAACGACACGATCAACGGCGACGGCGGTTACGACACGATCAACGGCGGCTCCGGCAACGACGTGATCAACGTCCCCGGTCCAGGCCGGAGCAAGATCAACGGCGGCTCGGGCTCCGACACGATCTACGCGGCGAACGGCGAGAAGGACACCATCGACTGCGGCTCGGGCAACGACCGCGCCGTCATCGACGCGTTCGACGTCGTGCACAACTGCGAGGTCGTGCAGGTCGGCAGCTCGGGCTCGGGCAGCGGCTCCGGCTCCGGCTCCTAGACCTACCCGCTGCTTGTCTCGTTCAGGTGCGCGAACGCGTCGCGCAGCTGCGCGCGCTCGGTCTCGAGCTCGGTGAACGAGAGCATCAGCCTCCGCTCGCCCTCCGGAGTGAGGCGGAGATGGGCGACCCGGGCGTCCCGCTGCGACTGCGTCCGCTCGATCAGCCCCGCCTCCTCCGCCCGGCGGACGAGCTCCGTGACGGTGCTCTGCGCGAGCTGGAGCCGCTCGGACAGCTGCGTGACCGTCGACTGCTCGTCCCCGTTCGGTGCGCCCTTGATCATCAGCAGCAGCAGGTGGCGCTGCGGCGTGAGGCCGGACTGCCGCGCGACGCGCTCGCTCCGGCGGAGGAACTGGCGGAGCGCCGCGCGGAACTCGGCGACGGCGATGACGTCGGTGACCTCGGGCGCCTGATCGGCCCCGGCGCCCTCGGTGGGTGCGAATTCGTTCACGATACGATTTTACTCCGCTTGCGCCCGCGGGCAAGGACGGACGCGAAGACGTTCGGGATCAGGGCCTGCAGTCCTCCGGCCGGGCCGTAGAACCAGGGAACCGTCGTCTCGCCCCGGCGCCGGTCGAGCGAGGCGAGCACGTGGGCGGCGACGGCGTCCGGCTCGATCACGATGCGGCGGACGGGCGCCGGCAGCCAGCCCTGCGGGAAGCCCTCCGTCTCGACGTACCCGGGCTTGACCGTGTGGACGCGGATGCCGCGGCCGCGCAGGTCGGCCGCCGTCGCCCGGGAGAACGCGAGCTGCGCGTGCTTCGACGCGGAGTACGGCCCCGACTGCGGAACCGCGACGGCGCCGGCGACGGAGACGATGTTGACGACGTCCGACGGCGCCCCGCGCTCGAGGCCCGGCAGGAAGGCGCGCAGGCACCAGACGCCCCCGAGGTAGTTCGTGCGGATCACGTCCTCGATCGCCTGCGGGTCGCCGTCGAGGAAGGTCGCGCGTGCCGGGATGCCGGCGTTGTTGACGAGCAGGTGGACCGCCGGATGGCGCTCGAGCACGCGCGCCGCAACGGCCTCGACCGCTGCGCGGTCGGAGACGTCGCAGAGCTCGAACTCGCCGTGCGTCTCCTCGGCGAGCGGCCGCAGGCGCTCCTCGCGCCGCGCGAGCAGCACGCAACGCCAGCCGCGTCCCGCGAGCGCCCGCGCGAGCCCGGCGCCGATGCCCGACGAGGCGCCCGTGACGACGGCGACGCGCTGCGTGCTCATCCGCAGACGGCGACGACCCGCTTCGCCGAGCCGGTCCGGCCGCCGCGGTCCACGGCCGTCGCCGTGAGCGCATGGCGTTCGTGCGCGAGCGCCGCCGAGCGGTGCCAGGTCGCGCTCCAGATCCCGGTGACGCCCGTCTTCGCGACCGCGACGGTCGTCCCGTCGGCCGCGAAGCGGACGGACTTGACGCCGCGGGACGAGCTCGCCGCGACGGTGAGGCGCACCGTCTTCGCGACGCACGCCTTCTCCGCCGGCAGCAGCCAGTTGACGGCGACCCCGGAGACCACGCGGAGCGACGCGGAGGCGAAGCGGGTGTTCGGCATGATGTTCGTCCCGACGGTGTCGACGTTCTTCGCCTCCTCGAGGTCCGACGACTCCATCCGCAGCGACACCGTGCCGGACTTCAGCGCCGGCGTGGACGCGGGCAGCGGGAAGACGGCGATGCCGGTGACCGGGTCGTACGACGTCGCGCCGACGAGCACGCCCTTGTAGCCGATCGTCAGCGAGAGCGGGTCGACGCCGGACTGCGCGTCCGTCGAGCGGAGCACGATCGTCGGCCGGCCGCCCGAGACCTGCGTCGAGAGGAGCTTCACCGTCGGCGGCGTGACGTCGTTCACCCAGGACCGGAGCTCGTACCGGCCGGCGCGGTTCTCCCCGTTGAAGCGGTCGTGGCCCGAGTCGACGACGGCGTAGAACGTCTGCTGCCGCGGGAACGACGAGCCGGCGGCGCCGACCGGGTCGAGGTAGTCGTACATGAGCGCGTTGACGTTGATCGGCGTGCCGGCGAAGCCCTGGACGGTGTTCTCGTCCAGCGCGCCGAGGTAGAAGGCGTCGAGCCGCGATCCGGCTGTGAGCGGGATTGCCGCCACGCCGGCGTTCGCCGCGGGGATCTTCACCTGCGTGACGTAGACCTTCTCGTCGCCGTTCTCGACCATCGGCGGCGAGTCCGGCGCGTTCCCGAACGGCGCGACCGGATAGCGGTACGCCTCGACGTGGTCGGCGCCGACGCGCGTGTCGCCGGTCTGGCGTGTCTTCAGCGTCAGCACCGTGTCCTGCGCGATCGCGGGCCTGTCGACGAGGAAGAAATAGGGGACGCGGCGCGTGATCGCGCCCTGGTGGAGGACGACGAAGCCGTAGTTCTCGCCCTGCACCGCGGCCGCGGAGGCACCGACCGTGACGGCGAGGTCGGCCTCGCCGCCCGGCGCGAGCACGAGCGTGCCGGGGACGTTCACCGACGCGCCCGCCGTCGCGGCCTGCGACTCGAGCGTCACCGTCCAGGTCCCGGCGCCGTTGCCCGCGTCGGTGATGCGGACGAGCAGCGCCGCGCTCGCGCCGCCGCGCAGGACGTTCAGGTCGGGGAACGAGAGCGAGACCGGGTCGGTGAAGATCCGCGGGTCGGCGGCGACCGGGAGCGCGACGAGCCCGCCGCCCTCGAGCGTGACCGGCGCCTCCTGCGTGCGCCCGGTGTCCGCCCAGGCGGGCCCGGCGGTCGAGACGAGCGCCGACTTCACCTGCGCCGGCGTCCACGCGGGATGGAGCTGGAGCAGGAGCGCGGCCGAGCCGGCGACGTGCGGCGTCGCCATCGACGTGCCGTCGAAGACGGCGAACCGCGACTCGTTCACCTTCGGCAGCGTCGAGGAGAGGATCTGCCCGCCGGGCGCGGACACGTCGGGCTTCAGGTCGTGGCCGAACGCCGTCGGGCCCGAGGACGAGAAGCTCGTGATCACGCCGCTCCGGCCGGTCTCGAGCTCGAGCGGGGCGCGGCCGACGCGAATCGTCGTCTGGCCGCCGGTGGCCGCCATCGCCGCGCGCAGGTGGTCGCCGTCGAGGTTCGCGATCATCCCGCCGGGGATCCCGAGGTGGACCGGGATCGGATTCGCCTCGCCCTGGCGGTTGTCCGAGAGGATGATCCCGACCGCGCCGGCGGCCTGCGCCTGCTCCGCCTTCGTCACGAACGGGCAGAGGCCGCGCATCGCGAGCACGATCTTCCCGTCGAGCGAGTTCGCCGGCAGCGTGCCGTGCGTCGAGGAGAGATCGGTGCCGGCGCCGCAGAGATGGCGGTCGACCGGCTTGCCGTCGGTGCCGACGATCGAGCCGGCGTCGACGAGCGTCTGGTTCTGCGAGCCCCAGTCGGAAGGGGCGATCTCGCCGCCGGCGGCGAGGAACGGGATCCCCTTGAGGACGTCCGGCGCCCCCGGCGCGACCACGTCGAGCGCGGGTGCGAAGACGTGGGTGTTCGAGACGGCGGCGACGGAGATCGCGTCCGGCGCCGTCCCCGGCGACCCGGCCGAGCCGTTGCCGAAGTCGTCGCGGTCGTTGCCGGCGGCGATCACGGGCACGACGCCCGCGGCGGCGATGTTGTGGATCGCCTCGATCAGCGCGTCGTTCGCCGGATCGATCTGGGGGCCGCCGCCGGAGAAGTTGATCACGTCCATGCCGTCGCTGACCGCGGCCTCGAACGCAGCGATGATCTCCGGCGTGTTCGCCACGTGCCCGATCGGCGTCGGCACGGTGAAGACGCGGTAGTTGCCGAGCCACGCGCGCGGCGCGACGCCGCTCAGCCCCGTCACCCTCGGATGGTCGGGGCCGGCAGGCGCGGTCGTGCCCGCGTCGCCGGCGGCGATCCCGGCGACGTGCGTGCCGTGGAACGAGGAGTTCGGGTCGACGACGAGGCGCCCCGCCTTGCCGGAGTTCGGCCCGGGGAAGACCTTCGCGACGATCACCTTCGGCGTCGTCATCTTCGTGTCGCCCTTCGGGAACCCCGCCGGGTACGAGAAGCCGGCCGGGTCGAAGAACGGGTTCGTCTGGTCGATGCCGTCGTCGACGACGCCGATCTTGACGCCGGTGCCGTCGGCGCCTGTGGCCTGATGCAGGACGTCGGCGCCGATCACGGACGGCGAGTGGTCGAGCTCCATCGTGTAGCGGACGCTCGGGTAGACGTGGGTGACGTACGGCTGGCGCACGAGCGCGGGCAGCCGGCTCGCGGGCAGCGTGATCGTCAGCCCGTCGAGCAGGACGCGGAAGCGGCGGCCGACGCGCGCCGACGGGATCGCCCGGCGGAGCGCCGCGACGGCGCGCGTCTGCGCGCGCGCGAGCCGCGCGAGGTAGGCGCGCGAGGCGGCGCTGCCGACCTCGAGCCGGCGATGCGCGCCGGCGGAGAAGAGCCCGCGGCCGGAGGCGGCGGCGAGCGGCGGCAGCGGCAGGCTCGCGATGACGCGGACGCGGGAGGACGAGCCGTGCGCCGGGAGCGGGATCGTGCCGACGCGGACCCGCGGCGACGAGCGGTCGCCGAACGTACGTTGCACCGGCACGAGCGCGGCTGAGGCAGGTAGAGCGCCGAGGAGTGCCGCGCAGCAGGCGAGGAGCGGGAGTGCGCGACGCAACACCGGCAAACGTAGCTGACTTTCCGGCGGGGCGCTTCGGGGTAGGATCGCCCACGATGGCTGGGGCCGGCGACTTCGAGGGCAGGCGCGCGCTCGTCCTCGGCGTCGCCAACAAGCGCTCGATCGCGTGGGCGATCGCGCGGCGGCTGGCCGACGGCGGCGCCCGGATCGCATTCACGTTCCAGGGCGAGCGGATCGAGAAGAGCGTCCGCGAGCTGGCCGAGACGGTCGACTCGCCGCTCGTCACCGAGTGCGACGTCCGCTCGGACGAGGACGTCGCCCGCGTCTTCGCCGAGACGGCCGAGGCGTTCGGCGGCGAGCTCGACATCCTCGTCCACTCGGTCGCGTTCGCCGCCGCCGAGGATCTCGAGGGCCGGTTCACCGACACGCCGCGCGACCGCTTCTGGATGGCGCTCGACATCAGCGCCTACTCGCTCGTCGCGTGCGCCCGCGCCGCCGAGCCGCTGATGGAGAAGGCCGGCGGCGGCTCGATCGTGACGATGACCTACCTCGGCGGCGAGCGCGCGGTCCCGCACTACAACGTCATGGGCGTGGCGAAGGCGACGCTCGACGCGTCGGTGAAGTACCTCGCCTGGGATCTCGGCGCGAAGAGCATCCGCGTCAACGCGATCTCCGCCGGGCCGGTTCGCACGCTGGCGGCGCGGTCGATCGCCGGCTTCCCGACGATGGAGGCGATCGTCGAGGAGCGGGCCCCGCTCCACCGCCACGTCGACGCGGACGACGTCGGCGCAGCCGCCGCATACCTGCTGAGCGACGCCGCGCGGAACGTGACCGGAACGACGCTCTACGTCGACTCCGGCTATCACGCGATGGGCATGTAGCGCTCGCGCGCGACGTCGTCGACTTCAGCGTGTCCGGTGCGCTGCCGATAGGTCGTGGGCGTGCCGCGTCCGGTCTGTCTCGCCGTGTTGTCGCTCTGCTGCCTGGTCGTGGTCGGCGGTGCGTTCGCGCGCGGCCCCGTGTTCGTGGTCGTTCCGACCGGCGCCGGCGCCACCGGATCCTTGCGGCAGGCGATCCTCGACCGGATCGGCGAGGAGCGACGCGCTCTGGGCGCTGCACGCCTGAGACAGAGCCGGGATGCGAGGCTGCTGCGCCGCACGCGGGCGGCGACCGTCCAGGCGGCCGATCCGTTTCCGTCGGAGGACCAGTCGGTACGCCTGGTGTCGGTTCTCGCCGCCGACAAACGCCGGGAGGGCCGGCTCCGCCGTCAGCTCCAGGGACTCGAGCTGGCTCTGAGACCGGTGGCGCCGCCGGTGGGCCTCGGCTCGGCGCCGGCAACGACGGTCGGCGCCTACGCGGTGACGATCGCCGAGCGGTATCTCGGCGTGCGGTATCTCTGGGGCGGCAACAATCCCGACGAGGGCTTCGACTGCTCGGGGTTCGTCCAGTTCGTCTACGCCCAGCTGGGCATCCAGCTGCCGCACTACGCAGCCTCGCAGTACTCGGTGACGGCGCACGTCGACGCAGCCGAGCTCGAGCCGGGCGATCTCCTCTTCTTCGAGCCACGGGCCGACGGACCCGGTCACGTCGGCATCTACGTCGGCGGCGGCGTCTTCGTCGAGGCGCCGCACACGGGCGACGTCGTCAAGCTGGAGTCGGTCGCGGCCGAGGCGAACCTCGTGGGCTACGTCGGCGCCGCCAGGCCCGCCGTGGCGACGGCGCCCTGAGTCGTCGCGCCTGCTCGCATCCGTTCAGCGCTCGACCGACACCGCCAGGCAGGAGCGGCTCGTGTTCCCGGACGGGTCCGTGCCCTCGACGCAGGCGCGGGTGCCGGCCGGGGCGACGCCTGCCGGGAGATCGAGCTGCCCCGTGTCCTGCCGGTTGACGTCGGTCGGGTGTGCCGGGACCTTCGCCGTGACGAGGAGCGCCTTGCCGCGGCGCAGCTCGAGGGTGGCGGCTGCACGTCCGCTGTCGTCGGAGAGGAAGTAGCGGATGGTGAGCACCTTGCCCTCCGCCCGTGCGCGTGTGAGCTCGACGAAGGGCGGCAGGATGTCTCGAGAGGTGAGAGCGGCGCGCGCGAGGAGCGTCGAGATCGCCGTCGTGGCGGCTCTCGTGAGCTCGTCGGGCGCCCGCGACCCGGGCTTCGGCAGCGTGGCGAGCACGGCGGCCTCGGCGGCGGTGCTCCGGCCGCCGTCGTAGATGCCGTAGCCGTCGGGCATGACGATGAGCAACGGTCCGACGTAGACGCCGTAGAGCTCCTCGCCGGCGAAGCGTGCGTACGCTGCGGGCTTGCCGAACAGCGAGGGGATCGCGCCGAGGTCGTACCGTGCGGCGATCACGGCCACCTTGATCCGGTCGCCGGCACCGTAGACGGCCGCGATCTCGGACTCGAGCGCCGCGACCTCCGCCTTCGAGGGCGCCTTCGCCGGGAGGTACGCGTTCGTGAAGACGAGCGTGTCGCTGGCGGGGTCGCCGTCCGCGCGGGCCGGCGCCGGCGGAAGGGCCGCGCCCACACATGCAGCCGCCGCGGCGACAGCGAGCCACCATCTGCGACGTCTCGTCTCCGTCGGGGACACGCCGGGATCGCTACGGGAGGTACCCGATCGGGTCGACGGGAACGCCGTTGACGCGGACCTCGAAGTGGAGGTGCGGGCCGGTGCAGAAGCCGGTGCAGCCGACGTAGCCGATCACCTGCCCCTGTGCGACGTCCTGGTTGCAGCTGACGGCGATGCGGCTCTGGTGGGCGTAGGCGGTGGCGATGCCGTCGTGGTGGTCGATGACGACGAGGTTCCCGTAGCCGGTCTCCCAGCCGCACCAGATCACCGTCCCCGCCGCGGCCGCATGGATCGGCGTTCCCGTCGGAACGCCGATGTCGATGCCCGGATGAAAGCCGCCCCAGCGTGGCCCGAACGGGCTCGTGATCGGCCCGGTCACCGGCCAGATCAGCCCCGCCGCGCTCGGCGATGCAGCCGGGCCGGACGCGTCCGTCGACGTCGAGGTGGAGGGAGCCGGCGGCGCCGCGGCCTGCTCTGCCGCCCGGATCTTCGCCTCGATCTGCGAGCTCGCGGCCTCGATCGCGTCGGACTCCTCGACAGCGGACTGCTCCTGCGCGCGCGCGAGCACGAGCGCGAGCGACTTGCCCGCCCGAGCATGAGAGAGTCGGTGCGTGCTCGTCAGGAGCTCGTCGTGGATGACGGCGACCTGCTCGAGGCGCGCGCGAATGAGGTTGGTCTGGTCGGCGACCTGACGGCGTACCCGCGCGGTCTTCAGGCGCGCGTGCGCGACGTGCTGCTTCGCGGTCGCAACCTGCCGAGCGACGGTTTCCTGCTCGTGGGTGACCAGCTGGAGGTAGTGGACCTCGTCGAGGATGTCCTGGATGCTCCTCGCCTGCAGGGCGAGATCGAGCGTGCCCGGCTGGGGCGACTCGTACATCGTCAGCAGCATGTCGTCGAGTCGCGCGAGCGCGATGCGGTAGGCGTGCTCGAGGTCGCGGACACGCGTGGTCTGCACGCGGTAGAGCGCGTCGAGGACGTCCAGGCGCCGGTGTCGGAGTGCGAGGTCTGCCTGCAGCGACGACATGCGGGCCGCGATGTCGCCGACGCGCGACTCGAGCGCGTGGATCTGCGTGTCGAGCGCGCCGATCTGGGTGTCGAGCTGTGCCTCGCGCGCCCGCGTCCGCGCGATCTTCGCCTGGACGGCGGAGAGCTGTGCGTCGAGGGCCGCCTTCTGCTGACCGTAGTTGTCGCCCGCAAGCGCAGGCGTCGCTGCGAACGCGGCTGCGCAGGCGACTGCGAGCATCCGGCGCTTGACCATCACGTGCACCGGTTCGGCGGACGGGGCCGCGACCCTTTACTGCTTCAGCTCACGTGCAGCGGCGAGGATCTCGTCGAAGTCGGGAACGTCCGACGTCTCGTACGCCCACGCGGCGCGGACGACGCCCTCCTGGTCGATCAGGAACGCGGAGCGCGAGGCGACATCCCTCAGCCCGCGGTACTCGAACGCGACGCCGAAGCCGCGCGTCGCGTCGCCGTTCCAGTCGGAGAGCAGCGGCAGCTCGAGGTCGAGCGCCTGCAGCCAGGCGGCGTGCGTGTACGGCGAGTCGCGCGAGATCGGATACGGCTGTACGCCGAGGGCGGCGAGCTCCGCGCCCCTGTCACGCAGGAGCTCGAGCTCGTTCGTTCAGGTCGAGGACCAGTCGAAGAGGTAGAAGAGCAGCAGGATCGGCCCGTGCTCGACGAGCTCCTCGAGCGTCGCGGTCTCGCGCGGCGTCGTCCAGACGCGCGCCTCCGGGATCCGGTCTCCGGGCGCCAGCACGGCCGGAGCCTACTCGACCGGCGCCGCCGCCCCCTCGGTCACGTCCGCGATCTCGCGGACGACCTCGACGATGTCGCGGTTCGCGTTGAACACGCGCAGCTGCCGGTCGGCGCCGTTGCCGCGGGCGAGGATCTCCTCGACGCCGGACAGCTCCTCCGCGGAGCCAAGCTCCTCGGCGTGCGGCGCGACGGTCTTCAGTGTCCGCCGGATCAGCTGCGAGACGGGCTGCCGGTTGCGCCGCCCCGTCGCGAGGTCCATCACCGGCGCGTCGAGGCCGTAGCGCGCCGCGAGCCACTTGTTCTCGGTCGTGAGGATGCGGTGGTACGACGGGATCTCCTCGCCCGCGTCGAAGCGCTCGCCGTAGTGCTTGACGAGCGCCTGGCAGAGCGCCGTGATCGCGACGACGTCCTCGACCTGCGTGACGGCGTCGCAGATACGGACCTCGATCGTGCCGAGCCGCGGGTGCAGCCGGATGTCCCACCAGATGTGCGTGTAGTCGGCGATGCAGCCGGTGCGCTCGAGCTGGCCGACGACCTCGGCGTAGTCGGCGTAGTCCTTGAAGCGCGGCGGCGGCCCGGAGCGGGGGAAGGCGGCGAAGACCATGTGCCGGGACGAGTGCAGCCCCGTCGCCTCGCCGCGCCAGAACGGGGAGCTCGCGGACAGGGCGACGAGCTCGGGCAGGTGGACGATCAGCCCGTTCACGACCTGGATCGCCTTCTCCGCGTCGTCGACGGCGACGTGCACGTGCATCCCGAAGATCAGCTCCCGCCGCGCGATGTACTGGAGCTGGTCGACGAGCGAGCGGTAGCGGTCCTTCGCGGTGATCCGCTGCCGCTCGAACAGCGAGAACGGGTGTGTGCCCGCGGAGCCGACGCGCAGCCCCTTCGCGCGCGCGACCTCGCAGACGTAGCCGCGCAGCTGCCGCAGCTGCGCCTCGACGTCGGCGGGGGTGCGGCACACCGGGGTCGCGATCTCGAGGACCGACTGCATCAGCTCCGCGTTGATGCGCGGCTCCAGCTCGTGACCGTGCACCGCGGCGAGCACCGTGTCGATGTGCTGGACGAGGTCGAACGTCTCCCCGTCGAGGAGCATGTACTCCTCCTCGACGCCGAGCGTGTACGGGTCGCTCTTGCCGAAGGCGTGGTCGAGCACGCTGCCGCCCTCGGGGAAGCGCGCGCCCTTGCCGGTGATCGACGGCGGGAAGATCTGCTTCGGCGTCACGCGACGATCGCCTCGGCCTCGATCTCGACGAGCCAGCGCGGGTCGAGC
>Ga0335077_10000593_pt1 | contig 40931 bp, 48 predicted proteins | sample Lox_Sample_31_FD_207151 | JGI IMG/M metagenome (GOLD analysis project Ga0335077, IMG submission 207151) | Soil microbial communities from Loxahatchee National Wildlife Refuge, Florida, United States - Lox_Sample_3.1 | ecosystem: Environmental > Terrestrial > Soil > Wetlands | place: USA... | reverse complement strand
ACCGGCGCGACGCCGCGGACGCGCTACGTGCTGACCGTCAAGTCCTCGAAATCCTGACGGAGGCGGTCCCGTCCAGGCCGCCCGGCCGGACCGCAGGCTTCGTCACGCGCACGACCGCGCGTTCGGCCTCGAACCGCCGGAGCAGCTCGTCGGCGACGGCGGCCGCGAGCGCCTCGAGCAGGTCGTACGACCGCGCGTCCGACACCTCCTGCACCGTCCGCGCGACAGCGTCGTAGTCGACCGCGTCCTCGAGCCGGTCGGAGACGCCGCGGTCGCCGACCTCGAGCTCGACGTCGAAGACGAAGTCCTGCCCCCGCTCCTTCTCCTCCGGGTGGACGCCGTGGCGGCCGTGGAGCCGCAGCCCGTGCAGCTCGATCGTGATCACGGGCCGACGGCGACTGCGCGGGCGACCGTCAGCGCCTCGACGTGCTCGCGGACGTCGTGAACGCGGAGGATCGTCGCGCCGCGCTCGTACGCGGCGACCGCGGCTGCGACGCTCGCCGACAGCGGGCCGATCGGCTGCCCGACGAGCTGCGCGAGCGAGCGCTTGCGAGAGAAGCCGACGAGCACGGGCCGACCGAGCGCGAGCAAGACGTCGAGGCGTCGCACGAGCTCGAAGTTGTGCTCGACCGTCTTCCCGAAGCCGATGCCGGGATCGAGGCAGATCCGCTCCTCCGCGATCCCCGCGGAGACGGCGTACGCGAGCCGCTCCTCGAGGAACGCGGTCACCTCGGACGCGACGTCGTCGTAGCGGGGATCGTCCTGCATCGTGCGCGGCTCGCCGCGCATGTGCATCAGGCAGACGTACGTGCCCGCGTCCGCGCAGACGCCGGCGAGCTCGGGATCCGCACGCAGCGCGGTGACGTCGTTGACCATCTCCGCCCCGAGCGCGAGCGCACGCCGTGCGACCTCGGCCTTCGCCGTGTCGATCGAGACCGGCACCTCGGCGCCGAGCCGCTCGAGCACGGGCACGACGCGGCGGAGCTCCTCGTCGGCGGAGACCCCGTCCGACCCGGGCCGCGTCGACTCGCCGCCGACGTCGACGATCGCCGCGCCGTCCTCGATCATCCGCCGCGCCGCAGCGGCGGCGATGTCGGCGTCGAGATGCACCCCGCCGTCGGAGAACGAGTCGGGCGTGACGTTGACGACGCCCATGACGGACGGCCGCGCAAACCGCTCCTCGATCGGGATCACGCAGACACTCTAGGTCGGACCTGGCTCCGAGGTGCCCGGCACCTCGCGCGCGTCAGGTGCCTGGCACGAAGTCGTGACGAAGTGCCTGGCACCTCAGAGCCTCGAAGTGCCAGGCACTTCGCGGCGCTCAAGTGCCTGGCACTTCGCGGTGCCCGGGTGCCAGGCACCTGGGTGCAGAACGCGTCACGACGTCGCCGAGGCGCTGCGTCGGAAGGCGTGGAGGGGGCGCTAGCTCTTCGCGGGATCCGGCGGCGGCTGCATCGTCGCGCCCGGGAGCGGGAACGGCCGCGGGCGGGGCTGGCGCTCGCGGCGCGGCTCCTCGGGCGGCTGCGGCGTCGCCGGCGGCGTCTCCACGGGGAAGACGGTCGCCTCGTCCTCGCCGGCGAGCAGACGCTCGAACTGGTCGCGGTCGATCGTCTCGCGCTCGATCAGGATCAGCGAGATCTTGTGGAGGTCGTCCATGTGCTCGCGCAGCACTGCGAGCGCGAGCTCGTGCGCCTCCTCGATCACGCGGCGGATCTCGTCGTCGATCTCGCGCGCGATCTCCTCGGAGTAGTCCGCCTCGGCGCCGTAGTCGCGGCCGAGGAACGGCTGGTCGTGGCCGCGGCCGAGCACGCGCGGACCGAGCTTCTCGCTCATGCCGAACTTCATGATCATCTGCTTGGCCATCTGCGTGATCTTCTCGAGGTCGTTGGCGGCGCCGGTCGTCACCTCGTGGAAGACGATCTCCTCCGCGGCGCGCCCGCCGAGCGTCATCGCCATCTGGTGCATGAGCGCGCTCCGCGTCGTCAGGTAGCGGTCCTCCGTCGGCAGCGAGATGGTCAGACCGAGCGCCTGCCCGCGCGACACGATCGTGATCTTGTGCACGGGATCGGTGTGCTCGAGGAAGTGGCCGACGATGGCGTGGCCCATCTCGTGGTACGCGGTGATCTTGCGCTCGTGCTCGGAGAGGAGGCGGGCCTTCTTCTCCGGACCGGCGATCACGCGCATGATCCCTTCCTCGAGCTCGTCCTGCTCGATGATCTTCTTGCCGCGGCGGGCGGCGAGCAGCGCGGCCTCGTTGACGAGGTTCGCGAGGTCGGCGCCGGTGAAGCCGGGCGTGCCGGAGGCGAGCGTGTCGAGGTCGATCTCGGGCGCGAGCGGCTTGCCCTTCGTGTGCACCTCGAGGATCTTGCGGCGGCCGATGCGGTCGGGCCGGTCGACGACGATCTGGCGGTCGAAACGACCCGGGCGCAGCAGCGCCGGGTCGAGGATGTCCGGCCGGTTCGTGGCGGCGATGAGGATGATGTTGTCCTTCATCTCGAAGCCGTCCATCTCGACGAGCAGCTGGTTCAGCGTCTGCTCGCGCTCGTCGTGGCCGCCGCCGAGGCCGGCGCCGCGATGGCGGCCGACGGCGTCGATCTCGTCCATGAAGACGATGCACGGCGCCGCCTGCTTCGCCTGCTCGAACAGGTCGCGCACGCGCGAGGCGCCGACGCCGACGAACATCTCGACGAAGTCGGAGCCGGAGATGGAGAAGAACGGCACGCCGGCCTCGCCGGCGACCGCGCGCGCGAGCAGCGTCTTGCCGGTGCCCGGCGGCCCGTAGAGGAGCACGCCCTTCGGGATGCGCGCGCCGAGCGCCTGGAACTTCTTCGGGTTCTCGAGGAACTCCTTGATCTCCTGGAGCTCCTCGACGGCCTCGTCCACGCCGGCGACGTCCTTGAAGCCGATCTTCGGCGAGTCCGGCGTCATCCGCTTCGCGCGCGACTTGCCGAAGCTCATCACCTTCGAGCCGCCGCCCTGCACCTGGTTCATCAGGAAGATCCAGAAGCCGAACAGGAGGACGAACGGGAGCAGGCTCGTCAGGATCGACCACCAGGGCGACCCGCCGACGCCCTTCGAGTCGAAGGTGACGTTCCCCTTCTGCAGCAGGTCCTGGAACTGGATCTGCGCCTGGTCGGTCGGATAGTGGACGACGACCTTCTTCCCGGTCTGGAGGGTCGCGTCGATCTCCTGCTTCGTCGGGACGAAGGTGACGCCCTCGATCGAGCTCGGGTTCGTCTGGACCTGGGTGATCAGGTCCGAGTAGGTCATCTTGACCTGCTTCGCGCCGTGGTTCCCCAGCGTCTGGAGAGCCAGCCAGACGAGCGCTGCGATGATGATCAGCGGGAAGAGAGCGCTACGGAAGAAGCGGTTCACTGGGTGTCCTCAGGGTACCAGCGGTATAGCCGTTCACCCGGAATTCGCCGGGGGTGCCTACGCCCCTTCGGGGATGAGGGCCGCATCCAGGACACCCACATAGGGGAGGTTCCGGTACCGCTCGGCGAAGTCGAGCCCGTAGCCGATCACGAACCGGTTCGGGATCTCGAAGCCGACGTAGCGGACGGGGACCTCGATCTCGCGGCGCTCCGGCTTCGTCAGCAGGGCGCAGATCTCGAGCGTCGCCGGCTCGCGCGCCTCGAGGTTCCGCATCAGATAGGAGAGGGTCAGCCCGGAGTCGATGATGTCCTCGACGACGAGGACGTCGCGGCCCTCGATGTTGATGTCGAGGTCCTTGAGAATCCGGACGACGCCGGAGGAGTCGGTCGAGGCGCCGTAGCTCGAGATCGCCATGAAGTCGATCTCGCAGGGGATGACGAGGTGCCGCATCAGGTCGGCCATGAAGAAGACCGCGCCCTTGAGCACGCCGACGAGGAGCAGGTCGCGGCCGGCGTAGTCGGCGGAGATCTCCTCGCCCAGCTCCGCGATCCGCCGCTGGAGCACGTCCTCCTCGATCAGGATCTCGCCGACGGCCCGCTGCAGCTCCGCCGCGCTCATTCCCGCTCGACCCTCACACCCGGATGATCGACGATTCCGGGCACGGCGACAACCTCGTCCCCGCGCACGACGAGCGGCCACGCCTCGCGCTCCGACCGGGGCACCTTCGCGTCGACGAAGACGTCCTGGATCTTCTTCGAGCGGCCGGCGAGCCGGTCGCCGGGCCTCCACCCCCGCACCTTCAGGCCGTCCAGCTCGGAGCTGATCCGCCAGGCGCCCCACCGCACCTCGCCGTCGAGGTCGACGGGGCCGCGCTCGAGCCAGAGGCGGTCGTACTCCCGCACCGCCTGGAGTCCGCCGCCGAGGTCGAGGCGCTTCGAGCCGGCGGGCGAGGCGAGCAGCTCGGCGAGGGCGGGCGGCAGCGTCGCGCGCGAGTCGAGCGCACGGAGGATGTTCTCGTCCGCCGCCGGGTGGAGCTGCCGAAGCAGCGGCAGCACCCGCTCGCGGATCAGCCCGCGCTTCGTGTCCGGGTTCGTCGCGTCGACGCGGAAGGCGAGCCCCTCGGCGCGGCAGTACGCCTCGGCCTCGTCGCGCCAGACCGCGAGCAGCGGCCGCACGACGCCGTCCTCGCGCCTCGGCTCGATCCCGGTCGCGGTGCCGCGCGAGGCGAGCCGGTAGAGGATCGTCTCGACCTGGTCCGACGCCGTGTGCCCGGTCGCGCGCAGGTGGTCGCGTGCGACGGAGTAGCGCTGCTCGCGGAGCGCCGCCTCGGAGAGGCCGCTGCCGTCGAGCACGACCACCTCGGCGCCCAGCGCCTCGGCGCACCAGCGCGCGTCGTCGTCGGAGTCGGCGCCGCGCAGGCGGTGGTCGACGTGGAGCGCGGAGACGCGGTACCCGAGCCCGCCGAGCGCGTGCCAGAGACACGTCGAGTCCGGGCCGCCGGAGACGAGGCAGCAGATCTCGCCGCCGGGCTCGATCAGCTCGTGCCGGCGGACGTGGGCCTCGATCCGCTCGCGGAGCTCGCTGCTCTCCACGGATCGATTGTGCCCGCTTCGCGCGCTACTCGCCCTTGAGCAGGCGGTCCGGGTCGCAGCCCTTCGAGGCGAGCGCCGGCTGCGCCTTCGCGAGCAGGTCGTGCACCTCGTTCGCGAGCGTGTACGAGAGGCCCATGTACACCCCGGCGTTGCCGTCGCCGTGGTCGCGCGCGTCCACGGCTCTCGCGTACTGGACGAACATCCCCTTCAGGAGCGTCCGCGCCTGGGCGAAGGTCGGGTCGGTGGGCCGCGTCGCGTCGACCTGGCCCGCCTCGGAGCGCGCCTGGTGCGCGACGAGCGACGCGTCCGCGTCCCCGCTCGCGAGCGAGTCCGACCAGTACCCGAGCTGGAACATGTTCTGGCTGACCGTGTCGATGAACTGGTGGTCGGCCGCCGAGCAGGTATGCGTCAGCCGCGCCTGTGCGTGTCCGCTGCTCAGGAAGAACGAGATCCCGAGCACCGCCGCCGAGCAGACGAGCGTTGCCACAGTGAGCCGCCGCAGGGGCACCGTGGTCCAGGAATCGGCCGCGGCTCGGGGCGGTCTCCATCACCCGTTCGGGGCTTCGGGCTCGTGCCGGCGCGGCATGCGGCCCGGAATCCGCGCCGATTCGAGCGGAGGCGCGCCCCGCGGCCGGCGCCGCGCCGCCCACGAGGCGGCCTCGAGCGCCGCCCAGCGGAGGACCACGGCGAGCGCGACGAGCTTCAGCAGGCGCGTCACCACGTCGGCGCCTCCTGCCACGCGTCGATGACGTCGAGGGCCCGGCGAAGCTCGCCGGCGGCGAGCGGAACCGGCTGCGCGTACGCGATCCGCCGCGTCATCCGCGGCGCCGGCGGCGAGCCGTCGAGCGCCTCGAGGACGTACGCGATCGGGAGCGCGTGGAGCACGGCGAGGACGACGGACTCGGCGCGCCCGAGCAGGCCGCGGTACGCGGCCGCGTAGCGGGCGACGATCGCCCTGCGGCTCTCGCCGCCGCCGGGCGCCTCCTCCGCCGAGCCCGCCGACCAGGCCCAGCTCCGGTACTCGTCGAGCGACAGCCCCTCGAACCGCCCCGCGCGCGGGTCGTCGAAGGCGGGGAGCGCCTCGATCGGGACGCCGCGCCCCGCGAGCGCGAGCTCCGCCGTCGCGCGCGTGCGCGGGAGCCCCGAGACGACGCAGAGCCCGATCGGCTCGCCGGCGACGGCGCGGCCGAGCTCGCGCGCCTGCTCCTCCCCGGCCGCGGTCAGGCCGACGTCGACGCTCGCGTCGCCGTTGACGAGACCGCGCTCGCTGTACGTCGACTCGCCGTGTCGCGCGAGGATCAGCCGCTCCATGCCGCGAACGCTAACGGGGCGCGCATTCGATCGTCCCGTGACGCGCGGCCGCGACCGCCTGGAGGTAGGCGACGAAGGCGGGCTTCGCGCTCCAGTCCGGCCGGAGCAGCCCGGACTGCCAGCCGGCCAGCGACGTGTCGTCGCGCAGCTCGAAGTTGAAGAACGCGCCGACCGCCGACTGGCAGTACGCGAGGTCGACGGCGGCGACGAGCTGCGCGGCCTGCTCGTCCTCGGAGACCGGCCGGCGGTCGGTCTCGGTGCCCGAGTAGACGCTGCGCGGGCCGCCGGGAACGCTCTGGAATCCGTCCTCGAGGTACCAGACAGTGACGCCGCCCTCGCCCGGGACCGGCTGCCCCGTCCCGCCGAACGCCTTCTTCAGGTCGGCGAGGAGCCGGTCGAGGTCGCCCTCGTCGATCGGGCCCCTCGCGTGGACCGCGTCGGGCGCCTCCGCCGAGGTCTGGGGGTAGACGTTGTGGCCGACGGTGTCGAAGATCGGGCGCGTCCGTCCCGAGGCGCGGTAGGCGGCGCCGAGACCGGCGAACCACTTGGCGGGCTTGATGTGGCCCGAGCTCGTGGCGATGACGTTCACGCCGGGCGCGGCGGAGTGGAGCGTGTCCCAGCACGTCGCGAGCAGCGCCTCGTACGCGGCAGGCGCGCCGTGCTGGGGCTGCCAGAACTGCGCGGAGTTCGGCTCCGTCCAGATCGCGACGTCGCGGATCGCCGGGTAGGCGCGGAGGACGTTCGCGACGAAGCCGCAGTACGAGGCGCGGCCGGCCGCGTCGAGCGGCGGCGCCGTCGCCGGCCCGGTCACGGCGAGGACGACGCGGATGCGGCGCGAGGCGGCGCCGACGCGGGCGAGCTCGGTGCGCGCCGTTCCGGCCGGGAAGCTCTGGCCGGGGCTCCAGGCGGTGTTGACGCGGACGGCGCCGACGCCGAGGTCGCCGTAGATCGAGAGCAGCGACCCGGTGTGCGCGTACCAGTTGAGCGAGTCGTCGTCGACGCCGAGCAGCAAACCGGGCGCCGCGGCGGCCGTGGGAGAGAGCACGGCCGCCGCGAGCGCCGCCGCGAGCAGGAGGTGGGCCTTCACGCCCGGAACATCGGCAGGTTCCGTAAGGCCGAAGCCTCGCGCCCGTAAGGCGCACGTAAATCGCTAGAAGATCAGCGAGCGGTACGAGAGCCGCTGCGTCATGCCGATCGCCTCGTAGACGCGGATCGCCGGCGCGTTCTCCGGGCGAACGAAGAGGCAGACCGTCGGCACGTGCTCGAGCAACAGGCGGCAGAGGTCGCGCATGGCGCGCTGCGCGTAGCCGCGGTTGCGCAGCTCCGGATCGACCCAGACCTGCTGGAGCTGCACGGCCGACGGCGTCCATGCCGACGCCTCGGCCTTGAACGCGATCACGTCGTCCTCGAGCCAGATCCAGGAACGGCCCTCCTCGATCTGCGCGCGCGTCCGCCACCGGAACCCGTCGGGGTCGCGGCGCAGCGGGTCGATCCCGATCTCCTCGCGGTGCGCCGCCGCGCAGGCGGGGACGAGCCGCTCGAGGTCGTCGAGGGTCGCGAGCCGCAGCCCCGTCTCGCCGGGGGGCGGCGCCTCCTCGAGCGCGTACACCGGCTGGCCGGGACGGTCGTCGCGCGGCTTCGGCATCCGCCGCCGCACCGCATCCCAGAGCTCGTCGACCGCCTGCTCCTCGCCGATGATCATCCGCGCCTGCCCGCGCGCGGTCGCGTCGGCGAACGCCGCGCAGCCGTCCCCGGACGGGACGACGTTCGCGCCGACGTGGCAGAGCGCGACGAGCGCGCCGTCCCGCTCGAGCGCGGAGAAGCGGCCGAGCCCGCGGCGGGCGATGTCCTCGAGGAACACCCGCTCGATCGGGTCCGCCTCGCAGAACGCGAGGATGTCGTCGAGCGCCGGCGCCACAGGATGGACGTCCACCATCGGCACCATCATCCCATCGCGCCGCGATCGAGATAGGGTTGCCGCCATGCCGATCCACGTGCGCGCCGAGCCCGGCGACTACGCCGAGTCCGTCCTCCTTCCCGGCGACCCGCTGCGGGCGAAGTACATCGCCGAGACGTACCTCGACGCGATCGTGCAGACGAACTCGGAGCGCGGGATGCTCGGCTTCCGCGGCACCTGGGAGGGGAAGCCCGTGTCGGTGCAGGCGACGGGGATGGGCTGCCCGTCGGCGGCGATCGTGATCGAGGAGCTCGTCCAGCTCGGCTGCAAGAAGCTCCTCCGCGTCGGCACCTGCGGCGGGCTGCAGCCGCACCACGCGCTCGGCGACATGATCGTCGCCATCTCCGCGATCCCGCAGGACGGCACGACGCACACGTACGTGCCGGAGCCGCACTGCCCGACCGCGGACTGGGAGCTCGTCCAGGCGGCCGTGCACGCGGCGAAGGAGATCGGCCAGCCGATCCACGTCGGGCCGGTCGTCTCGAGCGACGTCTTCTACAACCCGGACGGCGGCCAGTACCAGCGCTGGTCCGACCGGGGCGTGCTCGGCGTCGAGATGGAGGCGGCGATCCTGTTCACGCTCGGCGCGCTGCGGAAGGTGCAGGCCGGGTGCCTGCTCACGGTCAGCGACATCGTCGTCGAGGGCGAGTTCACGCGGATCAGCGACGAGGAGCTGCGGGCGGCGGTCGACCGGATGACGCGCGTCGCGCTCGCGACCGTGACCTCCGATTAGCGGCACCGTCTTCCTCGTCAACCCGGCGTCGGACAACGGCGTCACCGGGAAGCGCTGGCCGGAGCTCGCGAACCGCGCCGCGCACCTCGGCCTCGAGGGCGAGACGCTCTTCTCCGAGCGGCCGGGGCACCTGATCGAGCTGGCGGAGCGCGCCGCCGCGGAAGGCGCGTCGCTCGTCGTCGCCGTCGGCGGCGACGGCACGCTCAACGAGGTCGTGAACGGGCTCGTGCGCTCGAACGCGACGTGCGAGCTGGCGACGATCCCGATCGGCACCGGCATGGACTTCGTCCGCACGCACGGGATCTCGACGACGTTCGCCGAGGCGGTCGGCACCGCGCGCGACGGCGTCGCGCGAACCGTCGACGTCGGGCGCGTCGAGTACCGCACGTGGGACGGCGCGCAGGCGGAGCGCTACGTCGCCAACGTCGGCAGCGTCGGGATGAGCGCCGCGGTCGCGCAGCGCGCGAACGGGATGTCGAAGGCGCTGGGCGGCCGTGCGACGTTCTTCTACGCACTCGTCCGCGTCTTCCTCGAATGGGAGAACAGCGTCGTCACCGTCGAGCTCGACGACGGCGAGCGCCGCGAGGGACGCATGCACGACGTCGTCGTCGCGAACGGCCAGTACCACGGCGGCGCGATGTGGCTCGCGCCGGACGCGCAGCCGGACGACGGGCTCTTCGACGTCCTGCTGATCGGCGACGTCACGAAGCGCGACTTCGTCACGACCGCGCCGAAGATCTACCGGGGCACGCACCTCTCGCATCCGAAGGTCGAGCTCGTCCGCTCGCGCGCCGTCGCGGTCGACGCGCCGGAGCGCCTGCCGATCGAGCTCGACGGCGAGCAGCTCGGGACGACGCCGGCGCGGTTCGCGATCGTGCCGGGCGCGCTGCGCGTGCGCGTGCCGCGGCGCGCGTGAAGCTCCGCGTCGCGCTCCTCGCCGCCGCGTTCGCCGCGCTCGCGGTGCTCGTCTCGGCGGGATCGCTGACCGGGATCGACCAGTGGGCGGTCGACCACCTGATGCCGGGCGCGCGCTTCACGAACGCGAAGCAGACGAGGGTCGAGTCGCTCGTGCCGCTGCTCGACTCGCACTGGCACCCCTGGCTCCACGCGGTCGCGAACGTCTGGATGCTGCCGGCGTCGGTGCTGCCGTCGCTCGCGATCGCCGGCGCGGGCTGGCTCGTGCTGTTGCGCCGCGGGCGGCGCCGCGCCGCGCTCGCCTGGGCCGCCGCCTGGGTCGCCGGGACCGCGGTCGAGCTGCTCTGCAAGGCGGCGATCACGCGGCCGGCGCTCCACGCGAACGGCGTCCACCTCATCGGCTTCGACAACGCGTTCCCGAGCGGGCACACGATCCGGGCGGTGCTCGTCGCCGGGACGATCGCCGTGGCGTGGCCCGCGTCGCGCGTCTGGGTCGCCGTCTGGGCCGGCGTCGGGATCGTGCTGACGGAGCTCGCCGGGTTCCACACGCCGTCGGACGTCGCCGGCGGGCTCGTCCTCGCCGCGCTGCTCGTCGAGCTCGCGCGCTCGTACGCCGGTTAGGCGCTCTTCGCGGTCGTCTTCGGCTTCGTCTTCGCGGCGCTGCGCGGCCTCGTCGCCGCGGCGCCCTTCGAGAGCTTGTCGACCTTGCGCTCGAGCACGGCGACCCGCTTCTCCAGCTCGTCGATGCCGCGAAGGCGCCGCTGCAGCTCGTCGAGCCGCTCGCGCGTCACGTTCAGGGCGCCGAGGAGGCGGTCCGCGCCCGGGGCGCCCGAGAAGCGCTGGATCGCGTCCTCGCCCAGGTCGGAGAGCCGGCCGACCACGTCCTTGCCGAGCGGGTCCTTGCCCTTCCCGCTGCTTCCGCTGCTCGTCCCGGCCATCGTCCCTCCTTCGTCGCTGACGAGACCTTAGCGGCGCGGGGCGATATCGTCAGGACGTGGATGCCGTCTGGGAGCGGCCGCTGACGCGCCGGAGGTTCGTCGCGACGGCGGCTGCGGCCGCGGGCTCGCTGGCGGGAGCGGGCGCGCTCGGCGCCCTCACGCGCGCGGCGGCGGCTGCGCCGGCGGCGCTCCCGTCTCCGGCGCGGTCGGGGATCGACCACGTCGTCGTCGTGATGATGGAGAACCGCTCGTTCGACCACTTCGCGGGCTGGCTCGCCGGCGCCGACGGGAAGCAGGCCGGGCTGACGTACCTCGACGCGAAGGGCGCGCCGCACCCGACGTTCCCGCTCGCGCCGGACTTCCAGGGCTGCGGCTACCTCGATCCCGACCACTCCTACGACGGCGCGCGCGTCGAGTGGAACAACGGCGCCTGCGACGGCTGGCTGCTCCCGACCGGCGACGTCTACCCGATCGGCTACTACCGCCAACAGGATCTTCCCTTCCTCGGCAAGGCCGCGCCGGCGTGGACGATGTGCGACCGCTACTTCGCCGCGATCCTCGGGCCGACGTTCCCGAACCGGATCTACCTCCACAGCGGCGTCACCGACCGGCTCGACGACTCGTTCACGCGCGTCGACCTGCCGACGATCTGGGACCGCCTCGCCGAGAAGAAGATCCCGGCGCGCTACTACTGCGGCAACGTCAGCTTCCTGCTCCTCTGGAACAACAAGTACGCGTCGATCACGAAGACGCAGTCGCAGTTCTTCGCCGACTGCAAGGCCGGGAAGCTGCCGGCGGTCTCGTTCGTCGAGCCGAACCTCACGTTCGTCGACGAGGGACCGCTGTCCGGGATCTGGAACGACGACCACCCGCACGCGGACATCCGCGCGGGCGAGTACTTCCTCTCGACGATCTTCAACGCCGTCACGCACGGGCCGCTGTGGCCGCGGACGATGCTCGTCGTCACCTTCGACGAGTGGGGCGGCTTCTACGACCACGTGCCGCCGCCCGCGGGGCCCGACGTCGACCCGCGCTACCAGCAGCGCGGGTTCCGCGTGCCGACGCTGGTCGTCTCGCCGTACGCGCGCCGCGGCTACGTCTCCCACGACGTGTACGACCACACGTCGATCCTGAAGCTGATCGAGTGGCGCTGGGGGCTGAAGCCGCTCTCGGTGCGCGACGCGGCGGCGGCGAACCTCGCGAACGTGCTCGACTTCTCGCACCGGAACCTCGCGGCGAAGCCGATCGTCGCGCCGCGCCTCGTCGCCGGCGCGGCCTGCCCCGCCTGAGGCGGCGCGAATCCCTCATTCGGTTCTTTCACGGGAGCGACTCCCGACTACGGTGAGAGGGCTGATGCTCGACATGCGGCGGCGGATCAACCTCCTGCACAAGCACCGCGCGGTGAGCATGTACCTGCTCGTCCAGCGCGACGGCGTTCCCTACCGGGTCGAGCGCATCGTCTGCGGCGACTGCGCGCGCGTGCTCGCCGAGAAGCAGCTCGGCCGCGCGGCAGCTTAGGCGGGAATCGCCGGAGCGAGCGCGGGAACCGGCTCGACCGGCACGTACGCCGTGCCGAGCGCCGGGCGGGGATCCGGCTCGCCCTTGTTCGGCCAGAACGCGAGCGCGCGCTCCGCCTGCGCCGCGATCGTCAGCGACGGGTTCGCGCCGAGGTTCGCGCAGACGGCCGCGCCGTCGACGACGTGGAGGCCGGGCTCGGTCCAGACGCGGTGCCACGCGTCGAGCACGCCCTCGGCCGGGGTCGCGCCGATCGCGGCGCCGCCGAGGATGTGCGCGGTGAAGGGCCGGTTCAGCAGCACCTCGTTCAGACCGGAGCCGGGCAGGCCGCCCATCACCTCGGCGGCGAGGCGCGCCGCCTCGTTCGCCTCCGGAAGCCACGACGGCGCGGGCTCGCCGTGGCCGGGTCCGGAGTGCAGCCGGCGTCCGTTCCAGGTGACGCGCACGGAGTTGTCGCGCGCCTGCATGACGAGGAGGATCACCGTCCGCTCGGCCCAGCGGCGCACCCGGTGGGCGCGGAGGAACGCTCCGGGGTGCCGTGCCGCGTCGCCGAGCCAGCGGAGCGGCCGCGGCGTCGTGCCGCCGCCGTCGACGAGGATCGTCGAGAACAGTCCCATCATGCTCGAGCCCTTCGGGTAGCGCACCGGCTCGATGTGCGTCTCCGCGCTCGGGTGGAACGACGAGCCGATCGCGATCCCCTGCGAGTAGTCGACGGACGCGTCGCGCGCGCCCGCGCCGACGATCACCTCCGAGTTGGAGCGGACGAGCGCGCCGACGTTCGGTCCGCCGAGCCCGGAGCCGAACAGCAGGCGCAGCGTCCCGAGCACGCCGGCGGCGAGCACGACGTGGTCGGCGCGGAACGTCCCCGCTGCGCGCGGCCGCGGTCCGGGACGCGCCGTCTCGACCTCCCAGCGCGGGCCGGCGCGGCGGAGCAGCGTCGCCTCGGTGTCGGGATGGACCCCGGCACCGGCGCGCTCCGCGAGCCAGAGGTAGTTGCGGTCGAGCGTGTTCTTCGCGCCGTGACGGCAGCCGACCATGCAACCGCCGCAGCGGATGCACGGGCTGCGCGGCGGGCCGGCGCCGCCGAAGTACGGGTCGACGCCGTCCTCGTCGCCGAAGTAGACGCCGACCGGCGTCCGGTGGAACGTGTCGCCGACGCCCATGCGGCCCGCGACCTCGCGCACGACGCCCTCCGCCGCCGACTCGAACGGCGTCTCGACGACGCCGAGCATGCGCCGCGCGAGCGCGTAGTACGGCTGGAGCTCCTCGCGCCAGTCGGCGATCCCGCGCCACTGCGGATCGTCGTAGAACGGATCGAGCGGCTCGTACAGCGTGTTCGCGTAGACGAGCGAGCCGCCGCCGACGCCGGCGCCGGAGAGGACGAGCAGGTCGTCGAGCATGCTCAGCCGCTGGATCCCATGACAGCCGAGCCGCGGCGCGTAGAGATAGCGGCGGACGTCCCAGTTCGTCCGCGGGAAGTCGTCCGCGCCGAAGCGCCGGCCCGCCTCGAGCACGGCGACGCGGTAGCCCTTCTCGGTCAGCCGGAGCGCGGCGACGCTGCCGCCGAAGCCGCTCCCGATCACGAGGACGTCGACGTCGAGCTCCGTCACGTGCCGATCGTACGACGGCCCGGTCGACGCCGGTACGCTGGGCGGCCGTGCGCCGCCTCGCCCCGTTCCTCGCCGCGCTCGCGCTCGCCGCTCCCGCGGCCGCGGCCGCGGCGACGATCCACGGCACCCCGGGCCCCGACTCGATCGCCGGCACGCCGGCGCCGGACACGATCGTCGCGGGCGCCGGAAACGACCTGGTCCAGGCGGCGTTCGGCGGCGTCGACCGCGTCGACTGCGGGCCCGGGCACGACATCGTCAGCGCCGACCAGAGCGACCTCGTCGCCCCGAACTGCGAGGTCGTCTCGCGCCGGCTCTCCGTCGACCTGTCGACGAACCCGCGGAGCCAGCACGAGACGGCGGTCGAGCCCGACAGCTTCTCCTGGGGCTCGACGATCGTCGCCGCGTACCAGCTCGGCCGCTTCGAGAGCGGCGCCGCCTCGAACATCGGCGTCTCCGTCTCGCACAACGGCGGGCGCACGTGGCAGCGGACGACGCTGCCGGGGGTGACGCTCGAGTCGCAGCCGCCGGGGCCGGAGCTGTCCGCGTCCGACCCGACCGTCGCCTACGACGCGGTGCACGGCGTCTGGCTCGTCGGCACGCTGACGCTCGAGCAGAACGGCTCGCACGTCGAGGTCGCCCACTCCACCGACGGGCTGCACTGGTCGGCGCCGGTCGTCGCCGCCTCCGGCCCGGTGCTCGACAAGGACTGGATCGCGTGCGACAACAACGCCGCGAGCCCGTTCCGCGGCCGCTGCTACGCGGAGTTCACGGACGACGACAGGAACATCACCGTCAGCGAGTCGAGCGACGACGGCGGGGTGACGTGGTCGGCGCCGGTGACCGCGACGTCGCTCCTCGTCGGCACGCAGCCGGTGATCCTCCCGGACGGCACGCTCGTCGTCGTCGCCGGCAACTACGTCGACGAGCGCGCACTGACGGGGTCGATCGTCGCCGTCCGCTCGACCGACGGCGGCGCCACCTTCACCCGCGCGACGATCGCGCAGCTCACGTCGGCGCCGAACGGCGCGATGCGGTCGGCCTCGCTCCCGTCGGTCGACGTCGACGCGAACGGGACGATCTACGCCGTCTGGCACGACTGCCGCTTCCGTCCCGGGTGCACGGAGAACGACATGGTGCTGTCGACGTCGACGGACGGGGTGGCGTGGACGGCGCCGACGCGGATCCCGCTCGCGCCCGTGTCGTCGACGTTCGACGCGTTCATCCCCGGGCTCGCCGCGGATCCGGCGCATCCCGGCCGGCTCGGCCTCGTCTACGCGTTCTTCACGCCGGGCTCGTGCGCGCGCGGCGCGTGCACGCTCGAGATGGGCTTCACGACGTCGCCGGACGGCGGCAGGACGTGGACGGCGCAGCAGCGGCTCGACGCCCAACCGATGCAGATGACGTGGCTCGCGCGGTCGGAGGGCGGCCGCATGGTCGGCGACTACTTCTCGACGTCGTTCGCCGGCGACCGCGTCGTGCCGGTGTTCACGCTCGCGACGTCGCCGCTGCACGGCCGCTTCCGCGAGGCGATCTTCGCGGCGTCCCTACCGAACGCCTCCTAGCGCAGCGCGGCGGCGAGCGCGCGGAGCGTCTCCCCCGCCCCTGCGCGGATGCGCACGGACGCGCGCGCGTCGTACTGCGTCTCGTCGCGGTTGACGATCGCGAGGCTGCCGCCCGCCGCGAGCGTCTCCGCGGGGAGCGCGGCGACCGGATAGACCTCGAGCGAGGAGCCGACGACGAGCAGCAGCCCCGCGCCGGCGGCGAGCTCCGCTGCGCGGGCGATCGTCGCCTCGTCGAGGAGCTCGCCGAACATGACGACGTCGGGCTTGAGGATCCGCCCGCAGCGCGGGCAGCGGGGCACGGGCAGCAGCCGCACGACCTCGTCGAACGGCACGACCTCGCGGCAGTCGAGGCAGCTCGCCGTCCGAATCGAGCCGTGCACCTCGACCACCTCGCGCGAGCCTGCGCGCTCGTGCAGCCGGTCGATGTTCTGCGTGACCACCGCCTGCACCCAGCCGCGCTCCTCGAGCTCGGCGAGCGCGCGGTGCCCGTCGTTCGGCTGCGCCTCGGCGAGCACGTCGAGCCGCCGCCCGTAGAACTCCCAGACCGTCTCCGGGTCGGCGAGGAACGCGTCGATCGACGCGACCTCCATCGCGTCGACCTGCGCCCAGATCCCCGTCGGCGAGCGGAAGTCGGGGATGCCGGACTCGGTGCTGACGCCGGCGCCCGTCAGTACGACGCACGGCTGCCGCGCGCGGATGAGCTCGGTCAGACGCTCGACGCTCACGCCGCCATCGTAGAGTTGCGTAGTGCAAGGGTTCACGTTCTCGACGACCGTCCGCGTCCGATTCGCGGACACCGACGCGCAGGGGATCGCGCACAACTCGGCGTACGTCGTCTGGTTCGAGGTCGCGCGCGTCGAGTACCTCCGCGCGTTCGCCGGCGGCTACCAGGCGCTGCGCAACGAGGGGATCGAGGCGCTCGTGCTCGAGTCGTACTGCCGCTACCGGGTCCCGGCCGTGTTCGACGACGTCCTGCAGGTGCACGCACGCTGCCGTGACGTGCGCGGCGCGCGGTTCCGCTACGAGTACGCGATCGTCCGCGAGGACGGCGAGCTGCTCGCCGAGGGCTGGACGTCGCACGCCTGCGTCGACGCGTCGACGATGCGCCCGACGCGGATCCCGGCGTGGCTCGTCGAGGCTATGGAGCGGGCTGAGTCGTCGTCGCCGCCGTCGTAGCCGTCTGGCCCGGCGTCGCCGGCTTCTTCTTCGGCTTCGGCTTCGGCCCGACGGAGATCAGCTCGGGCGACGAGCGGTACGACGAGTAGAAGACATCGTGATGGAGGAGCTTCCCGTCCGGGGCGTAGACGTCGCGGGTGACGCTCGTCGTCATCGCCGCCTCGCCGGGGTCGTCGATCACCTTCTCGCCGGGCTTCAGGCTCTTGTCGACGGTCTTCTTGATCGGCGGCTTGCCGTGCACGACGAGCGGCGCCGTCTGGCTGACGACCTTGCGGTGCGTCGGCGTGCCGTAGAGGCTGACGGTGAGCGCGTCCGAGCCGACGAACGTCCGGAGCAGAAGCCAGTGCCCGGTGTCGTTGACGAAGCGAAGGTCGACATCCGGGTAGTCGACGGTCGCGTCGCGACCCTGCGGGTAGTGGCTGATGTAGAGCGCGTGATTCGTCCGTGCGGTGATCTTCAGGCCGGCCTCGTACGCCGCGTTGAAGACGGTCGTCGAGACCTGGCAGACGCCGCCGCCGAGGCCGGTGGTCAGCTCGCCGTTGATGATCACCGGCGCCTCGAGGAATCCCTTGGCCGCGGTGCGCGCGCCGGTCGTCCTGTTGAACGAGAACTCCTCGCCGGGGGCGATCAGCTTGTCGTCGACGAGGTGGGCGACGAGCTGGACGTTGTGGATCCGGTTCGGGATGCCGCCGTAGATCGTCGTGTAGCTCGAGACGCGGCCGTCGATCCCGAGCTTCGCGGCGTCCGCGGTCGAGAGCTTGGCGGGCTGCGTCTCGACGCGGAGGACGGCGACGCGACGGTCGGGCGCGCGCTGCAGCGCGGCGTGGAGCACGACGTCGGCGGTGGCGACGGCGTCGAGCCGGACGCCGGGCTTCGCGGCGACGATCCTCACGTGCGGGCCGTTCACGGCGAAGGTGGCGTTGCGCGGCGGCGTCTCGACGCTCGCGCCGAGCCGGGTGAGCCACGCCTCGGCGGCGGGGCCGCCGATCCGCAGCGTCCGCCGCCCGTCGGCGGGGAGCTCGAGCAGCCGCGCGATCCGGGCCGGCTGGATCAGCCAGCGCTTCTCGCCGAGCTGGAGCGCGACGGGGCCGGAGAGCGCGACGCGGGTCTGCACGGCGGCGAGGCGGAGCGCGGCCGCGCGGACGCGCGGCGCCTGCACGCGGAGCGGCAGCTCGACCGGGCCGAGCGGGCGGTCGAGCGACGCGAGCGTCGTCACGATCGTGTCGGCGGCGGCGGCACGGTCGAGGAGGACTCCGGAGCGCGCGGGCGCGACGACGATCGCACCTCCCGTGCGGGTCAGCGCGGCGCTGCGGCTGCGCCGGTCGACGGCGGCGGCGATCTGCCGCAGCTCGTACATGAGGGCGCCGTGGAGGACGCGCGTCGCGGGCGTCACGTCCGCTCCGAAGACGTCGACGCCGATACGGCGGAAGCCGCGGAGCGGGCCGAAGCCGCTGCCCTGCCGCTGGGCCGCGTCGACCGCCCCCTTCCAGTCGGCGGCAACGCCGAGCGTGCTCGCGCTGATCGGGAAGCGCTTGCCCGCGGCGGCGAAGACGATCGGCCGGTGCTCGAGGGCGGCAGCGCGGCGCTGGAGCAGGGCCTGGGCGCTCGTCGCCTCCATCCCGCCGACGTCGACGCCGTCGATGCGGACGCCGTCGGCGATGGTCGTGGGCGAGCCGGCGAAGACGAGTCCGAGCACGATTCCGGCGCCGACGACCGCGCCGGCGAGCAGGAGCAGCCGGCGAACGAGCGACGGCCGGCGTCGACGGGAACGGCTCCCGGTCACGCGCTGATCCCTCCCACGCACCTGGGCGATGGTAGCCCGAGTCGCCGCCGCCGTCAGGGAGGCAGACCTCTCATTGGGACCGGTCCCGGGGTCTGACCCCGGATCGTGTCCCGGCCCGACACGCCGACCCCGAAGGAGTGTCTGCCGCGGACCGGTCCCGGGGTCTGACCCCGGGTTGTGTCCCGGCCGGACGCGTTGACCCCGAAGGAGTGTCTGCCGCGGACCGGTCCGGGGGTCTGACCCCGGGTCGTGTCCCGGGCGGACGCTTTGCTAGCGCGCGCTGACCTGCTTGCGCATGATCACGAAGCCGAGGCGCTCGCCCGCGTCGACGAAGCCCGCCCGCTCGTGGAGGCACGAGGGCTCGAGACGCGCGAGCCGCACGTCGGTCAGAACACGAAGAGCTCGACGCCGCCGGCGACGTTCAGCTCGATGCCGGTGATGTACGAGGCGAGGTCGGAGCAGAGGAACGCGATCGCGTTCGCGATGTCCTGCGGCTCGCCCGGCCGCCGCAGCACGGTGCGGTTGACGATGCGCTCGTTCATCGCCGCGTTCCCGAAGTGGTACGCCTCGGTGCCGATCACGCCGGGGACGATCGCGTTGCACGTGATCCCGTGCCGACCGCCCTCCATCGCGAGCGTCTTCGTCAGCCCGAGCAGCCCGGCCTTCGTCGTCGAGTAGCTCGCCTGGCCGAAGCCGCCGAGCGTGCCCGCGACCGAGGCCATGTTCACGATCCGCCCCCAGCCGCGCTCCTTCATGTGCGGCCACACGGCCTGCGCGCAGTTGAACGCGCCGGTGAGGTTGACCTGGAGATCGCGCTGCCAGAGCTCCTCGGATTGGTTCTGGAACTGGCCGACGTGGTCGAGCGTGCCGGCGTTGTTGACGAGGATGTCGACGGAGCCGAGCTCCTCCACCGTTCGCGCGACGGCCGTGTCGACCTGCGCGCGATCGGTCACGTCACAGCGCACCGCGAGCGCGCGCCGCCCCATCCCGGAGATCTCGGCGACGGTCTCCTCCGTGTGGACGAGCCCCTGCTGCCGCGCGACGGTGGCGAGCGCCCCGTAGCGGTCCGTCTCCTCCGACAGCTCCGACTCGACGAGCAGGTCGGCGACGACGACGTCCGCGCCCGCGCGCGCGAGCGTCAGCGCGTCCGCACGGCCGAGCCCGCGCGAGCCGCCCGTGACGAACGCAACGCGTCCCGAGAGGTCGATCTCGATCGACACGCACGGAGCCTACTCCGTCGAGGGAGCGGGTCTTGCAACGGCCGGAGGGACTCCACAGTCCGAGCGTGAACCCTCGGGCCGCGTACATCGGAGCCGTGGCCGCGGCCCTCGCGCTCGGTGTCGGCGCCGCGCTGGGATTCGCCCTCGACCGTCGCGATCGTCCGCCGTCGGCGCTCGTCGCCGTCTCCCACTGGCAGGAGCACGACCTCGGCGTGACGCGCGACGTCGTCTCCGGCTCGCTGGCGTCCGCGCCGGCTCGCGGGTTCGTGCTCTTCCACGAGACGGGTGGGCCACCCGCGTTCTTCACGGTCCCGGGACAACTGCGTCTCGTCGCCGCCTCGGACTGGGCCTGGGTCCTCGAGACGCCGACCGGCGTGCACGCGGTGCTGGAGGCAGGCCCCGACGGAAGCGCGTCCTGACGCGCGAACGCTCCTCCTCGAGCAGGACACCTACAGCTGCGGCACCGACTCGCAGGCGTACTTCCTCCCGACGAGCGGCGGCGACCTGCGCCCGGCCGTGCCGTCTGTCGACGCGATGTCCGAGCCGATCGGCTGGCTCCGGTCCGGCGCGGCGCTCGTCGCGCTGCAGAGCGGCGGCGGCTGCGACGGCGAGCCGGTCTCCGGGATCTACAGCGTGCAACCGGCCACCGGCGACACCCGGCTCGTTCTCTCGGCGACGGCTGTCGACGCGACCGTGTGGGGTCCGCTGGCTGCGCGCTAGTCCTTCGGCAGGAAGATCTCCTTCGCGATCACGAGCCGCTGGATCTGCGAGGTGCCCTCGTAGATCTGGAACAGCTTCGCGTCGCGCATGAGCTTCTCGACCGGGTACTCCTTGATGTAGCCGTAGCCGCCGAAGACCTGCACCGCGTCGGTCGCGACCTTCATCGCCGTGTCGGCGGCGAACCGCTTCGCGAACGACGAATAGAGCGTCGCCTTGCGGCCGTAGCCGTTGTCGAGCATCCACGCGGCCTGCCACGTGAGCAGCCGCGCCGCCTCGATCTCCGTCGCCATGTCGGCGATCATGAAGTTGACGCCCTGGTGCATCGCGATCGGCACGTCGAAGGTGACGCGCTGCTTCGCGTACTCGACCGCGTGCTCGTACGCCGCCTGTGCGACGCCGACCGCGCCGATCGCCGTGCCGGGGCGCGTGAAGTCGAGCGTCGCCATCGCGATCTTGAAGCCGTCGCCCTCGGCGCCGATCAGGTTCTCCACCGGGACGCGGACGTCCTGGAGCGCGAACGCGGACGTGTCGGTCGCGCGCTGCCCCATCTTGTCGAGGTGCGACTCGATCGTCACGCCAGGCGTGTCCATCGGGACGATGAACGCGGACATGCCGCGGTGCCCCGCCCTGGCGTCGGTCTTCGCGAACACGACCGTCCAGGCCGCGTAGCCGGCGTTCGTGATGAACGTCTTCGAGCCGTTGAGGACGTACTCGTCGCCCTCGCGCACCGCCGTCGTCGAGAGCGAGGCGACGTCGGAGCCGGCGCCCGGCTCGGAGAGGCCGAACGACGCGAGGATCGGCTCCTCGAGCAGCGGCGGCAGCCACGTCGCCTTCTGCTCGTCGCTGCCGAACGCGATCACCGGGCCGGAGCCGAGGCCGTTCGCGGTGATCGACGTGCCGATCCCGGAGCAGCCCCAGTAGAGCTCCTCGCCGACGAGCATGCCCTCGAACGCGGGCAGCCCGGGGCCGCCGTACTCCTCGGGGATGTGGAGGTTCATCAGCCCGACCTCGTGCGCCTTCGCGACCACGTCGGCCGGGTGGTGCATCCGCTCGTCGTATTCGCGCTCCTTCGGGCGGATCTCCTTCTCGGCGAACTCGCGCGCGAGCTCGCGCAGCGCCTTCTGCTCGTCCGTCAGCGCGAACGACACGCCCGCCGCGGTCGTGGTCGCCATGGTCTCCTCCAGGGGTTCGATTGACTAGTCAGTCAAAGCCGTAGAGCCTGAGTGTAGAGACCGTCTCGCCGCCCCGTCAACCTCCTCTACGATGCGAAACGTGGCCACGACGGCAAAGCCGACGGCGCTCGATCCACGGGACTTCCTCGCCATCGACGCGCTCCTCGACGACGAGGAGAAGGCGATCCGCGACACCGTCCGGCAGTTCGTCCGCGAGCGGATCGTTCCCGAGGTCGGCGCGTGGTTCGAGCAGGGGATCCTGCCGCGGGAGCTGGCGCAGGAGATCGGCCGCCTCGGCCTCTTCGGCATGCACCTCGACGGCTACGGGCTCCCCGGCGCGAGCGCGGTCTCGTACGGGCTGACCTGCCTCGAGCTCGAGGCCGGCGACTCCGGGATCCGCAGCTTCGTCTCGGTGCAGGGGTCGCTGGCGATGTTCGCGATCTGGAAGTGGGGCTCCGAGGAGCAGAAGCAGCGCTGGCTGCCGGCGATGCACACCGGCGAGGTGATCGGCTGCTTCGGGCTGACGGAGCCGGACGCCGGGTCGGACCCGGGCTCGATGCGGACGCACGCGCGGCGCGACGGGGCCGACTGGGTGCTGAACGGGACGAAGATGTGGATCACGAACGGCACGATCGCCGACGTGGCGGTCGTCTGGGCGCACACCGACGACGGCTCGATCAACGGCTTCATCGTCGAGAAGGACACGCCCGGGTTCACGGCGCCCGAGATGCATCACAAGCTGTCGCTGCGCGCGTCCGTCACCTCGGAGCTCGTCCTGCGCGACGTGCGGGTGCCGGAGGAGAACCGCTTCCCGGAGATCGCGAGCCTGCGCGGGCCGCTGTCGTGCCTGAACGAGGCGCGCTACGGAATCGTCTGGGGCGCGGAAGGGGCGGCGCGCTCGTGCTTCGAGGCGGCGCTCGAGTACGCAAAAGAGCGGATCGTCTTCGAGAAGCCGGTCGCCGGCTACCAGCTGACGCAGCAGAAGCTCGCGGAGATGGCGCTCGAGATCAACCGCGGCACGCTCGTCGCGCTCCACCTGGGACGGATGAAGGACGACGGGACGCTGCGGCCCGAGCACGTGTCGCTCGGGAAGATGGGCAACGTCCGCGGCGCGCTCGAGGTCGCGCGCGCAGCGCGGACGATCCTCGGAGCGAACGGCGTCACGCTCGAGTACCCGGTCATCCGCCACATGAACAACCTCGAGTCGGTGCTCACCTACGAGGGGACGCACGAGGTGCACACGCTCGTCGTCGGGAACGCGCTCACCGGGGAGAACGCATTCCGCTAGATCCGCGGATCGAGGCGCTCTTCACGGAGGGGCGGAACTTCGTCCACCTCGCGACGATCCTGCCCGACGGGTCGCCGCACTCGATCCCGGTCTGGGCGATCCTCGAGGACGGGCGGATCGCGTTCTTCACGCAGTCGACGTCGCGGAAGGCGCGCAATCTCGTGCGCGATCCGCGCGTCGCGCTCTCGCTCGTCGACGCGGAGAACCCGTACCGGAACGCGCAGATCCGCGGCCGCGTCGTCGAGACGGTCGAGGGCGACGCGGCGCTCGAGGTGATCGACCGGATCTCGCAGCACTACATCGGTGCACCGTTCCCGATGCGGAGCGGCACGGTCTACTGGATCGAGCCCGAGCGGTCGCACTTCGTCGAGCTGCCGTTCACACACTGACACGGCCCTGTCCCGGGGTCAGACCCCGGGACGTGTCCGTCCGGGGTTACTCGCCGTCCCAGTAGTCGACCGGCTCCTCGCGGACGACGATCTGCTCGCGGCCGCGGCCCCAGACGAGGAGCTTGCCGCTGTCCGGGTACCCGGCCACGGCCACCGAGGACTTCGTCGAGCCGACGAGCACGCGGCAGACGCCGCCGGAGCGGTTGATCACCTGGTGCGCGCCGGACTCGCCCTCGGGGAAGTGCACGACGTCGCCGGGCGCCAGCTCGCGCTCGCCCTCGGGCGTCCGCACGGTCGGCCGGCCGGCGACGACGACGAGAAACTCCTCGCAGCCGAGCTCCCAGTGGTACGGCCAGAGCTTCTCGCCCGGCGGCACCTCGTACACCGTCGCGCCGAGCAGCTCGGCGCCGAGCAGCCGCCCCACCATCCGCCGCCGGTGGCGGTACCCGGGCCGGTCCTCCGCGCCGTCGAGTTTCCCCTCGAGCAGGTTGAAGACCTCGCTCACGGCTCGCCGTCGTAGTAGTCGAGGTTCGCCTCGGGACGATTCCGCAACCGGACGCGCACGTCGTCGCCCCATGACCAGCCGCCGGACGCGCCGATCTTGCCGCTGTCCGGATAGACGCTGATCTCCGGGTCGCTGATCGACGAGAGCATGACGAGCAGCACGGCTTCGCCGGCGTCGTTCCGCACCTGGTGTGCGCCGTCCGGGCCGCGGACGAACACGGCGACGTCCCAGGGGCGGAGAACGCGCTCGCCGTCGGGCGTCCGCAGCGTCGGAGTCCCGGCGAGGACGAGCAGCCACTCCTCCTCGCCGACGTGCCAGTGGTACGGCCAGAGCGTCCGGCCCGGGAGCAACTCGTACACCGTCGCGCCCCACCGCGCCGCACCGAGAAGGCCGCCGAGCACGCGCTCCCGCGACGCGCGCGGGTCGTCGCCGCCCTCGTCCCAGACGCCGTCGAAGACGTTGACGCTCACAGCCCCGGGCCGACCGGCACCGGCAGCGGGCTCGTCGGCAGTCCCCGCCGCGCGCCGCCCTCGTTGTACGCCGACGGCGCGACGTCGTTCGCCCCGTCCGGATAGAACAGGCTCGCGAGCCGCTGGATCTGGAGCCGGCCCGGGCCGAGCTCGTACTGGCCGCCGCCGTACATGCGGATGCCGCGCTCCTCGCAGGCGCCGATGCACTCGACGAGCCCTCGGACGGTGCCGAAGCGCGACGGCTTGACGTTCAACCACCGCGGCGCGAGCGGCAGCGCGTCGAGATCCGCGAGCGAGTGCACCGGCGCGTCGAAGCTCAACCGCTCCTCCGCGCCGTCGAGCGCCTCGCGGCAGCCGTCCTCGAGCCACGCGTCCTCGATCACGACCTCGGGAAACAGCTCGGCGACGGCGCGGTACTGGACCGGGTCCGGCGCGAGGTCGACGCTCGTGCCGCGGTAGTACGCCTTCAGGTCGAGCACGCGGACGCGGTCGAGCGCGGCCAGCCGCTCCATCAGCGGACGGTCCCAGTCCTGCTCGACGTCGAGCTTGAACTCCAGCGCCGGATAGAGCGCGAGCCACGGCTCGATCTCTGCGCGGGTGGAGACGACGAAGCGCACCGGCGAGGCCGGGCGGCCGAGCTGCTCGCCGAGCGTGCGCCCCGCCTGCCGCAGCGCGAGGTCGAGCGCCGCGCTCTCGAACGCCCAGCGGCGATGGTCGCGCCCGGACGTGTTCGCGGGGTCGCCGCGCCAGACGTCGAGCCCGTCGAGGCGGTCCGAGAGCTCGGCGAGCGTCCAGGATCCGGCGAGCGGGAGGTCGGCCGGCTCGTGGTCGTGGTCGGGCGCGCTGTAGGTCACGTCCTCGCCGCTCCCCGTCTCGCCGGCGCCCGCGAGCACGACCGTCGTCGTCACGCGCGTCCAGCCGCTCGCGGTCGCGAGCTCGCGGCGCTCGAGCGAGTACCCGTCGATCGCCAGCGTCAGGCCGGCGAGCGCATCCCACAACGGCATACTCCGAGCATATGAGGCGCGTGCTCGCCTGTGCGGCCGTGATCACGCTCGCGGTCGCCGCGCCGGCGGCGGCGGGACTGCCGCGCGCGGGAACGCTCGTCCCCGGCCGCTCGCTCGGCGGCGTCCGCCTCGGCGAGCCGGAGCCGCAGCTGCGCGCCGCGCTCGGCGCCTTCTTCGGCGTGTGCCGCGACTGCGCGCGCACGACGTGGTACTTCACCTACCGGCCGTTCGACAGCCGCGGCCTCGGCGTCGAGCTGACGAAGGGACGCGTCTCGGCGGTCTACACCGTCTGGCAGCCGAGCGGCTGGAGCGGCCCGCACGGACTCGTGCTCGGACAGCCGGCGAGCCTCGTCGACGCGCGGCTCGGGAACCTGCTCCCGGTCGCCTGCGCCGGCTATTCCGCGCTCGTCGAGGACACACCTGCGGCGCGCACGGCCTACTACGTCGTCAACGGCAGGCTCTGGGGCTTCGGGCTGCTACGCGCGAAGGCGAGCCCGTGCCGGTGATCGAGCTCGCCGACGTCGAGGCGGCGGCGCGCACTCTCGACGGCGTCGCGAACCGGACGCCGGTCGTCACGTCGCGCACGCTCGACGGGATCGCCGGCGCCGAGGTGCACCTGAAGGCGGAGTGCTTCCAGCGCGGCGGCGCCTTCAAGTTCCGCGGCGCCTACAACAAGATCTCGTCCCTCTCGGGCGATGCGCTGCGCCGCGGCGTGCTGGCGTACTCGTCCGGCAACCACGCGCAGGCGGTCGCGATCGCGGCGCGGCTGCTCGGGACGACGGCGACGATCCTCATGCCCGAGGACGCGCCGCGGGCGAAGGTCGACGCGACCCGCGGCTACGGCGCGGAGATCGTGCGCTACGACCGGTGGACCGAGCGGCGCGAGGATCTCGGCGCGCGCCTCGCCGAGGAACGGGGGCTCGAGCTCGTCCGCCCGTACGACGACCCGCTCGTCATGGCCGGCCAGGGCACGACCGCGCTCGAGCTGCTCGCCGAGGCGCCCGACCTCGACTTGCTGGTCGTGCCGGTCGGCGGCGGCGGGCTCATCGCCGGCTGCGCGACCGCGGCGAAGGCGCTGCGTCCCGGGATCCGCGTCGTCGGCGTCGAGCCGGAGGCCGGCGACGACACGCGCCGCTCGCTCGCGGCCGGCGAGCGCGTGCACATCGAGGTGCCGCGGACGATCGCCGACGGGCACCAGGCGGACGTGCCCGGCGAGCTGACCTTCGAGGTGAACCGCGCGCGCGTGGACGAGGTGGTGACGGTGAGCGACGCCGAGATCCTCGATGCGATGGCCTTCCTCTTCGACCGGATGAAGCTCGTGACCGAGCCGAGCGGCGCCGTCGGGGTCGCCGCGCTCGTCGCCGGCCGCGTCGACGCGCGCGGCGGACGGGTCGGCGTCGTCGTCTCCGGCGGGAACGTCGGCGTCGAGCGCTTCGCCGAGCTGCTGGCCGGGCGCTAGCGCGTCGTCGGCGCGGGCGTCGCGGCGAAGCCGGCGCAGACGACGTCGACGAGCGTGCGCTCGGCGGCGGCGACGTCCTCGGCCGTGCCCGGCTGCGTGCCGAGCACCCACGCGGTGAGGATCTCGTCGATGCCGCCGTAGAAGATCGTCGCCGCGAGCCGCGGGTCGATGTCGGAGCGGAACTCGCCGGTCTTCTGCCCGCGCTCGACGATCCGGCGGATCGCCTCGATCGGCTTCACGAGCTCGCCGATCCGCTGCTGGACCTCGGGGCTGCGTGCGATCTCGCGGACGACGACGCGCACGACGTCGGGCTGGTGCAGCCAGGTTCGGAGGACGATCGCCGCGACGTGGCGGAGCTGCTCCCGCGCCGACTCGCCGGACTCCTCCACCGCCTCGACGCGCTCGACGAGGACGCTCCAGTTCTCGCGGAAGACCGCCTCGAGCACCTCGTCCTTCGACACGAAGTAGTGGTAGAGGAGGCCGTGCGCGACGCCGGCCTCCTCGGCGATGTCGCCGACGCGGCACGTGTGGAAGCCCTTGCGCGCGAACACGCGCACGGCGGCGTCGAGAATCTGGCGCCGTTTCTCCTCTGACCCCGTGGAGCGCTCGCCCAAGGCGGAGCAAGGGTAGTGGTAGCGTCGCGGCCGATGCAACCGGCTCTGCAGGGGCTGCTCGTCGTCGATCTCAGCCGTTATCTCCCGGGCGCGTTCGCGTCGACGGAGCTGCTCCGCCTGGGCGCCCGCGTCGTGCGGGTCGAGCAGCCGGGCGGCGACCCGATGCGGGAGACGGCGCCGGGCTGGTTCGACGCGCTCAACGCCGGGAAGGAGTCGGTCGTGTGCGACCTCCCGGACGAGGCGCCGTTCCTGCGGGCGCTGCTCGCCCGCGCCGACGTCGTCCTCGAGACGTGGCGTCCCGGCGTGCGGACACGTCTCGGGGTCAGACCCCGGGACGTGCCTGCGCGGGCCGTGTACTGCTCGATCACCGGCTTCGGGAGCGGCGGCCGGCACGAGCAACGGGCCGGACACGATCTCAACTACCAGGGCTGGGCCGGCGTCCTCGACGACGTCGCGCCCGCGTGGCCCCCGGTCCAGGTCGCCGACCTCGCGGCCGGCGCGCTCGGCGCGGTCACCGAGGTGCTCGCCGCGCTGATCGCGCGCGAGCGAACCGGCCGCGGCGGACACGTCGTCGTGTCGATGACGCACGGCACGCACCGGCTCGCCTCGTTCCGCCTCGCCGGCGACCCGCTGCCCAGGCTCCTGACGGGCGGGCTCGCGTGCTACCGCACGTACGCGACCGCCGACGGGCGCTTCCTCACCGTCGGGGCGCTCGAGACGAAGTTCTTCGCGCGCCTCTGCGAGCTGCTCGGCCGGCCCGAGCTCGCCACGGAGCAGTACGGGCCCGACCAGGAGGAGCTTGCGGCCAGGCTCGCCGCCATCTTCGCATCGCGACCGCTCGGCGAGTGGCTCGCCGCCTTCGACGGCGAGGACGTCTGCGTCGGCCCGGTGTCGACGCTCGCGGAGGCGGCAGCCGACCTCGGTACGCCCGCGCCCGGCCGCGCCGCGGCGCTCGGCGAGCACACGGCATGCTGGCGCGGGGAGCTCGGCCTCTGAGCGTCGCCGCGTTCACCGCCGCCGCAGCGATCCGCCCGGAGCCGCACGACGCGCGCATGCTCGTCGAGAGCGGCGGCGCGATCGTGCGGATCGCGCCCGACGGGACGCGCCGCCGCCTGATCGACTCGGGTGGCGACGCCTCGTACTCGCCCGACGGGACGCTCGTCGCGTTCACCCGCGGGGGCGACCTCTGGCTCGCCAACGACGACGGCAGCGGACAGCGCGACCTCACGGAGACGGCGAACGTGACCGAGTCGGAGCCGTCGTGGACGCCGGACGGCACGTACCTCGTCTACACCGCGACGGTCGGCGGAACGCGGCAGATCCGCCTGCTCACCCTCCCGACCGGCCCGTCCGTGCGGATCGAGGCGAGCTCCGCCGAGGAGTGGAGCCCGACGGTCGCCCGCGACGGACGCCTCGCCTTCGTGACGAACCGGGACGGCTCCCCCGCGATCGACGTCGACCGGCTCGGAGAGAACACGCCTGCGCCATTCGACTCGACGCCGCCGGAGACGCCGCCGACGGACATCCGCCACCTGCGCTGGTCGCCGGACGGAACGCGGCTCCTGTTCACGAGCGCGGCCGCCGACGAGACGACATCGCTCGTCGTCGACGACGGCACGACGCAGACGCCGGTCACGCAGCCGGGAACGGCGGTGCACCCGGTGTGGTCGCCGGCCGGCACGCGCATCGCCTTCGACGACGGCAGCGGGCATCTGCGGTCGATCGCCGCCGACGGCGGCGATCAGCGCGAGCTCGGCGCCGGGGCGCCGCTCGACTGGCGCGTCGTCCCCGTCGGCAGGCCCGAGTTCCCGAACCTCGTGCAGCGCCCGCCGTCCGGGCTCGTCGTCATGCGCGGCGCGCGCGGCCGCTGGCTGCTCGGCTTCACGTCGATGGTCGACAACCGCGGGCCCGGGATCCTCTGGATCCGCGGGGCGCGCCCGCGCGGCTCGCGCGTGATGAAGGTGCGGCAGCTCGTGCGCCTCGTGGGCGGCGGCGTGCGCGTGCTGCCGGACTCGGGCGAGCTCCACTACACCGTGGCGCCGCCGCACTACCACTGGCACTACCTCGGCTTCGACCGCTACGAGCTGCGCCGCGCACGCGACTTCGCGCTGCTCGTCCGCGACCACAAGAGCGGCTTCTGCCTCGCCGACCACTGGGGCACTGCGATCGGGATCGCGCACGGGCCGCCGCGCTTCCTCGGCGACTGCGACCAGTTCCATCCCGAGGCCCGCTCGGTCGAGGAGGGATCCTCGGTCGGCTACACCGACCGCTATCCGGCGTTCTTCCACGGCCAGAACCTCGACGTGACGACGGTGCCGGCAGGCCCGTACTGGCTCGTGCACCGGGCGAACTCGGACTACCACCTCCGCGAGGAGCGCTACGACGACGACGCGGCGTCGCTGCTCGTCCGCATCGGCTGGCCGGGCGGCCACGGCGCCGCGCCGGTGGTCACGACGCTGCGCGCCTGCCTGAAGGAGCGCTGCTAGCTCGGCGCCTCGTCGTCCTTGCCGCCGGCGTCGCCGCCGGCGCCGAGCGCGCCGCCGATCCGGCCGAGCGCCTGCTGGAACTCCGTCGGGATGATCCAGACCTTGTTCGCCTGGCCCTGCGCGATCTGCGGCAGCATCTGGAGATACTGGTACGCGAGCAGCTGCGGGTCCGGGCGGCCCTCGTGGATCGCCTTGAAGACCGTGTCGATCGCCTTCGCCTGCCCCTCCGCCGAGAGGATCGTCGACTCGCGCTCGCCCTGCGCGCGCAGGATCGCCGCCTGCTTCTCGCCCTCCGCGGTGAGGATCGCCGACTGCTTCTCGCCCTCGGCCTGGAGGATGGTCGCGCGCTTCTCGCGGTCGGCGCGCATCTGCTTCTCCATCGAGTCCTGGATCGACGAGGGCGGGTCGATCGCCTTCAGCTCGACGCGGTTGACGCGGATCCCCCACTTGCCGGTCGCCTCGTCGAGCACGCCGCGCAGCTCGCCGTTGATCTGGTCGCGCGACGTCAGCGTCTTCTCGAGCGCCATCCCGCCGATGACGTTGCGGAGCGTCGTGACGGTCAGCTGCTCGATCGCGGAGATGTAGTTCGCGATCTCGTACGTCGCCGCCTTCGGATCGGTCACCTGGAAGTAGATGACCGAGTCGATGTTGACGACGAGGTTGTCCTCGGTGATCACGGGCTGCGGCGGAAACGACACGACCTGCTCGCGAAGGTCGATCACGTCGCGGATCCGGTCGACGAACGGGACGACGAGCGTCAGCCCCGGCGAGAGCGTACGGCTGTAGCGTCCGAGCCGCTCGACGACGCCCGCGCGCGCCTGCGGGATGATCTTCACCGTCCGCCACAGCGTCAGCAGGACGAAGAGGACGACGGCGGCGGCGACGATCGCAGCGATCATGATGCTCCTTTACTCGTAGACGAGCGCGGTCGCGCCCTCGATCTTCACGACTTCGACCTGCGTGCCCGGCTCGTATGCCGCGTCCGGCATGAACGCGCGCGCCGACCACTCCTCGCCGCCGATCTTGACCCGGCCGCCGTTGGCGTCGACCCGCTGGAGGACGAGCGCCTTCGAGCCCTCGAGCGCGGCGGCGCCGGTGCGGATGGCGCGCGGCATCGTCAGGTGGGCGCGCGCCACCGGGCGGAGGAAGGCGAGCGAGGCCGCCGACGCGGCCGCGAAGACGACCAACTGGAGCCAGACGGCGGCGCCGAGCAGCGCGGCGATCATCGCGACGACGGCCGCGAGCGCGACCGGTCCGAGAAAGAAGAGCCCCGGCGTGAGGATCTCCCCCACTGCCAGCAGGACCGCCGCGATCGCCCAGCCGACCCACGCCGACATGTGTCCAAGTCTACGACCGCAGGCCGAGAGCGGCGGGAAGGTCGAGCAGGCTCTCGATCCGCGGGTCGACCCCGGGATGGACGCCGGCGCGGTCGAGCAGGATCGCGCGCATCCCGATCGCGCGCGCACCCTCGAGGTCGTCCTCGACCTGGTCTCCGACCATCGCCGCGTCCGCAGGCTCGACGCCGAGCAGGTCGAGCACGGCGCGGAAGATCGACGCGTGCGGCTTCGTCTTCCCGTGGTGGAACGAGCTGATGCCGGCGTCGATCTCGAGCCCGTGGTGGACGGCGAACTCGTGCACGTCGCGCGCGGAGTTCGAGACGAGCCCGATGCGCAGACCTGCGCGTCGAAGTGCGGTCAGTGTGGGGACCGTGTCCTCGTAGAGCTCGAAGTTGTCGTGGCGCTCCCATGCACGCGTGATCTCGACGGCGCACGTGTACGCGGCCGGGCTCGTGCCGCCCATGCCGAGGACGATCCGCTCGGAGAAGGCGAACCAGATCGCGTCATCGTGCTCGAGCTCGGGGTGGCGGCGGAGGTCGACGAGCGCCGCCTCGCGCGCCTCGGCGTAGCGCGCCGGGTCGAGACGCAGGCCGTGGCGCTCCCCGGCGCGAACGTAGCCCGCGGGACCGAGCTCGGGGCCCGGCCGGGCAAGCGTGAAGTCGACGTCGAAGAGGACGGCTCTCAGAGCAGCCATTCGACCACCTCGCCGTGCTCGGGATGGCTCGCGTCATCGCTCCAGGCGACGGTCTGCACGATCGTCCAGCCACGCGCGCGCTCGCGGTCGAGGCCGAGCTCCGCACAGAGACGGTCGAGCCGTCCGAGCGCCTCGCGCTTCGAATGGCCGAGCTCGCCGGAGCGGACGATCGGCGCGACCGCGAACTCCCGCTCCGCCGCCAGCGGCTTCGGGTCGATCACGAGCCACGGCTCGCGCCGTGCCGCGAGGACGTTGTCGCCGTGGAGGTCCTGGTGGACCAGCACCTGGTCACCCTGGGTCGGCGCCAGCTCGCGGATCAGCCCGGCGGCGAGGTCGGCGTGGCGGCAGTGCGCGAGGTCGTGCTCGAGCCAGTGCGCCGCCTCGTCCTCGAGCGTGCGGAAGCCGTCGGCGTTCTTCCAGAGCCGGGGGAGCAGCCCGATCAGGACGTCGACCGCGTCCGGGGAACGCGAAAGGAACGTCCCCGGCTCGCAGCGCTCGAGCAGGAGCGCGTGCCGCTCGTCGTCGCGCGCGAGCAGCCGCACGGCGCCGTCGCCGTCCCAGCGCTCGAGCGCGTCGGCCTCCTGCTCGGACTCGCGGTGCGGGTAGCTCAGCTTCAACACTGCCGCCGTGCCGTCGCCGAGATCGGCGCGGACTGCGACGCCGGCTGCTCCCGCCGCATAGCCCTGTCCCGGGGTCAGACCCCAGGCCGTGGCCAGTTCGGTCAGGAGGGTCGGGACTGAGGCCAACCAGCCGGCCTGCGTCAGGCCGGCGCCGGCCACCGGTACGCGTCGGCCTTTCGGTTCGCGAGCGACGGCAGCTTCGCGCGGATCTCACGCAACCGCGCCCGGTCGACCTCCGCTGTGATCACGGTCTCCTCGTCCGGCGCTTGCGCGAGGACGATCCCCCACGGATCGACGATGAGCGAGCGCCCGTAGGCGGGCTTGCCGGGCAGCGTCTCGCCGACCTGTCCCGCCGCCGCGACGTAGTACTGATTCTCGATCGCACGGGCGCGCAGGAGCACGTGCCAGTGATCCTTCCCGGTCGGCGTCGTGAAGTGCGCCGGAACGGTCGCGAGCTCCGCGCCCTCGAGCGCGAGGATCCGGTACAGCTCCGGGAAGCGGACGTCGTAGCAGACGGTGAGGCCGACGGCCCAGTCCTCGGCGCGCGCGACGACCGGCTCGCTCCCCGGCTCCTCCGCCTCCGACTCGCGGTAGACGTGGCCGCCGACCTCGACGTCGAAGAGGTGGATCTTGCGGTAGACGGCGACGAGCGCGCCCTCCGGATCGAACACGCAACACGTGTTGGAGAGCTTCGCGCGGCCCTCGCGACGCTCGGTGATCGATCCGCCGACGAGCGTCACCCCCAGCGTTCGCGCCCAGCGGGACATCGCCTCGACCGACGGCCCGCCGTCGAGCGGCTCCGCCGCGGCACGGTAGTCGTCGACGCCGCCGATCAGGTTCCACTTCTCCGGCAGGAGGACGAGGTCGGCGCCGGTCGACGCGGCGCGCGCGACGAGCGCCTCCGCCCGCGTGAGGTTCGCGCCCTTGTCCCGGCCGCTCGTCATCTGGACGCAGGCGACACGGATCCGATCCGGCATGGCGATCTCACGCTACCCTATGGGCCGCACGACGGGGTGTGGCGCAGCCTGGTAGCGCGCTCCGTTCGGGTCGGAGAGGTCCCCAGTTCGAATCTGGGCACCCCGATGCGAGAGCCGCGGGAGAGGATTCCGCGGCTCTTTGCGTTCTCGGCACGAAGCTGTGACCCTCGCGGCACGCTTCTCGGCGTACGTTCGGGTCGTGCCGCGTCCGCTTCGCGTCCAAGCTCCGGGGATCTACCACGTCTGGTGCCGCGGCAACCGGCTGCAGGCGATCTTCACCGACGACCACGACCGCGAGCGATATCTGGGGCTGCTCGCTCTGGTGGCGAAACGGCTCGGCTGGAGATGCCTCGCCTACTGCCTGATGACGAACCACGTGCATCTCGTCGTCGACGTTCCCGATCAGACGCTGTCCCGCGGGATGCAGCTGCTCAACGGCCGGTATGCGCAGGCGTACAACATGCGGCACCGGTGGGTGGGGCACCTGTTCCAGGGGCGGTTCTCCTCGGAGCAGGTCGAGACGGAGGAGTACAGCCTCGAGCTCGGGCGATACGTCGTGCTGAACCCGCAACGTGCCGGCATGGTCAAGCGGGCGGCGAGCTGGCGCTGGAGCAGCTACCGCGCGATGCTCGGCAAGGCGCCGGCGCCGCCGTTTCTCGACACGAGCTGGACGCTTCGGCAGTTCGGAACGGTGCTGGCGAAGGCGCGGGCGGCGTACGCGGTGTTCGTCGCCGAGGGCGTGGGGCAGGGACGGCCGCCCCGTACGGACATCTCCCGGGGTCAGACCCCGGGCCGTGTCCCGCCGGGACGGGTGCCCGACGATTAGGCGGAGCCGGCGGGCGCCGGCCAACCGAAGCCGTACGCGCCCGGGAACCGCTCCACGAGAAGACGGACGAGGAGCGCAACGGGCAGGCCGACGACGTTGAGGTAATCGCCCTCCACGCGCTCGACGAGCGACGCGCCCCTGCCCTGGATCGCGTACGCGCCCGCGCGACCCTCCCACTCGCCGCTCGCGACGTACGCCGACACATCCTGCGCCGACATGACGCGGAACGAGACGAGCGTCGCGGCCGCCTCGACGACCTCCCATTCCTCCGTCAGCAGGCAGATGCCCGAGAGCACTGCATGCGTCTTCCCCGCCAGCCCGACGAGCATCTGCGCGGCGTCGGCCGCGTCGGCGGGCTTCGCATAGATCCGACCGTCGAGCACCACCGTCGTGTCGACCCCGAGCACGGGACGCCCGTCGGCCTGCGCCGCCGCCGACCGCGCCTTCCCGCGCGCGTGCTCGCAGACGAGCCGCTCGGCGTCCGCGTCGGGCGGATCGTGCTCCGTGTAGTCGGGCGCGACGGCGTCGAACGGAATGCCGAGCTGCTCGAGGATCGCCCGTCGCTGCGGTGACGTCGACGCAAGCAGGAGCGGCCGAACCGTCACGCGGCCCTCTTCCGCGCGACCCAGATCTCCTCCGCGGGCCAGCGGCGACCCCACTCCGCGGTTACGAAGTCGTAGTACACCGGGTCGCCGGCGTCGTCTGGCGCGCGTAGCTCGTGCAGCGCCTCGATCTCGAACCCGTGCTTCCGCAGCAGCGCAATCCACTGGCCGTGCGCGAGGTGGTACTCGATGCCTTCCTCGCCAGGCCAGTCGACGCGGTACATCCCGAACTGCTCGCGCTGAAGCTGCTCCGTCACCAACCCGACGGCGGGCGCGCAGAGGTACACGAGCACGGAGTTCGTCAGGAACACGAGCCGTCCGCCGGGACGCAGCAGCCGCGCCGCCTCCGGCACCCAGCGCGCCGGATCGGCCCAGAGGGACGCGCCGTACTCGGACACCGCGAGGTCGAAGGACGCGCCGGGGAGCGGCACCGCCTCCCCGGGCGCCTCGACGAGCGGAAACTCGATCCCGGTCTCGCGCATCATCCGCCGCGCAGACGCGAGCTGGGCGGGCGTCGGGTCGACGCCGACCGGCCGGGCGCCGCGCCGCGCGAGCCAGGCGGAGACGTACGCCGTTCCGCAGCCGAGCTCGACGACATCGAGCCCGTCGACGTCGCCGATCGAGCCGACCTCCGACTCGGGCACGCCGAAGACGCCCCAGACGATCTCGTCGCGACCCCACTGCCGCCGGGCCGCCGGGTCGGTGTACTGCTCGTTCGCCCGCGTCCACTGGGCGACGTTGCGCGCGATCGAGTCGTCAGGCGAGCTCATCGGCGGAGAACCAGAGCGCGACCTCCCGCGCCGCCGACTCCGGCGAGTCGGAGCCGTGCACGAGGTTGTCCGGCATCGACAACGCGAGGTCGCCGCGGATCGTCCCCGGATCGGCCTGTGCCGGATCGGTTGCCCCGATCGTCTTCCGCATCGTCGCGATCGCACCCTCGCCTTCGACGACGAGCGCCCACGTGGGGCCCGACGTGATGAATCCGACGAGGTCGCCGTAGAACGGCTTCTCGCGATGCTCTGCGTAGTGCTCCTCGCCGAGGTCGCGGCTCACGGTCAGGAGCTTCCCGGCGCGGACGACGAGCCCGCGCGCCTCGATCCGGCCGAGGATCTCCCCGGCGATCCGGCGCCGCACGGCGTCGGGCTTGATCAGGACGAGGGTGCGCTCCACGGCCACGGGGCGCCAGTCTAGACGGAGGGCTATGCAGGAGGACGGCGGGTGCTGCGGCGCGTCCCGAGCGTCGGCACCTCACCGACGGCGGCAGGCTCGATCGGGGTCTCGCAGTAGGGGCAGACCTGCCACAGCGCCTCGAGCGGCGCCTTGCAGTTCGTGCACGCCTGCTTCAACTTCGTCGTGCAGATCGGGCAGATCAGGTAGGTCGAGTCGACCTCGGAACGGCAGACGGGACAGTGGAGGTCGCGTTTCGCGAGCCGCTCCTCCATCGCCTTGATCTCGAGCTCGCGCTCGCGCATGTCCTCGAGGTACTCGGGGGGCCGGAACAGCATGTAGATCAGCGGCCCGACATACGGCGGCACGAGACCGAGCAGCGTCGCCATCCCGACGAGCCATGGATCCTCGATCCGGCGGCGCGCGTCCTTGAAGACCCAGTAGCCGAGCGCGAGCCAGAAGACCACGGCGAAGAGCAGCAGCAGGTTCCGGGTGACGAGCCAGGTGCCCGAGTTGAAGAAGCCGTGCACGCTGGTCGCGACCGTCACAACAGGATCCTCCCTATCAGGTAGCCGGCGGCGAAGGCGCCTCCGACGACCAGGACGAGCACGAAGATCGCGACGGCGAAGACGCTGATCTTCTCCCGCACGTTACTCGTTGTAGCCGTCCGCACCGAGCTCGGCAAGAAGATAGAGGGACCCCGTGACGAGAACCGCGCCGAGGTCGCCCGCGAGCGCGAGCGCACGAAGGCGAGCCGCGGCCGGATCTGGGATGGATTCGACATGGTGGAAGTACCGTTCGGCGCGAGCGGCGAGTTCCCCTGCGGGGATCGCACGGGCATTCGTCGACTCCGTTGCGACCAGTGTGGTCCCGAGGACGGACAGCGCCTCGAGCATCAGCTCCGGGCGCTTGTCCTCGAGGATGGAGCAGACGAGCACGTACTGCCGGGTCGGCAGGCGCGGGAGCAGGTAGCCGACCCCGGCGATGTTGTGGGCGCCGTCCCAGATCTCGAGCGGGTGCTCGCTCCGGCGCTCGAGTCGGCCGGGGAGGGTCACCTCGGACGCTGCGTGGGGATCGACGCTTCCACCGAGGAACGCCTCGGCGGCGGCCACGGCCAGCGCGAGGTTGCTCCGGGCGGTGACGACGACCTCGGCGGCGCCGTTCTCCTCGGCGAGCGGCGCCCACTCCGGCTCGCCGAGGACGACGGTGCAGCCGGGCTGGACGACGGCGAGCTTCTCGGCGGCGATCGCCTCGCGCGTGTCCCCGAGCACGTCCATGTGGTCGAGGGCGACGCTCGTGAGGACGACGACCCCCGTGCGCAGGACGTTGGTCGCGTCGTGGCGGCCGCCGAGGCCCGCCTCGATCACCGCGACGTCGACCTCGGCGTCGGCGAACGCGAGCAGGGCCGCCGCGGTCAGGGCTTCGAACTGCGTGGCTCCGAGAGCCACGGCCCGGGGTCTGACCCCGGCGACGGCGCGCTCGAAGTCGGCGTCGCCGCCGCAGATGCGGATCCGCTCGCTCCAGCCGCGGACATGGGGCGAGGTGTACGCGCCGACCCGGAGACCGGCGTCGACGAGGAGCGCGTCGGTCATTCGCGTCGTCGTCGACTTGCCGTTCGTGCCGACGACATGGATGGCCGGATACCGCAACTGCGGGTCGCCGAGCTCAGCGAGCAGGGCGCGCATGCGCTCGACGCCGAAGCCGTCCGCCGGCCACGGGCTGAGCGAGGCGATCCACTCGGTTGCGCTCATGCTTCGCGTCTCCCTCATTGTCGCGCGGGGACAGGTCCCGGGGTCGGGGACAGGTCCCGGGGTCTGACCCCGGGTCGTGTCCCGCTCAGCCGCCGAGCGCGTCGAGCTCGCGGCGGTATCGCTCGAGCTTCTCGCGCTCCGCGTCGACGACGTCGGCCGGCGCGCGCTCGACGAACCGCTCGTTGGCGAGCATCTGCTCCGCGCGCGCGATCTCGCCGCGCAGCCGCTCCCGTTCGGCCTCGACGTTGCCGTTCGCCCCGCCCCCGCCGCCGCGCTCCGGGCGGACGACCGCGTCGAAGATCCGCTTCTCGTCGCCCTCCAGCGGCGTCGTGACGCCGCTCCGGCGGAACCGCTCGGCCGCCTCCTGCACCCGCACGAGCGCGCCCTCGTCGGCCGCGAACCGCTCGTCCGCCTCGAGCCACGGCGCGACGATCAGCCGCGTCTTGCGCATGGGCAGGTTCGTCCAGATCTCCTCGGTCACGTGCGGCATCACCGGGTGGAGGAGCTTCAGCAGCCGCTCGAGCGCCGCGAGCGCCGTCGCCCGCGCGTCCGCGTCGCCCTCGTAGAGCCGGGGCTTCGTCGCCTCCGCGTACCAGTCGCAGAAGTCGTCGAACGTCAGGTGGTAGAGCCGGTCGACGACGTGCGCGAAGTCGAAGCCCTCGAGGTCGGCCTCGAGCTCGGCCCGCGTCGCGTCGATCCGCGCGAGGATCCACCGCTCCTCCAGCTCGCGCGGGCGCGCGTCCGGTGTCACGTCGCCGGCGTCCGCGAGCAACAGCCGCGCCACGTTCCAGAGCTTGTTCGCGAGCTTTCGCCCCTCCTCGATCGGCCCGTACGAGAAGCGCACGTCCTGCCCGGACGACATCTTCAGCAGCCCGTAGCGCGTCGCATCGGCGCCGTGGGCGTCGATCACGTCGAGCGGATCGATGCCGGTGCCGAGCGACTTCGACATCCGCCGCCCGTCCGGGGCGAGGATCGTCGAGTGGATGATCACGTCGTGGAACGGGATGTCGCCGAGCAGCTCGAGCCCGGCCATCAGCATCCGGTTCACCCAAAGGAAGATGATCTCGCGCGCGGTCGAGTTGACGTCGCCCGGGTAGAACGCGCGCAGCGCCGGCGTATCGTCCGGCCAGCCGAGCGTCGCGAACGGCCAGAGCGCCGACGAGAACCACGTGTCGAGCACGTCCTCGTCCCGCCGGAGCTCGCCGGAGCCGCACTCGGCGCACGCGTCCGGGTCGGTCTCCGCGCAGATCACGTGCCCGTCGGGGCAGTACCAGATCGGCAGCTGATGGCCCCACCAGAGCTGCCGCGACACGTTCCACGGCCGGATCGACGTCAGCCAGTCGAGGGCGACGCGCCCGTGCACCGGCGGATGGAATCGGACGCGATCCGACGCGATCGCGTCGATCGCCGGCTGCGCCAGCCCGTGCATCGCGCACCACCACTGGAGCGAGACGAGCGGCTGGATGCGCGTGCCGGAGCGCTCGCAGTGGCCGACAGCGTGCCGGTACGCCTCGCGCTTCTCCAGCAGCTTCTCCTCGCGCAGCCACTCGACGACGTAGTCGCCGGCCTCCTCCTCCGTCAGTCCGATCAGCTTGTCCGGGATGTCCCCCGTCATCCGCCCGTCGAGATCGATCACCGTCAGCTCGGGCAGCCCGTGGTCGCGGCCGATCTCGAAGTCGACCGGATCGTGGCCGGGCGTGATCTTCAGCGCACCGGTGCCGAAGTCCAGGTCGACGCGGTCGTCCGCGATCACCGGCACCCTCCGACCGACGACAGGCACGATCACCTCGCGGCCGATCAGCTCCGTGTACCGCTCGTCGTTCGGATTCACCGCGACCGCGACGTCCGCGAGGATCGTCGCGGGGCGCACCGTCGCGACGGTGACGTGGCCGCTTCCGTCGGTGAGCGGGTAGCGCGCGTACGTCAAGGCGTCGTCGACGTCGATGTGCTCCACCTCGAGGTCCGAGATCGACGTGTGGCAGTCGGGGCACCAGTTGATGATCCGGTTGTCCCGGTAGATCCAGCCGCGCTCGTACAGGTGGACGAAGAAGCGCATCACGGCCCGGATGTAGTCGTCGTCCATCGTGAAGCGCTCGCGCTCGTAGTCAAGTGAGGAGCCGAGCCGGCGGAACTGGCCCATGATCACGCCGCCGTACTCGTGCAGCCATTCCCAGACGCGCTCGACGAACGCCTCACGTCCGATCTCCTGGCGTGACGTGCCCTGCCGGCGCAGCTCCTTCTCGACCACGGCCTGCGTGGCGATGCCGGCGTGGTCGTAGCCGGGCTGCCAGAGCGCGTTGAAGCCGCGCATGCGGTGCCAGCGGATCAGCGAGTCCTGGATCGTCCCGTTGAGCGCGTGCCCCATGTGCAGCGCGCCCGTCACGTTCGGCGGCGGCACGGCGATCACGTAGCTCGGGCGGTCCGAGGATGCGTCGGCGCGGTAGAGGCCCTCCTCCTCCCACGCACGCTGCCAGCGTTCCTCGACGCCATGCGGCCGGTAGAGCGGCTCCATCTCCATCAGGGGCCGATCCTAGCCAGCAATCCGGTGTGGTCAGGCAGCGACTATGTGGGGAGTATGCCGAATCGGATCGACCGGCTGCTGGTCGCGGGGCTCGCGCTCCTCGTGATCGCGGCGGGCGCGGACGCGCTCCGTCACCGGATCGGATCGTCGCACGCGGCCGACCCGGCGCCGAGGAGAGCCGCGGCTTCGCTCGCCCGGGCGCCGGTCCCGGAGCGCGTCCGGCTCGTGCCGTCGACGACGGCCTTCCTCCCGCGCTGCGAGAACGCCGCGATCCGGCTCACGGTCGGCCCCGGGCCGGAGATCACGCTCCGGTACGCGGGAGGGCCCTGCCACGTGCCGCCGCTGCGCCTGCGCGCCGTCGTCCGGAGGCGAGGCGGGGAGGTCGCGTACGCGGGACCGGCCATGTCGTACGAGGACCTGTCGGGGAACTACGCCGGCGAGGGCGTCGCGCACGGGCGCCTGCTCGGCGCGTGCGATCCCGGCGCGGCGACGGCCACCGTCAGCGGCTCCGGGCTCTCCGCCGCCGGCTCCGTCCGCTGCGATGCAGCCCCGTAGGGACAGGTCCCGGGGTCTGACCCCGGGACAGTGCCACGGCAGGACAGATCCCGGGGTCTGACCCCGGTGACGTGGCTGCTACGAGCT
>Ga0335077_10000592_pt1 | contig 40955 bp, 42 predicted proteins | sample Lox_Sample_31_FD_207151 | JGI IMG/M metagenome (GOLD analysis project Ga0335077, IMG submission 207151) | Soil microbial communities from Loxahatchee National Wildlife Refuge, Florida, United States - Lox_Sample_3.1 | ecosystem: Environmental > Terrestrial > Soil > Wetlands | place: USA... | reverse complement strand
ACGCGCGCGACAACGCCTCCTCCGGATGGTGGGTCCGCGGCACCATCGAGCATTCCACGAGCAACAACGTCGCCCCGGTAACGCTGCCGACCTCGGTTCGAAGCGGCCTCCCGACGTCGGGGTACGCCTTCAACCGCGTGATCCTGGACGCGCGACGGTACAACCGGCTCTCGCCCGAGGCCCAGCTCGATTTCCGCCTGTGGGCGGCGGGCTGGCTGTCCGGCGATCCACTCCCGATTCAGCGCCGGATGTCGCTGGGCGGAGTCGACCTCCTCCCCGGCTACCCGTTCCGGGCAATCACCTGCGAGCCCGCCGGGTACGTGGACCCGGCCCGGACCGCGCTGTGCGATCGGATGGTGGTGACGCAGGCGGAGTTCCGCCACCGGCTGCGGCTCCGGGTGGGCTACACCTTCCGCGACCCTACCCATCGCGAACTGGACCACTTCATCGGGATCGAGGACCCCGATCTGGTCGTGTTCACGGATGCGGGGTCCGCGTGGCTGGCCGGGAGCGGCCCCGGGCAGGTCCCGGACAACCGGCTCCAGTCGGTGAGCCAGTGGAAGGCGGATGCTGGAGTGGGGATCGACGCCGGCGGGATCGCGTTCTACCTCGCCAAGGCGGTCACCGGCGGGGAGCCGCTCCGGTTCTTTCTCCGGCTCCAGCGCCGGTTCTGACCGTGGGCCGTGCGTGCAGCATCGTCGGTGAGGATGTCCACCACGCCCACGGCTCGATTCTCCCCCGGGTGGCGCGGGCGGTCGCACTGACCGGCCTGATCGGGAGCCTCGTCGGGTCGGGGCTCAGGGCCCAGGACACCACGGCCGTGCAGTTGGAAGTGGCGGTGGCCCCGGCCACCAATGACCCGATCGTTTTCACGCGGAACCTGCTCGAGAACACGCCGTGGCTCGCGGCACTGCGCGGGGGGCTCTACGTCCGGCTGCAGTATCGGCTTGATGTATGGCGAACCCGGCAGGGCTGGCTGGACGTGCCCGTCCGGCAGGTGGAGTGGACGGTCGTGGTGCGCCACGAGCCGCTGCTCGACCAGTTCACCGTCACCCGCATCGAGCCGCGCAGCATTCAGACCCGCCAGTACGCCACGCCCGGCGCCCTCGCCGCGGCCCTCGGCGTCCACTATCAACTGGCGGTCGCCCCTACGGCGCCCGGGCGATACTACTACGGCGCGTCGCTCAACGTGGCCACGCTGTCCGAGTCGGACCTGGACCAGTTCGAACGCGCCTTGCGAGGTGAGATCGATCCGCGGGATGCCGACGGGGGGAGTCTGGCTGACCGGCTGCGGCGGCTGGTGCTGCGGCTCGCGGGCCTGCCGGCCCTGAGCCTCAGCGCGACCTCAGCGCGTTTTGACGTGGGTGGTCCGTGAGTCGCTCGCGGCGCCGTGGCCTTTCGGGCCATCCACGACGGCGCTGATCCCGCCCAGCGCGCGCAGTGCCTCCGCACCGTAGAAGAGCCGGACGTACTTCGCCTGAGTGGTCGTCAAGCGGCGGACCGCCCAGGACAGATGGACGAAGTGCGGTTCGTGCGGCTGGCTGAGCGGATGCATCCCGCACTCCTCGGGGAGCCGGTTGCCCTTCCGCGTGTTGCAGGCCGAACAGGCGGTGACCACGTTGGTCCACTCGTTGCCGCCGCCCCGGGAGAGGGGCACCAGGTGGTCGCGGGTGAGACACTCCCGGGCGCGGAGATCGAGCTGGGAGCGGTGGCAGTACTGACAGCGGTAGCCGTCGCGGGCGAACAGGAAGGTGTTGGTCACCTGGCGGCGGAAGCGCCGCGGCACGTGAACGAACTTGACCAGTCGGATGATGGCCGGTTTCGGGAGGACGAGGTGCGCGCTGCGCACCACGTCCGGGCCCTCCGCTTCGACGATCTCCGCCTTGCCCTCAATCACCAGCCGCAGGGCGCGCCGGACCGGCACCATGGTGAGGGGCTCGAACGACGCGTTCAACGCCAGACAACGCACCTATCACTCCTGCTCTGCCAGAGCCGAAGAATCGTAGCGTCCCCGGGGGGGAAGGCGCAAGCAAGACTCCTCATCGCGCGAGGGCCGCCAGCCGCGACTCCACGCCGCGGCGCATGCGCGGATTGCGGGCGATCACCAGCAAGGTATCGTCGCCCGCCAGAGTGCCGAGGATCTCCTTCCATCCCGCCTGGTCCAGCGCGGCCGCCACGGCCGGGGCCCCGCCCGTGGCGGTCTTGATCACGATGATCGGGCCGGTGCCCTCCACGCTGACCAACAGGGCGGGCAGCACTTGCCCGAGATCGGGGCGGAGCGCGCCCTCGTTCGGATTGGCGTAGTAGGAGCCGCCCTGCGGATCCACCAGCTTGGCGAGGCCCAGCTCGCGGATATCCCGCGAGAGCGTGGCCTGTGTCACCGTGATATTCTCAGCGGCCAGGGCCTCGCGCAGCGCGTCCTGACTTTCGATCCGCTTTTCCCGGACGATGCGGAGGATGGCGGCGTGGCGCTGCAGTTTCATCGGGCTCCTCGGCGGTAAACCTCGCGGCCCGCCACCATGGTGAGGGCGACGGCCCCCGGTGGCAGCGACAATACGGTATCCGCCAGATGCGTGACGTCAACCGTCTCGGGGAGATCGAGCGCCACGAGATCGCCCCACTTCCCGGGCGCCAGGCTGCCCACCTCCCGCTCGAGGCCCAGCGCACGCGCGGCCTCCGACGTGATCAGGCGCAAGGCCGCGGCGCCGTCGAGCCCGCCGATCACGCGAGCCTCGCGGGCCTCGGCGCGAAGATCGAGCGGCGCCAGGCTGGCGACGGAGTCGGTGCCCACCCCGACCCGGAGCCCCCTCCGCAGGAACTCGCGGAGGGGGGCGACACCGTGGCGATGGCGACGGTTGGATCCCGGACAATGGGCAATCGCCACGCCGCGCTCGGCCAGCGTGTTGAGATCTCCGTCCGTGGCGCGAACCACGTGGATGCAGAGCGTCCGCGGCCCGAGCACCCCGTGCCGATCGAGCCAGGCCACGGGAGTGCACCCGGCGGGAGCAGGCAGAGGAATGCCCCGCGCCCGCCACGACTCGGCAAAGCCGCCGCTCCCGTCCCCAAGCAAACGCCACTCGTCCTCTGACTCCGCCAGGTGAACCGCCATCGGGAGGCCCTCAGCCTCGGCGAAACGCGCGACCAGCGCATAGAGTCGGCCACTCACCGAGTACGGCGCATGCGGGGAAAGCCCCAGTTTGATGCGTGGGCCGGCAAAAGCGGCGAGCTCGGAGATCCGCTGGCGGGCCGCGCCCAGCGAGGCATCGGCCTGGCCGGGCTCAGGACCAAAGACCTCATGATAGGCCACGCCGCTCGCTCCGAGCTCGGCCAGCGCCTGGATGACCGCGCCCGAATCGCCGGTGTCGGCCACGGTGGTGATCCCCACCGCCCAGCAGTCTTGGATCCCCTGTCGCGCGGCAGCGAGGTAGTCCGCAGGCGCACGGGCGGCCTTCTCAGCGATGATCGTGCGAATCCAGGTCGGGAAGTCCGGCGCCGTGACCTGGGGAAAGCCGGTAAGCTCGAGATGGGTGTGGACATTCACCAGGCCGGGGAGTATCGCCCCCCGGACTTGGGTGGTAGGCACACCCGGCGGAGCCGGGACCTGCTCCGCGGCCCCGAGCGCGACGATGCACCCATCGTCCCCCAGGAGGACGGCGCCATTCGTCACGGGGGGGCTGTCCACCGGGAGCACCCAGCTGGCCGCCACCCGGCGCGACACCCGCGTCACTGCGAGGAATTCGGTGTCAGCGGGCTGTTCGGAGCGCCCCCGGGCCCCCAGGGATTGTGGATGGGACAGAACTCCTTGGGACCGGGCTCGGTGCCGGGGAGGTAGGACTCGACGACCATCTTCGGGCAGAACGGCGTCCAGCGCTTGCCGCTCTGGGGATCGATATCGGCAATCACCAACCCGTTGGGCCGCGGCCAGTCGGGCGGGAGGGGGCGCCGCTCGTAGATCTCCTTCATCATGGCCGACCACGCCGGGGCCGCGAGGCGCCCGCCCTGGGCGTTGTCCATGATCTTCTGGGGCTGATCCATCCCGATCCACAGCCCCCCGACCAGGTCGGGGGTGAAACCGATGTACCAGACGTCGAAGCCATCGTTGGTGGTGCCGGTCTTGCCGCCGGCGGGCAGCGACCCTATGTCGCGTCCCACCGATGCCGCCGTGCCCCGCCGCACCACGTCGCGCAGGCCATCCAGCATCAGCCAGGACAAGGCCGAGTCCATCACGACCTCCGTCCGGGGCTTCTGCTCCCAGAGCACGCTGCCGTTCCGGTCCTCGACGCGCTCGATGCCGAACGGCGTGGCCCGGGTGCCCATGGTCGCGAAGGGCGTGAATGCCGCGATCATCTCCAGCGGGATCACCGACGCCGAGCCGATGTAGATGGACGGCACGGCGGGCACATAGGTGCCGATGCCGAACCGTGCCGCCTCCCCGATGACCGCCTGGGGCCCGATCAGCATGCCGATCTTGATGGCCGGGATGTTCCGGCTGTCGTAGAAGGCCTGCTTGAGTGGCATGGGGCCGTCGAAGCGCAAATCGTAGTTCTGCGGCTCCCACGGCGGCTCGCCCGGCAGCATTTCCACGCTGATCGGCGAGTCGTCCACGATTTCCGACCAAGGGTGCCCGGCGCGGAGCGCGGCCGTGTAGACGATCGGCTTGAAGGTCGAGCCGGGCTGGCGCTGGGCCTGGACAACGCGGTTGAACTTGCTGTCGTTGAAGTCACGACCGCCCACCATGGCGAGAATCCGGCCGGTCTTGGCCTCCAGCACGACGGCGAGCCCCTGCAGATAGGGCGACTGCGACGGCGGCTCGGCGTCGTCGGCACGCTTCTCCAGGTAGTCGGCGTAGGTCTGGCGCGGGTAGGGACCGTAGCGCGCCTTGTCGCGCTCGATCTCATCCAGCTGATGGAGCAGCGCGCGCTCCGTGGCCTGCTGAATATCCAAGTCGAGCGTCGTGTAGATGCGAAGTCCGCTGCTGTAGAGCTCGGAACCGAACCGGGCCTTGAGGAGCTGGCGCACATACTCGACGAAGTACGGGGCCACCTCGCTGAAATCGGAGCGGGAGGAGAGCAGCAGCGGGTACGCCTTCCACCGGTCGGCGTCCTTCTGGGACAGGACGCCCTCGTCCGCCATCAGCTGGAGAATGAGGTTCCGTCGTTCGACCGAAAGATCGGGGTTGCGGCGGGGGTTGTACCGGGTCGGGGAGCGAGGGATGCCGGCGAGGGTGGCCGCTTCGGCCATGTTCAGGTCGCGGGCCGACTTCCCGAAGTAGCGCTGAGCCGCGGCCTCGATGCCGAGCGCGCCGTTCCCCAGGTTGATCTGATTGAGGTACAGCTCGAGGATCCGGTCCTTGGTGAAGCTGTGCTCGAGCTCGAAGGCCACGTGCATTTCGCGGAGCTTGCGCTTGATAGTGCGGTCCTGTCCGCTGATATCCTCGGGCCAGAGGTTGCGGGCCAGCTGCATCGTTATGGTGGAGAACCCCTGTACCCGCCCCTGCCGGGTGAGGGCGTACACGACGGTCCGCCGGAGCGCGCCCAGGGCGCGGATCCAGTCGACCCCGCCATGCTCGAAGAAGCGCTTGTCCTCCACCGTGATGAACGCCGCCAGGGCCTCGGGCGAGATCTGGGAGAGTGGAATCACCGTGCGGCGCTCTTCCCCGAGGTCAGTGATGAGGCGGCCATCGGCCGCGTACACCTTCGAGGCCTGCGCCGGGTCCCACTGGATGGTCACCTGCGCGATCGACGGACAGGCGTTGTTGGTGCAGGCCCGCGTCCAGGCCCCGACCCCCAGCCCGAGTCCCAGCATGCCGCAGGCGAGCAACGCCGTCAGGAAATTGCTGCGGATCCGGGGGGTGAACCACCAGCGAAGGAGCGTATTGACGAGCGGCGACGACATGGCTGGAATATAGTGCGGTACCCCGGGGGAACGATCGGTCGGGTTGCGCCGCGCTGCTTGCCCCACCCCCCGGCTCCTCCGTAACCTTCCGCCCCATGACCGACCTTCTCCAGGAGCTCCGCACCCGCGGGTTCGTCCAGGACGTCACGCCCGGCCTGACCGAGCGCCTCGCGCGGGGTCCCATCACCGGCTACGTCGGGTTCGACCCCACCGCGGAGTCGCTCCACGTCGGCAACCTGGTGCCGGTGATGGGGCTGGCCTGGCTGCAGCGGTATGGCGGCACCCCGATCATCGTGGTCGGGGGCGGGACGGGCATGGTGGGAGACCCGAGCGGGAAGCGTGCCGAGCGTCCCATGCTCACGATCGAGCAGATCGATCACAACACCGCCTGCATTCAGCGCCAGCTGGAGCGGTTCCTGGCGTTCGAGGGGACGAATGCCGCGCGGGTGCGGAACAACGCCGACTGGCTCCGGCCGCTCGGCCTGATGGAGTTCCTGCGGGATGTCGGCAAACACTTCACGCTGAGCTACATGCTGCAGAAGGAGTCGGTGAAGAGCCGGCTGGAGACGGGGATCTCCTATACCGAGTTCACCTACATGCTGGTGCAGGCGTACGACTTCTGGCACCTGTGGACGCGGGAGGGGTGCGAGCTGCAGATGGGCGGCAGCGACCAGTGGGGCAACATCACCGCCGGCACCGAGCTGATCTCGCGCCGCGAGAACGGCGGCGCCCACGGGCTGGTCTTCCCGCTGCTCACCACCTCCTCGGGAGGAAAGTTCGGGAAGAGTGAAGCCGGCAACGTCTGGCTCGACCCCGCCAAGACCTCTCCCTACCAGTTCTACCAGTTCTGGCTCAACACCGACGACCGCGATGTCGAGCGATTGCTCAAGTTCTTCACCTTCCTGCCGCTCGGCGACATCGCGGCGATCATGAGCGAACAGACGGCCGAGCCGTCGCGGCGTGTGGCCCAGCGCCGCCTGGCCGAGGAGCTGACCCGCCGGGTGCATGGCGCGGCGACACTCGACAGTGTTGACCGGGCGAGTCGCCTCCTGTTCGGCGGGCAGGATCTGGCGCAGGCGGATGGCGAGGTGTTCCGCATCCTCGCGGCGGAGATCCCGACCTCCCGTGTTCCGCGCTCCGCGCTGGGCTCGCTGGGCGTGGTCGAGGCGCTGGTGCAGTCGGGGCTGGCGAGTTCCAAGGCCGATGCCCGGCGCGGCATTCAGCAGGGCGGATTCTCGCTCAATGGGCAGGCCATTACCGACGCCGACCGCCGGCTGGGGCCCGCCGACCTTCTGGCGGGCGGCTATCTACTGCTTCAGAAGGGCCGCCGGAACTACGCCCTCCTCGCGACCACCGACTGACTCAAAGCCGGCAGCGCTGCCGCGCACCATTACCGGGGCGACCGCCGTCCGCCCTCTAGCGGACCCCTCTCGCCCGGGGGATATTCGGGCGCCCAATCCCGGCCCTCCCTCGGTTCCTCACGTTCAAGGAGCGCGCGATGCAAGGCGAGTTCATGAAGTTCCTCAAGGAGTATGGCGTCATCGGGCTGGCTATCGCCGTGATCATCGGCGGAAAGGCGAACGAGCTGGTGAAGGCCATCGTCGACGGCCTCCTCATGCCGCTCGTCGGCCTAGTCCTTCCCTCGGGCCAGTGGCAGACCTGGGCCGTCGGCCCGTTTCAGATCGGGGCCGTGCTCGGAGCCTTGATCAATTTCATCATCGTCGCGTGGCTGGTCTTCATGTTCGCGAAGAAGGTGCTCCACGAAGAGACGGTGGCCAAGAAGTAACGTCTTCTCCTCACAGCAGCGGCTGCAGCACGGCGGAGACCCGGCACAGGTCGTCCGCCGTGTTGTAGCAATGGGGGCTGAGCCGGAGCGCCCCTTCCCGCATGCTGCAGTAGATTCGCGCCTCCTTGAGCGCGCGATACGACTCCTCGAGGCGCGGCGGCGCCACGCACAGGATCCCTGACCGCGCCCGGTTCCGGGGCGAGGTGACCGGCACGCCATGCTCATCGGCCCACGCTATGAGTGGGCCGTGGATTGCCGTGAGGTGAGCCTGGATCGCGGGTACGCCCAACTCGGCCAGCAGCCGGACCGACTGGATCATCCCGACGAAGTCCTGGAACGGGACGGTGATCAGCTCGAAGCGCCGGGCCGTGGCCCGAAGCTGATCGCTGTAATCGGTGAGTCGAGTGAAGTCATCCGTTCCCTCGAAGGCCATCCAGCCGGTGATCGTCGGGTCGAGCTGGCCGATCAGCTCTTCCCGCACGTAGACGAAGCCGCTCCCCCACGGCGAAAGGAGCCATTTCTGGGCTCCGCACGACAGGATGTCGACCGGGGTGGCGCGCACATCGACCGGCACCTGGCCAAGCGCCTGGATGGCATCCACCACCAGGAACTGCCCGCGGGCCCGAGTTTCGGCCGAGAACCGGGCCAGGTCCACGGTGTATCCGGTGGCAAACTGGGTCAGCGAGATGGCCAGGCACCGTACCCGCGGGTCCTGCAGACGCTCGAGGATCCGGGCCTCGTCCGGCCAGCCCTCCTGCGTGACCGGCACCAGCTCGAGAGTCACGCCCGCCGCCCCCAGCCGTTTCCAGGGGTAGACGTTGGCGGGGAACTCCCGCTGGCTGGTGAGGACGATATCGCCCGGGCGCCAGGGGAGTGCCCGCGCGGCGATTCCCAGGCCGAAGCTGGTGTTCGTCGCGAGCGCGATCTCGCAGGGGTCGGCATGGATCAGGTCCGCCAGCACCGCTCGAGCGTCGCTTAAGGCGCCGAACAGGTCGTCGTGACCGAGTTCGAAGGGACGGGCCCGCCGGAGGTTCATGGCGTCCGCGGCTCGGCGGGTGCGCTCGGGAAGCGGTCCGATCGACGCGTGGTCCAGGTAGGTGGTCTCGCCGGCCCAGGGGAACTCTTCCCGTCTCAGTCGCCCGATATCGTACGGCACTCTTTTCATTCCTCCGGTGGGGGACATACGTTATTGGAGACACGCGAACCCAAGCAACCGGAATGAGCTTTCACGCGCCGTTCACACTGGTGCTCAGTGGCGGTGGCCTCAAGGGGCTGGCCCACATCGGCGTCCTCCGCGCCCTGGGAGAGCGTGGCCTCGAGCCCGGGCTGGTGGTGGGGAGCAGCATGGGCTCGCTGGTCGCCGCCGCCTGGGCCGCCGGCATGCCCATCGATGAGATGACCGAGCGCGGACTCGCGGTCCGGCGCCGGGACATTTTCCAGGTGGCCCACATGGACATGGCCTTCAAGCGGATGCGCGCCCCGGCCGTGTACCGTCATGAGCCGCTCGACGGCCTGATCGAGAGCCTGGTGGGAACGCGGACCTTCGAAAGCCTCCAGCGCCGGCTCATCATCAACACGGTGGAGCTCAATACCGGCATGCAGGTGCTGTGGGGGCTGCCGGGGCTCCGCCATGCGCGGGTGGCCGACGCGGTGTTCGCCTCGTGCGCGCTTCCGGGCATCTTCCCTCCCCGAGAGATCGACGGCCGGTGGTACGTGGACGGCGCCGTGGTCGAAAATATGCCCGCGCAGGTCGCGGCGTCTCACGGCGAAGGGCCGGTCATGGCCGTGGACGTGGGCGGGTCGAGCGCCCTGCGCAGCAATGTGCAGGACGAAGGCTTCGCGGCAACCTACGTCCGCGGGCTCGAGATCGTCATGCAGACGATGATGGAGAGCCGGCTTCGTCCCTGGACGGCACCCCCGCTGGTTCTGGTCCACCCCCGCGTTGAGCACGTGTCGATGTTCGCCTTCGGCCACAACCGTGAGCTGATCGAGGAAGGCTACCGCGCGACCCTCGACCTGCTGGACCTGCTCGAGGAGGATTTCGACTGCAACGGCCACGGCATTCACCCGCAGCGCCGAGTCGAGGTTCGGGTTGACCGCGACCGTTGCGTGGGGTGCGGGGCCTGTGTGATGCATGCGCCCTGGGTCTTCGAGCTGGACGAGGCCGGGCTGGCGCGGGTCCGCCAGCCGGTGCAGTCCTGGTCCCCGCTCGACGGCGCCTACGTCCGGAACTGCCCCACCTACGCTATCAGCGCGCGGCTCGCGGTGCCGGCCCGGCGCTGAAAGCGCGCTCCGCGGCGGCCAGGTCGGACACTACTCGCCCCCAGTTCAGTCGCGACTCGACCAGGCTCCGGCCGGCCCGCCCGAGCGCGTCGGCAAGGGTCGGGGCCTCGAGCAGCGCTCGGATCGCCGTGGCCGCGCTCACGGGATCCGCTGGCGGCACCACGAGGCCGGTCTGCCGGTCCGCTACCGCCTCCCTGATGCCGCCGCTAGCGGCCGCCACCACGGGGCGCCCCGAGCTGGCCGCTTCGACCAGTGACAGCCCGAACCCCTCGATCTCTGGCCCCTCCTCCCGCGAAAGTCCAACGTAGAGCGATGCCAGCCGATGCAGCCCCGGGAGATCCGCGTCAGGCACGTAGCCCAGGAAGCGCACCCGATCCTCAAGCCCCAGCTCCGCCACCAGCGCGGACAGACGAGGGCGGTCGGGCCCCTCGCCGGCAATGAGGTAGCCGATTTCACGTGGCAGAGTGGCGAGCGCTCGGAGCGCGGTATCGATCCCTTTGTGCGGCACCAGGCGGGCCGCGGTCAGCAGCCACGGGCCCGGTCCGATCCCATACCGCGCGGCGACCGGCGCCGGATCCACCCCCGGGTGAAAGGTCGTCGGGTCGGCCCCCAGGGGAATCACCCGGACCCTGGTGCCCAACAGCGGTAGATCCAGCTCCCGCGCCAGGTCCACGAAGCGCTGCGCCGTGGCCCCGCTGATCGCCACCGCCCCCGCTGCTCTGCCCAGGATCGCCCGCGCCACGATCCGACGCCGCAGGGAGCGCGCCACCTGTCGCTGCAGCAGGGCGACGTCGAGTCCGTAGACGATGAGGCCGTAGGGAACGCGAAGCTTCGTCCCCACCCACCTCGCGACGTACCCAGCCGGCTTGAGGTTTCCCGCCCACACGAACCGCGCCCCGCCCCGCTCCGCCAGCCGCCGGGACTCGTGGGACCAGCGAATCAGCCCCTGGATTGCCTGGAGCCGCGCGGAAGGAAGCCCGAGCCGAGCCACGCGCGCCGGGGCGGTACGGTCCCACGCTTCGCTGCCCGGGACGGTTCCGGTCGAGACCATGAGCCCCGGATCGCACGAAGCGATCTCACCCATCGCCCGAGCGATGCCGCCGGGCATTGGTGGAAAATCGCGCGTGACAAGGATGGCCCGGCAGGGCACGGTCAGCTCGGTCGAGTAACCTGGAAAAGGAAGACCGCGGCTCCACTCTGATTCCAGGGAACGAGATTCCTGAGCGGAGTCCGATAGCGGCGCTGAATTCGGCATCGCCCCAGCGGGGCCAGGATCGAGGCCAGCGATGCCCGGTCATACAGGTGCCGGTGATCCGGATCGAAGAAGGATCGGCCCACCGGCGTCGTGCCCACGAGCACCCCGCCCGGGCGGGCCCGGGAGAGGACCTGGGCGGCGAACGCGCGGTCATCGGGGACGTGCTCCAGCACCTCCGTGCAGAATACCAGATCGAACACGCCGGCCCCGGGCTCCTCGGTCGTGAACTGCGCCCGGCGGGCTCCGGAGTCGAACCCGCGTGCCGCGGTGATCGCGGCGGCGGAAACGTCATACCCGGTGACCTCCGCCCCGCGGGCCGCCAGCGCCAGAGCGAAGATCCCGTCCCCGCAGCCGTAATCGAGAACGCGCCGGCCCCGGACCGGAAAACGATCCAGCAGCATGCGGTGCCGCCACGGAAGCTGGGCCAGACGCCAGTCGAGCTCCCGAGCACGCGGGTCCTGCCCCGCGATCCAGCTCCGGTACATCGCGTCGTAATCCGTCATCCGGAATGGCCTGACACACTGTGATACAGCGCCACGGTGCGGTCCAGGGTGAGCTCGTGGGAAAAGTCCGCGCGAGCCCGCCGTCGCCCGGCGGCGCCCAGCCGCGCGGCCGCCTCCGGATCACGCAGGAGCTCGTCGATCGCCTCGGCCCAGGCGGCGGGGCGCGTAGGATCCACCAGCCGGCCGTCTGTCCCGTCGCGGACGATGACGGCGTTCCCCGTCGCCCGGCTGGCGATGACCGGCTTCCCCAGGGCCAAGGCTTCGAGCACCGATTGCGGCAGCGCGTCGAAGCGCGAGGGGTGGAGTGCCAGCTCAACCAGTTCGTACAGCGGCCGCACTTCGGCAACAAAAGGCAGACGCACCACTGCGTGCCGGTCGGGGTGCCTGGGCAGCGGACCGTGAAGCGCCTTTCCGTGGAGGCCCACCAGGACGAGGCGCACCGGCGTCCGCACCAGCGGCAGGGCCGCCAGCACCACGCCCTGATCCTTCGGCCGGGCGACGATCGCCACGGTCCGGCGGGAGGGTTCCCACCCGATGCGCGCCCGCCACGCGGCAACGTCGGCGGGGGGGACCGGCCCGTCGAGACGGTCCAGCAGCACCCCATCGTGGATGACCACGATCTTCCGGTCGGGCACCCCGTGGCGGCGAAGCGCATCCCGCACCGGCTCGCTCATGGCCACTACGCGGGCCGCGACCCGTGCGGCCAGCCAGTTCTCAAGCCAGCTGGTGCGCGGATACGATCGTCGCGTGAAGATGGCCGGGATGTTGAGGCGGCGGGTGAGTCCCAGCCAGGTGAGCGCCTCACGATCCCTGGACCCGTGTGAATCGATCAGGTCCGCCGGCCAGCGCCCGAGCAGCGCAGACAGGGCGCCCGCGTTGGCGCGCCGTCCGGCCCGCGCCAGCGGGAGCGGGAACACCGTGAGACCGCCGGCCCGGGCCGTTGCCTCCACTTCGGAGTCCGGCGGACAGATCAGACCGACATCCACTCCCCGCCGGGCCAGGCCCAGGGCCAGCCGCACCACCGAGAGCGCGGACCCGCTCCCGCTCCCTTGATGGAGCGAGAGCAGCGCTCGAACTTTGGCGTCAGCCATGCGCGTACTGATTCTCGGTGCCGGAGGAACGGGCCGCTATCGAACCGAAGCTGCGGTCGCTCGCGGCTTCCGAAGCCTCGGGCACATGGCGCGGGTCTGCGACGTGCCGGCCTGGCGCCGCGCCCTTCGAGGCTCCGCCGCCCACGTACTCCGCTGGCGAGCGGAGCGCTTCGCCCCCGATTTCATCCTGTGTACCCGGCACGCGGCCCCGGTCAGCGCGGCACTGGAGAGGCTGTTGGCGCGCGTTCCCTCGGCATTCTGGTATTTCGACGCGGTGGCGCCGCTCCCCGACGAGGCGGTCCTGCTGGCCCGCCGGTGTGCGCACACCTACACCACCTACGGTTTTCAGCTCGAGGCATTTCACGCGGCCAGGTGCCGCGAGGTGCGCTACCTTCCCCAGGGAATGGATCCCGTCGTCGATCGACCCGCGGCGCGCGCTCCCGCGGATTATCGGTGCGACCTCTCGTTCGTGGGCTCCGGACAGTACTCGCGCCGGCATGCGCTGTTGCGCACCTTGGCCGGCTCCTTCGGCCTGCAGATCCGTGGACCGGGCTGGCATGATGGTCCGTCCGACCTTCCCGTCGCGGGCGGCGTGGTGCGCCCGACGGATTTTCCTAGGGTGGTCCGCGGCGCGAGCCTCTCGCTCGGCATCGACGCCCTGCCTCACCCGCCCGATCCGGGGCCGCGCGGTACCTCCAATCGGCTGTGGCGGGTGCTCGGTGCCGAGGGCTGTTTCCTCGGCGAATACGTTCCGGGAGTCGAGGCGCTGGCGCGCCACGGGGTGGAGGCGCTCTGGTATCGTTCGCCGGCGGAGGCTGTCGACCTCGCGCGGGAATTCCTGGCCGAGCCGGGCCGCGCCGCCGCCATCGCGCGGGCGGGGCGGGCCCACGTCCTGGCCCGGCACACCTACGCCCATCGGGTCAGGATGATGCTTGCCGGCCAGGATTATATCTCCACGTAGTTGGTGAACTCGAAGGGCCTCCAACCGATGGCCCGCTCGACCAGCAGCGAGGCGAACATCGCCGCCCGCCTGGTGCTCCAGCGCCGCGGGGCAAAGCCATCCGACATCCCCGCGCGACGCGCGGCGATCCAGGGCGCCATCGGGCCGGGATGGGATCCGGCGAACCGTTCCAGACCAACTTCCCAGGGCATTCGCTCAGGGACAGCGGACCGACGCGGCTCCCCGCGGTAATAGAGCCGGTTGTCGGCCTCGCGCTTGGCACGTAGCGCGGGGAGAGGACGGGCCCAGCCATAGTGATAGTACGTGGCGCCGCTCGTTCTGACCCGGACCTTCCGGAGGCGAGGGCCGATTCGAAACCCCTGCGCCTCCTCGAAGCTCCGCGCCTGGCCTCCCGGCCGCACCACGCGCACCTCGCGACGGTACCAGCCGCGCCCCCGCCCCACCCAGTCAGTGTTGCCGTAGAAGTGCAGGAAATCGACCAGGAGCCCTTCGACCCGTGGATCATCCTGCGCCGCGGCCATGGCCGCGGAGAGACGCTGCTGTCCGCTCTCGTGCAGAACCTCGTCCGCCTGAATGTAGATTGCCCAGTCGCCTCGGCAGGCATCGAGCGCTCGCTGGGTTTCCAGGGCCAGCACCGCGCCCCCGTGGCTCCGGTCCCACCGCCCTTCGATGATCCGGAGCCGCGGATCGGCCACGGAGCGAACCAGATCCAGGGTGTTGTCGTCCGACGGGCCTACGTTCACCACCACTTCGTCACAGAGGGGAAGAATGGACTGGATCGCCTCCCGAATGGGAAAGTCGAGGCGCACCGCATTGGCGACGAGGCTGAAGCCGACGACACGCATTTGCAGACGAGTCCCGGAGAAATCGCGGTAAGATATGCGGATTACCCTGGTGCATCACACCCGCCTGCCGGTACAGGGGTATGGCGGCACGGAGCGCGTGGTCGTCGCGCTGGCGAGGGGCCTGGCGAGCCTCGGCCATGAGATTACCCTGGTCGCCCCGCCGGGCACGCAGGTGCCGGAGGCGCGGCTGGTCCCCATCGAGACGTCCCGATTCCGCGACGTCCGGTTCGATCTGCGCGAGGCCATCCCGGCCGGGGCCGAGATCGTGCATGGCTTCTTCCCGCTTCGCCTCCCATCTGGGATCCCCTGGGTGTGGACGCTGGAGGGCACCACCCGCAACGGCGCGACGCGACCGGGAAACACCATCTACGTAAGCGCCGACCATGCCGCCCGCCATGGCAGCGCCAGCTTCGTCTATAACGGACTCGATCCGGCGGAGTTCGAGTTCCGGGCCACGAAGGGCGACTACGACCTCTTTCTCGGCCGGTTGCACCACAGCAAGGGCTTCCAGTGGGCCATCAGCGCGGCCCGTGCCACGGCTCGCTCCCTGGTGGTAGCCGGTGGATGGCGGCCCATCCTGTCGCGATACGTGCGCTTCGCTGGCACCGTGGATGGGGCCGAGAAGCGCGAGCTTCTGGCGGGAGCGCGCGTGCTGTGGATGCCTGCGCTGTGGGATGAGCCGTTCGGCCTCACTCTGATCGAGGCCCTGTGGAGCGGCACGCCGGTTCTCGCCACGCGCCGCGGCGCGCTGCCGGAGATTCTGTCAGAGGCGGTAGCGGAGTTCGGCTCCAGCGTGGACGAACTTGTCGCCCGCCTGCCGGCGGCGACCGCGAAGGACCCGGCGGCGTGCCGCGCCCGCGCGGAGCACTATTTCGGGCACCTGCGCATGGCCGAGCAGTATGTACGGTTCTATCGGGCCTACCTGACGGAGGGAGTGCTGCCGGCGGGCGTCAGGACCGACGCGTGACGGCGGCGGTCACGGCGCGCCGGCGGCCGCGTCTCCGCTGTGGCGGACCGCGCGGCCGGTCAACGCGCTGAGCAGATCGGCCATGCGGTGCATGTAGGTGTGCTGGCGGATGGCGCGCTGGCGGGCATTGTGGGCCAGTCGTTCGCGGTACTTGTCCTCCTGAATCGCCCGCTTGACCTGACCCTTCAGCTGTTCCGGCGTCTCGTAGACCAGCACTTCGGAGCCATCCTCGAAATTGCGCGGCAAATCCCCGCGCGCGTCGACGACCTGGGGCACGCCGATCGCCGCGATCTCGAAGGTTCGGCGGTTCACGCCGGTGGTGTCGCTTCCCCGCGTCTCGGGGCCGTAACGGTGAACGTTGACCCCCACCGTCGCGCCGGCGTAGGCCCGGACGAAATCTTCCGTATTAGGCAGCTCGCCCCGGCAGTAATCCTTGAGAGCGGTCCTGCGCCACCCGGGCCCCCACAGGGCCAGGCCGAACTCCACCAGCTCACCCAGCAGTCGCTCCCGCCGCGAGGTGGCGCTTCCGGCGAACACGACGTTCGCTCGGAACGGCCCCCGCGCCCTGAGCGGCTTGTGAACGGAGGGGTCGCAGCCCACGGCCAGGTAGTGGCCGTGCCGAATCCCCTGGCGCTGCAGGACGGCCAGGTATCCACTGGTACCGGCAAAGACGTCATCGTAGACCATGGCCTCCCGGAGCGCCCCCGCCGGATCGGGGACCGCGTCCCCCAGAAGCTGCACCCAGCGTCCTCCGCCATTGCGGCGGAGATGCTCCACGACCTCGGCCGGCACGATCCCGGCGCCGGCCACCAGGATGATCTCCGGCCCGTGCTGCTCCAGCGCGGAAGCCAGCCGCCGGTCGAGGCTCCGGCGCACCAGGCGCTCGACCAGCGGCGCGTGCTCGGGGTCCACATGCAGCAGATCGGCACCCAGGCGTTCGAGCGCCCGGCGCACCAGGCCGTTGTGCGCCAACTCGGCGTCGTCCACCGGCGCGACGAGCACGAGACGGAGTCCGGCAAAGGGGGGATTCATACTGATGTGCTGGACAATCTACAAAGGGATGGACCGGGGTCGAGCCATCGCCGACACCGCGTCGGGGCCCTGAATGAACTGGCCCTCGCAGAGCCGCCGATAGAGGCCGTTGGCCCCGAAGAGCTCGGCGTGGCTGCCGCGCTCGACGACTCGGCCCTCGTCCAGTACCAGGATCAGGTCAGCGTGCCGTACCGTCGTCAGACGGTGCGCGATCACCAGCACCGTGCGGTCCCGCATCAGCCGGAGCAGGGCGTCCTGCACCAGCCGCTCGGACCGGGCGTCGAGCGCGCTGGTGGCCTCGTCGAGGATGAGGACCGGGGGGTCTCGCAAGACCGCGCGCGCGATGGCGATCCGTTGCCGCTGGCCGCCGGAGAGGCGGGTCCCGCGCTCACCCAGCACCGCGCGATAACCGCCCGGCAGCTGGCTGATGAACAGGTGTGCGTTGGCCGCCCGCGCCGCCGCCTCGACCTGAGCCGACGTGGCGTCCGGCCGCCCGTAGGCGATGTTCGCGAACACCGTGTCGTTGAAGATCACCGTGTCCTGACCCACAAAGCCCATCAGGGACCGGATCGCCGGCCGGGAGCAGGCCTCGAAGGAGCGCCCGTCGATGAGGATCCGGCCCTCAATGGGCTCGCGGAGCCGGGGAAGCAGCTGGGCAAGAGTGGTCTTTCCCGCGCCCGAGGGTCCCACCAGCGCCACGACCTGGCCCTTGGGGAGGGAAAAGGAGACGTCCCGCAGGACCCACTCCTCTCCGGGAGCGTGGCGCTCTGGAGTCGAGGCACCGGCGCTGGCGGGAATGCCCCGCGACCGGCGGCCGGCCTGCCTCACGCCCGACGCCTGGCGGCCGACGGCTGACGGCTGATGGCTGACGGCTGACGGCGGATGGCTGACGGCTGACGGCTGATTGCCGACGGCCGACGGCGGATGGCCGACGGCTGACGGCTGATACCGAAACCACACGCGATCGAACGTGATCTCACGCGTAAGCCGGAGCGCCTCGCCCGGCGCCTCCGTAATCGGCTCGGCTGTCGGGAGATCCAGGACTTCGAAGACCCGCTCCGCGCTCGCGAGAGCCTGGGCCATCTGCCCCGGGAACTGGGTGATCGACTTGAGCGGCGCCATCATCCTGAGCGCCGCCACGATGAACACCAGCAGCCCCTCCGGGGAGAGGCCGCGGCCCAGCCACTCGGGCGAGGAGCCCGCCGCGATCAGCAGCACCAGCAGCAGCCCGCCGAACAGTTCACTGGCCGGACTGGTGAGCGCCGCGAAGCGCTGGGTCCGCCCTACGTGACGACGGTAGCGATCGGCCTGCGCCCGGAACCGCGCCGCTTCGCGCGCTTCTCCCCCATAGGTCCGGATGAGCGGCACGGCGGCCAGGCGCTCCGCCACGGTGGCGGTCATCTCGCCGGCCTCCTCGGCGCGGGCCCGCGCGTGGCGCTTGAGCCGTGTAAGGAGCGACCGGATCCCGAGCAGGAGCACCGGGGCCGCGGCAAGGGTGAGCAGGGTGAGCTTCCAGGAGAGCTGCGCCAGCACCAGCAGCGTGGTGACGATGAGGACCAGGTTGTGGAAGAAGGACGCGAGACTTGCGCTCACCGCGCCCTTGGTCTGATCGGCGTCGTGCATCACCCGCGCGATCACCTGTCCCCCACGGGTTCGCTCCAGCCAGCCCAGGTCGAGCCGGAGCAGATGCTCGAAGAGCGCGGCGCGGAGATCGCGGACCAGCCCTTCCTGGGTGAGCACAGTGAGCTGGCCGGCGAGGTAGGCAAAGCCGTTCTTGGCGAGCAGCGCCAGCCAGAGCAGACCTACCAGACGAACCGTGACGCCGGTCGGCGTGGCCCCGTGGAGGAACGGCGCCAGAATGCGGTCGATGAGCGCTTCGAACGCCGTGGACTCCGATGCGAGCCCACCGGCACTGCCAAAGAGGTGGCGCAGCAGGGGAATAAGGAAAAGCAGCGTAACGCCGTCGAGGATGGACGCCAGCGTGGTCGCCCCGAAGCCGAGCGCGAGCGGTCCTCGGTAGGGCCTGAGCCAGCCCACCAGTCGGCGCGCCGACGACCCGTGGCGCGCGATCACCCTCTCAGCCACCGCGCCGCGCGGTCAGGAGCGCGATCGGCAGGACCATTTCCTCCGGGGTCACCCCACCATGGAGAAACGCGCCGCGGTAGCGCGCCTGGTATTCCCGCAGTTTGGTCGGATAGACGAAGAACCGGTCCCCCGTGGCGAGCAGGAGCCGCGTCCCCGGGGTCTTGACCGGCAGGCCGTAGGCCGCGAGATCCTCGACGACCAGCGCGGCCTCGCGCTCCTGGGCGCGGAGATCCTCCCCGAACTTGTAGCGGAGGTTCGCGGTCGCGTCGCGGCGCGCATAGACGGTGGCCGGAGTATGACAGTGGATCGAGCCGTGGTCCGTGGTGAGCAGCACCGGAACGTTGCGGCGCTCCGCCTCTCGGAGCGCGGCCCACAACGGCGACCGCTCGAACCAGGTCCGGGTGAGACTGCGCAGGGCCGGGGTGTCGCGGGCCACCTCGTACAGCGTGGAGTTCTCGGTCCGGCCGTGGGTGAGCTGGTCGATGAAGTTGAACACCAGCGCGGTGACCCCGTCGGATGCCAGGTGCGCCGGCAGTCGGGTGAGCAGCGCCTCGCCGTCGGCGGCCGTGAACACCTTCTCGTAGCGCACCGGAACGCTCTCGCCATGCCGCCGCTCGAACTGGGCCGACAGGAGCTCCTGCTCGTGCGCGTTGAGGCTGGTCTCGTCCTGCTCCCGCCACCAGGCGGGATGGGCCGCCGCCAGAGCGCCCGGGAAGAGCCCGCTGAAGATGGCGTTCCGCGCGAACGGCGTGGCGGTGGGCAGAATCGCGAAGTAATAGGAGGTCTCGATATCGAATCGGGTGCTGATCAGCGGACGGATCGCTTCCCACTGGTCCAGCCGCAGGCAGTCGACCACCACCATGAGCACGCGCCCATGCTGACGGAGGGCCGGCTCCACGAACTCCGGTACGATGTCGACACTGAGCGGCGGGCGGCCGGCGCGCGGGCCTCGCAGCCATTCGACGTAACTCTTGCCCACGAAGCCGGCGAAGTCCTGCCGAAGGCTCTCCTGCAGGGTACGGAGCGCCTCGGACAGCCCGGGCTCGTCGGCCAACCCGAGCCGCACCTCCCACTCCGCCAGCTCGACCACCAGGTCGGTCCATTCGCGCCAGCCCATCCCCCGCTGCCGCCGCGCTTCCAGCTCGCGAAACCGGGTCGCGAAGTCGCGGGACAGGCGCTGCTGCCTGATGCGGTCTCCCTCGAGCAGGCGGGTCACGACCGAGAGCACCTGGCGGGGGCTCACCGGCTTGACCAGGTAATCCGAGATCTCGACGCCGATGGCGTCCTTGAGGGTATTCGATTCCTCGCTCTTGGTGACCATCACCACCGGCATCGTGGAGTCGAGGCTCCGGATCGCCCGAAACAGATCCAGGCCGCGTCGACCCGGCATCTGCTCGTCCAGCAGTACCACGCCATACGGCTGGCGCTGCAGCAGGACCAGAGCGTCGTCGCCGTGGGCGGCCCGCTCCACGCTGAAGCCCTGCTCCTCGAGGAACAGGACGTGGGACGAGAGGCTTTCGACCTCGTCGTCCACCCAGAGAATCCGGCGGGGGCGCGGCATGCGGGAAAGATAGGCGCTACCTTTTTCTCGTGCCCGCTCCCCGCATCCTGCTGGTCCGGTTCAGCTCCCTCGGTGACGTGTTGCTCACGACACCGCTCATCCGTGTCCTGCGGGCACAGCATCCCGCAGCGACGCTCTCCGCCGTGACCAAGCAGATGTGGGCCCCCCTGCTCTCGGCCAACCCTCATCTCGACGAGGTCGTATCGGTTGCGCCCGGCCAGTCACTGGTGCCTCTGGCGCGTGCCCTCCGCTCCGCCCGCTTCACCCACCTGCTGGATCTCCACGGAAACGTGCGCACCCGCGTCCTCAGACTCCTGGTGCCGGGGCCCTGGACCGGATTCGATGCGCGCCGCCGGGCTCGCCAGCGCCTGATCCGGGAGCACGTGGACACCTACCGCGATCACGTGCCCGTCGCGGAGCGCTACTTCGAGGCCGCGCGCGGCCTCGAGGTCCGGCCGGACGGCCGCGCCGCCGAGCTGTTCACCAGCCCCGCCGCCGAGGCCCGGGCCCATGCCTGGCTCGCCCGGGTCGGGTTCGAGGGCGACAGCCCGCTCATCGCGCTCGCACCGGGGTCGGCCCACGCCACCAAACGCTGGCCGATCCGCCACTGGCGTCGGCTGGCAAGCGACCTGGTGCGCCGCGGCGTGAATGTCGCCCTGATCGGCGGGCCAGCCGACCGGGTGGTGGCCGCGGAAATCGCCACCTCGTCCGGGCGGCGGGCGGCGAGCGCGGCCGGCGAGCTCGACTTGCAGGCCAGCGGGGCGCTGCTCCGCCACGCCCGCGCGGCCGTCACCGGCGATACGGGACCGATGCATCTCGCCACTGCCGTCGATGCCCCGGTCGTCGCGCTGTTCGGTCCGACCGTGGAGCAGTTCGGGTTCTTCCCCTATCATGCGCGGGCCACGGTGCTGGAGCGCGACCTGCCGTGCCGCCCCTGCAGCTCCAAGGGGGGCCCCCGCTGCCCGCTCGGGCATCACCGCTGCCTCGAGGATATCGCGCCCGCCGAGGTCCTCGCCAAGGTCACCGGGTACTGCTCATGACCACCTGGGATGCTGCTCAAGTCGAGCTGATCGAACTGCTGCCCCGCGCCGGTCGAGGGCCGCGCCGGGAGGGAGTCTTCGCCCTGTGGCTCGTGCTGCGCGTGGCGCAGGATCTCCTGCTTGATCCGCCCCTCGCCGAGCGGAACGTCCGTCGGCGCCTCACCGGCCTCGAGCGGCGGCTCTCCAGCCTCACCGTGACTCCACCGCTCAAGCGTGCGCTGTTGGGCGCCCTCGCCGAACTGCGGGATCGGGGCGCGGCGGCGGTGCCGGCCGTGCTCGCCAACCTGGTGGCGCCCGCCCGGGAGACGGCCGGCATCGAGGCCGGCGAGGCGATCCAGCGCGCCGCCCGGGCTGTCCGGCCCCAAGCCCCGTCCCGCTGAGGCGGCCGGCGCCGTATCTTGAACCCATGCGCGCCGACCGCCCTCCTGCCAACCGCGCCTCCTCCCCCGCCGAAGCGGTGGTGGAGCGCATCGACGCCCGGAGCACCCCGGGGTCTGGCGTGGACACGGTACCCACCGGCTTCCCGTCCCTCGACCGCATGCTGGGCGGGGGAATGCGCCGCCAGGACCTGGTAGTCCTCGCGGGCGACGTGGGGAGCGGAAAATCCTCGTTCGCATTGGCCATCGCGCTCCGCAGCGCGAAGGCGGGCACCCCCGTTACCTACCTCTCGGGAGAGATGTCCGAATCGAGGTTGATGGAGCGCGCCCTGGCGCTGGAAGGCCGCGTACCCATCGATGTGCTCCGGAGCGGCGAGCTGGACGATCTGAGTCGCTCGGCCGTTGGGGCCGCCGCGATTCGATTGCGGGGGCTGCCCCTGCACGTCCGGCCGCTCACCGGGGAGCGGTTTGAAGAACTGGGTGAAGCGCTCGACACTGTCCCCCGCCGTGGGCTCCTGGTGGTGGACGACCTGCAGATGACGGCGAGCCCCCTCGCCACGGGCTCGAGCGAGGAGCGGCTGGCGGCGGGAGTCCGCGCCCTCAAGAACCTCGCGCTCGAACGGGACGTGGCGGTGCTGGCCCTCGCGCAACTGCCGAAGTTCCGGGCGGGGCGGCGGGATCCCCGGCCCAGCCTCGATGACCTGGGGGGACAGGGCACGGTCAAGCAGGTGGCCGATGTGGTCCTCGCGATCTACCGCGAGGAGATGTACCGGCCGGGCTATGGAGTGGAGGGAGCGGTGGAGCTGGTCATCGGGAAGAACCGCAACGGAGCGACCGGGTATCTCGACCTGTACTTCTATCGCCACTGGCTCCGGTTCGAAGACATGCTCGATCCGGATCGGTAGCGGCCCGGCTGCTACTGCCCGCCGGTGACCTGAGCGCCTGCCAGATCGACGATCGCCCCCACCCCGCCATCGCCCTTGCGGATGGTTACCCAGAGCGGCGGCCCATTGGGACGCTCGGCGTACAAGGCCACCGTGCCATCCTGCATGGGAGTGTCACTGATGAGGTTCCAGGGCGCGCGGGAGAGCATTTCCCGATAGTAGCGGGCCACGCTGTCCGGCGCCCACAGGCTCCGGAAGCGGATCTTGAGCGCGTCCTCCCCGGCTTCCCGAGAGAGCACCGTCGCCTCCGGCGGGATGAGCAGCGTCGGGAGCGTCTTTGCGATGCTGGGGGTGGGCTTCTTCTCCGTGCAGCCGGCCAGCGCCAGTGCAAGAACGAGGAAGGCGGGATAGCGCATAGGGCGGGGAGAGTAGCTTGGGGGATGGAGGGGGGTCAAGCCTCGCTTTATCTTCCGGCGCGAACCAGGTGAGGGCGGCATCATGGCAGGTCACAGTAAGTGGAAGCAGATCAAGCGCAAGAAGGCGATCACCGACGCCAAGCGCGGCGCGTCGTGGACCAAGGCCATCCGCGAGATCACCGTGGCGGCGAAGGCTGGCGGAGGCGATCCGGGCGGGAACCCCCGACTCAGGACGGCCATCGACGCGGCCAAGGCCCTGAACATGCCGTCGGAGAATATCGAGCGGGCCATCAAGAAGGGGACGGGAGAGCTCGAAGGGGCGGTGTACGAGGAGGTCACATATGAAGGATACGGCCCGGGCGGCGCCGCCATCCTGATCGAGGCCACCACCGACAACACCACCCGCACGGTTGCCGAGATCCGCCATGCATTCAGCCGGCAGGGCGGGAACCTGGGCGCCACCAATTCCGTGGCTTGGATGTTCGATCGCAAGGGTCAGATCGTTCTCGACGCCACGCGCTATCCGGAAGACTCCACCCTCGAGGCCGCCCTCGACGCCGGGGCGGAAGACTTCGCGAAGGACGCCGACCAGTACCTGATCTCGACCACGGTCCCGACCTTCCATGCGGTCCTGGACGCGCTCCGCGCGCGCGGGTTCCAGATCGAGTCTGCCGAGATCGCGATGGTGCCCAAGACCACCGTCAAGGTGGAGGGCAAACAGGCCGAGCAGATGCTCCGCCTGATGGAAGCGCTGGAAGACCTGGACGACGTCTCGAAGGTCTCTTCCAATTTCGATATCGACGCGACCCAGCTGGCTGAAGCCTCGAGCTGAGGGAGGAGACCGGTGAAGGTGCTGGGCGTGGACCCCGGCACCGGGGCAACCGGCTACGGTGTCGTCGAAACCGGGGAACGGGGCAGCTTCCGGCTGGTGGAATGCGGTGTGATCCGCACCGCGAGCCGGTCGCCCCTGCCCACCCGCCTCCACCAGGTCTATGCCGGCCTGGTGGAGCTGATTGCCCGGCACCGACCCGACCTCCTGGCGGTCGAAGAGGCCTTCCACGCCAAGAACGCCCGCACCACCCTGGTGCTCGGCCACGCCCGGGGCGTCATCCTGCTCGCCGCCGAATCCGCCGGGGTCACAATCGCGGAGTACTCTCCCGCGGTGATCAAGCGGACCGTCACCGGCCGGGGCGCGGCGCACAAGCCGCAGGTCGGATTCATGGTGGCGGAGCTGCTCCGGCTCCGGCATCCGCCCCAGCCGGCCGACGCGGCGGACGGAGTCGCGGTGGCCCTCACCCACCTGCTCCGCGGTCGGACTCTGGCCGCGGTGGGTCAGCGTCAGTGATCGCCGTCGTCTCCGGCCTGCTGCGCGAGCGCGATGGCGACTCGGTCCTGATCGAGACGGCCGGCGGAGTCGGCTACGCGGTGACCGTGCCGCTGGGCGTGCTGGAGCGGTTGCCCGGCACCGGAAGCAAGGTGAGCCTCTATACCGAGCTCGTGGTGCGCGAGGACGGCTGGGCGCTCTACGGCTTCGATCAGGTGGCGGAACGCGCCATCTTTCAGCGACTGCTCACCGCGAGTGGGGTTGGGCCGCGGCTCGCCTTGGCGCTGCTTTCGACCCTCGGACCGGAGCGCACCGTCCGAAGCATTCAGGACCGGGACATCGCCTCCCTGTCCACCGTGAGCGGCATCGGGAAAAAGAAGGCCGAGCGACTGGTTGTGGAGCTGGTGGACCGCTTCGAGGGCGCGCTGCAGGACCTGCCCCGCGCCGGCCCGCGTCCCGGCGAGGAGGCGGTCCAGGCGCTGGTCCACTTGGGCTATGCCACCGCTCAGGCGGAGGAGGCGGTGCGGGGGGTGCTGGTCGAGGGAATCACGGACACTGCCCGCGTGATCCGGAGCGCCCTGCAGCGCCTCGCCGCAAGGAAGGGATAGTGCACGCCTGTACGCTGGAGGGAGTCGCATGACCGTTCCCGCAACAACCGCCGAGTGGATCTGCACCCGCTGCGGCAGCACAAATCGAATGCTGGTCGCCCGGTCGACCGTGCGCGTGATCGACCGCTGCGTCCATTGCGGCACTCGCCACCAGATCGAGCCGGGACAGCGCCCGGTCCGCTGGGAAGCCCGCCTGGTAGAGCGGTGACCGGGATCGACCGCGGGCCCAGGCAGCCGTGACCACGCGCCTCCAGATCACCACTCCCGATTCGCTCCCCGACGAGGCGGGCGCGGAAGCGCAGCTGCGTCCCGGGCACCTCGATGAGTTCGTCGGTCAGGCGCAGGTAAAGGCATCGCTCCGCATCGCGATCGACGCGGCCCGGGGACGGGGCGAGACCCTGGATCACGTGCTCTTCTTCGGCCCGCCGGGACTCGGCAAGACGACCCTGGCCATGCTGCTCGCGCGGGAGATGGGCGTCCAGCTGCGCACCACGTCCGGCCCCGTCCTCGAGAAGCCCGGAGACCTGGTTGGCCTGCTCACCACGCTGGGGCGCGGGGACATCCTCTTCATCGACGAGATTCATCGGCTCCGTCCCGTCCTCGAGGAGTTTCTCTACTCGGCGATGGAGGACTACCGGGTGGATGTCCGCATCGCGGACGGGCCCCACGCCCAGACCATCCCGATGACCATCGAGCGGTTCACGCTCATCGGCGCCACCACGCGCTTTGGCCTGCTCACCCCTCCGATGCGGGCCCGGTTCGGCATGGTGGAGCGGCTGCACTTCTACCCGGCGGAGGAGCTGCACGAGATCGTCCGCCGCACCGCCTCGATCCTGGGGGTTCCCACCGAGCCGGAGGGACTGCTCGAGATTGCGCGGCGCAGCCGGGGCACCCCACGGGTCGCGAATCGCCTGCTCCGCCGAGTGCGGGACTACGCCCAGGTCAAGGCCACCGGGGTCATCACGGGACCGGTGGCTCGCGAGGCGCTGGCCCGGCTCAACGTGGACGAGTTCGGCCTCGATGACATGGACGGGCGGATCCTCGCGACGATCATCGAGAAATTCGGCGGCGGGCCGGTCGGCCTGGGAACGGTGGCCGTGGCGGTCGGCGAGGATGCCGGCACTGTCGAAGAGGTGTACGAGCCGTACCTCATTCAGCAGGGATTCCTCGAGCGCACCCCGCGGGGCCGCGTCGCGACTCCGCTCGCCTACCAGCGCTTCGGCATGAAGCCCCCGCCGGGAGCCCAGGCCTCGATCTTCGACCCCAGTTGAGCGCGGGCTCCGCGCCAACCACCGTGCGCACCAGCGACTTCGACTACCAGCTGCCTCCGGAGCTCATCGCGCAGGACCCGGCGGCGGTGCGCGGCGACAGCCGGCTCCTGGTGGTACGGCGGGAGCCCGGAGCGGCGTTCGAGGATCGGATGTTCTCCGACCTCGCGGGCCTCGTCCCCCCCGGCGACCTGCTGGTGCTCAACACCACCCGGGTGCGACACGCCCGTTTCATCGGCACGCGGCTGAGCGGCGCGAGCGCGGAGGTACTGCTCCTCCACCCGTCCACCGGGGACAAGTGGCTGGCCATCGGAAAGCCCGGCAGCGCGCTCCGGCCGGGGAAACGGATCCAGATCGGCCCCGCCGCATTCATCGAAACCGTCGCCGTGCTCCCCGAGGGAACCCGGGAGGTGCGGTTCGTGGGCATTGAGGCGGAGGCCGCGATCCCCGCGTTCGGGCGGCTGCCGCTCCCCCCGTACATCGCCCGCGAGCCGACGGCGCGCGATGAGGATCGCTACCAGACCGTGTATGCGGAGCGCGCCGGCAGCGTGGCGGCGCCGACGGCGGGGCTCCACTTCACCCGGCCGCTGCTGGCGAGCCTCGAGGCGCGCGGGGTGCGCGTGGCGGGCCTCGATCTCGAGGTCGGCCCGGGAACCTTCAAGCCGGTCGAAGTGGATGATCCCTCGAGTCACCCCATGCACCCCGAAACCTTCGAGATTCCGGCATCGACCGAGGCGGCCATCGACGAGTTGCGCGGCCGGGGCGGTAGTCTCTGGGCGGTGGGGACAACCGTGGTCCGCGCCCTGGAAAGCGCGGCCACCGGAGGTGGGCGGGTGCGCGCGGGCCGCGATAGCACTCGGCTTCTCATTAGCCCCGGGCACGAGTTCCGGGTGGTCGACCGGCTGCTGACCAACTTCCATCTCCCCCGCTCCACCCTCCTGATGCTGGTAGCGGCCTTCGCGGGCCGGGACCGCGTCCTCGCCGCCTACCGGCACGCCATCGCCGCCGGGTATCGCTTCTATTCGTACGGTGACGCGATGGTGATCCTGTGACCGGCCGAGACTGAGCCCAGAACATGTTCGAGTTCACGCTGGACGCCACCGAAGGCGCGGCTCGGGCCGGCCGACTGATGCTGCCTCACGGGCTGGTCGAGACCCCGGCATTCATGCCGGTAGGGACCCACGGCACGGTGCGCGGGCTTCACCCCGAGGAGGTGCGCCGCGCGGGGGCGCAGATCATCCTCGGCAACACATATCATCTTCATCTCCGTCCGGGAGAGGACGTGGTGCGGACCATCGGCGGCCTGCACCGCTTCACCACCTGGGACCGGCCGATGCTGACCGACTCGGGCGGATTCCAGATCTTCTCCCTCGAGGGTCTCCGCTCCATCAGCGAGCAAGGCGTCGAGTTCGTCAGCCATATCGACGGTTCCACCCGCACCCTGACGCCGGAGTTCTCGATGGAGATCCAGGCCGCCCTCGACGCGGACGTCGCCATGGCGTTCGACCACGTGGTCCCCGGTCAGGCGCCATGGGGCCTCGCCGAGGAGGGGATGGAGCGGACCCTTCGGTGGCTCACACGGTGTCGGGCGCACCACACGCGGTTGATGGAGCTGGCGGGGACCGCACCGGCCCAGACCCTCTGGCCTATCGTGCAAGGCGGTACCCACGCCGACCTGAGGTCGCGGTCGGTGCTGGGCACGCTGGAGCGCGGGCCGTGGAGCGGCATCGCGATCGGCGGGCTCTCGGTGGGAGAGCCGAAGCCCGTCATGCACCGGGTGCTGGAGGAAGTGGCCCCCGTGCTGCCGGTCTCCATGCCGCGTTATCTTATGGGGGTGGGGTTTCCCGACGACCTCCTCGAGGGGATCGCCCGGGGAGTGGACCTGTTCGACTGCGTGGCGGCTACGCGTAATGGCCGGCACGGCAGCGCCTGGACCAGCACCGGCAAAGTGAATATCCGCTCGGCTGGCCTGCGTTTGAGCGACGCACCACTCGATCCCGCGTGCGACTGCGAGACCTGCAGGCGGTTTTCCAGAGCCTACCTCCGTCATCTCTTCATGGCTGAGGAGATGCTGGGACTTCGGCTCGTCTCGATCCACAATATCCGGTTTCTGATCCGGCTCGGCGAATTGGCGCGCTCGCACATCGTGACCGGGTCCTTCGACCGCTGGCGCCGCGAGTGGCGCGAGCGCTACCACCATCGAGGAGACGCGTGACCCACCCCATCCTGGCCTTCATGGCTCCGACCGACGGTCCCGGCTCGGGATTCGGGCTATTCGGCGTGCAGATCGCGGCCATCGTGGCCGTGTTCTACTTCCTGATTCTCCGACCGCAGCAGCAGGCGCGCAAGAAGCACGGCGAGCTCCTCAAGAACCTCAAGAAGGGCGATGAGGTCACGACGGTGGGCGGCCTGATCGGGAAGGTGAAGGACATCAAGGACGACCGCATCACAATCGAGACCGGCTCCGCCAGCGTGGTCGTGGACCGGGCGCGGATCATCAAGGTGGGCGACGTGGCCGCCCCCAGCGGAGTCGTCGGATGAGCGTGCGGGACCTGCATCTGCTCGGCTCCCCCGTGCTGCGGGAGGCGAGTCAACCCGTGGCCGCGGTGGACGACGAGTTGCGGCGCTTCATCGCCGACCTCTTCGAGACCATGCACGCGGCGCGGGGAGTCGGGCTGGCGGCCAACCAGGTGGGCGTGGCCCGCCGGGTCGCCGTGGTGGAGGCCGATGGCGAGAAGCTGGTGCTCGTCAACCCGCGCATCGTGGAGGCCTCCGGGCGGGATACCGCCGAGGAAGGATGCCTCTCCATCCCCGACCTGTACGGCGACGTGACGCGGCCCGACCGGATCATCCTCGAGGCCCTCGATCAGGACGGCGCCCAGTACCAGCGCGAGCTGAGCGGCCTGCCGGCTCGAGCAGTGCAGCACGAGATCGACCATCTCGACGGCATTCTCTTTCTCGACCACCTGAGCCTCCTCAAGCGCAAGCGCCTGCTCGCGCGGTGGAAGAAGGAACACGCGGCCGACCCGAGCTACGTCCAGTCGGTGAAGCCCGCCTCCACCGGGTCCGGCTGATGCGCGTCGTCTTCTTCGGAACCCCGGAATTCGCCGTCCCCTCCCTCCGGGCGCTCCTCGAGGAAGGATTCGACGTCGCCGGGGTGGTCACGCAGCCGGACCGGCCCCAGGGGCGGTCCCGCAGTGCGCTCGTCCCGCCACCCATCAAGACCGTCGCCCTGGAAGAGGGCCTGCCGCTGCTTCAGCCCGAACGACCGATCGGACCCTTTGCCGAGGAACTCAAGGCCCTGGCCCCGGACCTGGGCGTCGTCGTGGCCTACGGCCACATTCTCAAGCCGGAGATCCTCGCGATAGCGCCGCTGGGGATGATCAACGTGCACGCCTCTCTGCTGCCGCGCTGGCGGGGCGCGGCGCCGATCGCCTGGGCCATCCTGAACGGCGACGAGATCACCGGCGTCAGCATCATGCAGATGGAATCCGGGCTCGACAGCGGACCGGTCCTGCACCAGATCGAGACCGAGGTCCCCGCTGACGAGACCGCCGGTGAGCTCACCGAACGCCTGGCTGAGCTCGGCGCCGAAGCGCTCGTGGAAGTCCTCATGTTGATCGAAGCCGGCGCCGCGCGTCCGGTTCCGCAGGACGAGGCGTTCGCGACCTACGCCCCCAAGGTGGATCGGGCGCTGGCCCGCCTCGAATGGTCCCGCGACGCGGCCACCCTGGCTCGCTCGGTTCGCGCATTCGACCCGGCCCCAGGCGCATGGGCCAGCCTGGAGGGCCACGAGGTCAAGTTCTTCGGGGGTCGCATCTCCAACGCGGGGGGCCCGCCGGGAACCGTAATCGCGGCCGGCGAGAGCCTGGTGATCGCCGCGGAAGTCGGCGCCCTCGAAGTGGCGGAGGTGCAGCCCGCGGGCAAGCGACGCATGCCGGTCGCCGAATGGGTCCGCGGGCGGGGTGTCGCCGAAGGACAGCGGTTCACATGAGGCCTCTCCCCCGGGTCCACGCCATCACCGACGCTCGAGTCATTGCGCTGCCGGACTTCGCCGTTCGGGCCGCGGCCATCGCCGCCGCCGGCTCGGCGGTCGCGTTGCACGCGCGGGACCGCGAGGCCGGCGGAGAACGGCTGAGCCAGCTGTGCCGGCGCCTGCAGGCACTCGCGCAGCCCGCGGAGGCCACCGTCTTCGTGAATGGCCGCCCGGATGTCGCGGCCGCCCTGGGGGCCCATGGCGCGCACCTCGCGTGGCGAGACCTCTCGCCGCGTGACGTGCGCCGGGCCTTCGGCGCGGTATGGACCGGACGGATTGGTGTATCGGTCCATTCAGAGCAGGAGGCGGATCAGGCCCTGGCGGAGGGCGCGGATTACCTGATGCTCGGCAACATCTACTCCACGGACACCCATCCGGGGCGACCGGCTCTGGGCCTCGAGCCGCTGCGGCGGCTGGCCGCGCGGGGCACTCCGGTCATCGCAATCGGGGGCATCACGCGCGAGCGGCTCACCGCAGTGCTCGATGCCGGTGCCTATGGCGTCGCCGCGGTCTCGGCGCTGTGGCACGCCGCTGATTCCGCCACGGCGGTCTTGGACCTGCTCGAGCCCTGGGCGGTGGCGGCGTGAAGGAGCTTGAGCTGATGGTGAACGGCGAACCCCGCCGCCTCGCCTCCCCAGCCACCCTCGACGACCTGCTGGGGCGCCTGGGGCTCGACCCCCGCATGGTGGTGGTCGAATTGAATCGGGAGATTGTGCGCCGCCCCCGGCTGGGGGAGACTCTGCTCAAGGACGGCGATCAGATCGAACTGGTGCACTTTGTGGGCGGCGGCTGAACCAGAGGGAAGATCGGTATGACGATAGAGAGCGCAGAACTGACGGCCCAGGCGGCCCTCCCGCCCCTCACGGTTGGGGGGCGGGAGTTCCGGTCGCGGCTCCTAGTGGGCACGGGGAAGTACCGCAGCAACGGCGAGATGGTCCGCGCCATCGAAGCCTCGGGCGCGGAGGTGGTCACGGTCGCCGTGCGACGGGTGGACCTCGACCGCACCCGGGAAGAAGGCATGCTGTACCACCTCGACCCCCACCGGCACTTCCTCCTTGCCAACACTGCCGGGTGCTACACGGCGGACGAGGCGATCCGCTACGCGCGCCTCGCCCGGGAAGCGGGGTTCAACGAATTCATCAAGCTGGAGGTAATCGGTGACCGCGCCACCCTCCTGCCGGATACCGACGGGCTGCTCCAGGCCACCCGGACCCTGGTCAAGGAGGGGTTCCAGGTGATGGCCTATACCAACGACGACCTGATCACCGCCCTTCGTCTCGAGGACGCGGGCGCGGCCGCCGTCATGCCCCTAGCCTCGCCCATCGGGAGCGGCCTCGGCCTCTTGAACCCCCACGGCATTCGCACCATCAAGCAGCGCCTCAAGGTTCCTGTGCTGGTGGATGCCGGGGTGGGGACGGCAAGCGACGCCTGCGTCACGATGGAGCAGGGCGTGGACGGTATTCTGATGAACACCGCGGTCGCGGAGGCCCGCGACCCGGTGGCCATGGCCACCGCCATGCGGCTCGCGGTCGAGGCCGGGCGGCTGGCGTTCCTGGCCGGCCGGATGCCGCGACGCGAGGTGGCGGTCCCCTCGAGCCCGACCTCGGGGATGGTGGGGTGAGCCGCGTCGGGCTCGACGCGCGTCGCGCCGCGTTCGACGTACTGCGCGCGGTGCAACGCGGTGAGCCCTTCGATCAGGCGCTGGACGGCGCGGTGGGCGGCCTCGCGGACTCGGACCGCCGCCTGGCGCATGAGCTGGCGGCGGGCGTCCTCCGGCAGCGTGTCGATCTCGACGCCCGGCTGCAACCCCTGGTGCACCGCGGCTGGAGTTCAGTCTCTCCCGAGCTCAGGGACCTGCTCCGGCTCGGGGCCTATCAACTGAGCGCACTGGACCGGGTTCCGGCGCACGCCGCGGTCGCCACGACCGTGGAGCTGGCCCGGGAGGCGCTCGGGGAGAAGGCGGCGCGGTTCGCGAACGCAATCCTGCGCGGCATGGGCGGCCGCAGCGCCAGCCCGGCCCTCGAGACCGATCCCGCGGCTCATCTCGCCGATCGCTACTCGCATCCCCGCTGGCTGACGAGCCGCTGGCTCGCCAGATTCGGTCCGGAAGCAACCGAGGAGCTTCTCGCCTACAACAACCGGCGCCCCTCGCTCGTCCTCCAGCCCGCGCGGGAGGACCTGACCAGCCTGCAGCGCCGGCTCTGGACGGAGGGGATCAGCGCCAGGCGAGCGCCCCTGGACGCGGGCCTCATCGTCGAATCGGCCAGGCCCTCCACGCTGCCCGGGTACAACGAGGGGGCGTTCATCGTGCAGGATCCGGCGCAGGCGCTGATCTGCCGCTTCGCCGCTATCCCGCCGGACAGCGTCGTCTACGACGCCTGCGCCGCCCCCGGTGGCAAGGTGATCGCCCTCGGCCGGACGGCGCGAATCCTGGTGGCGGGCGAGCTCAAGGCCGAGCGCGCCAGGCGACTCGTCGCGAACCTCGAGCGGGCCGGGTCGGGCCGGGAATGCGTGGTGCTCGCCTCCGCGCTCGCGCCACCCTGTCGGCCGGTCGACGCCGTGCTGCTCGATGCGCCCTGTCTGGGCACCGGCACGCTCGCCAGGCACCCCGAGGCCCGGTGGCGGGTCACCCCGGGCGCACTGGGCCGCCTCGCGGAGCGACAGCGGTTGCTGCTGGACGCGGTCGCCGGCGCAGTGAAGCCCGGAGGGTGGTTAGTTTACGCGACGTGTTCGCTCGAACCCGAGGAGAATGAGGGACAGGTGAACGGCTTTCTGGAACGCCACCCGGACTTCCACCGCGCCCCGTCATCGGACGTGCCCGGAGAGCTGCTTACGGCCCAGGGCGACCTCTTCCTCTTTCCCCCCCGCCACGAGGTCGACGGCGCGTTCGCCGCGCGGCTGGCTCGGAGCCGCTGATGCAGTTCACGCGCCCAAGCGGAGCGCGGCCGGCATTCCTGCGCACGATCGCCGGGCAACGGTTCCTGCGCCAGGCGGCCGTGGTCCTCGCGGCCTTCCTGGTGGGCTATCTCATCACGGTCTTCTGGCTGTTCCCCGCCCCGCTCTTCAAGCGGCAGCACGCCACGCCAGGTCTGCTCGACATGGGCGTTACGGCGGCTCGGGAAAAGCTCGAGGGTCAGGGGTTCCGGTTCCACCTCGACGATCAGGAGACGGACCCGACCGCCCCGAAGGGGACGGTCATCTGGCAGGACCCTCCGCCTGGAGTCGCGGTCGAGCCGAACGCGCAGATCTCGCTCATCGTGAGCGACGGCCCCGCGGACGTCCCGGTGCCGGATGTCGCCGCCTTTCCCCGCGGCCTGGCCGAGAAGGTGCTCAAGACCGCAGGCTTCACGCTCGGGCGGCTGGACACCCTGCCCTCCCAGAACCCGGCCGGCACCATCGTGCAGACCCGTCCGGGGCCCGGCGTCGCACGCCCCGCCGGGACGCCGATCGACCTGGTGCTCAGCTCCGGCCCAGCGGAGGTCTCGGTTCCCGGGCTGCTGGGCCTTCCGGTCGGAGATGCGCGCAATCAGATCGAAGCGCTGGGCCTCGCGGTCGGCCGCATCACCAGCCGCTTCGTGCCAGGGCGCCCCGAAGGGCTGGTGCTGCAACAGCAACCCTCGGCCGGCACCCGGAGTCCGCGGGGCGCCAGGGTCGACCTGATCGTGACCAAGAAGGCACCCTGATGTCCGTCCGGATCTCGCCCAGCCTGCTGGCCACCGATCTGGGACGACTGCGGGAGCAGGCGCAGGCGGCGCTCGCCGGGGGAGCCGAGTGGCTGCACGTGGATGTCATGGACGGCCAGTTCGTCCCCAACCTCACCTTCGGGGCCCCGCTGATCCGCGCCATCCGTCGCTTCACCGAGGCACCGCTCGACGTCCACCTCATGGTGCAGGAGCCGGAGCGCTACATCGCCGAGTATGCGGACCTGGGCGCGAATGTTTTCACCTTCCACCCCGAAGCGACCATTCATGTCCAGCGGCATCTCGCCGAGGTGCGCGAGCACGGGATGGCCGCGGGGCTCGCGCTCAACCCGGGGACGCCGTTGGCGCTGGCGGAGGAGGTCGTGCACGATCTCGATCTGCTTCTCATCATGACGGTCAATCCCGGGTTCGGAGGGCAGGCCTATCTGCCCGCGGCAAATGACAAGATCCGGCGGGCCCGAGCCCTGCTCGAGCGAGCCAACGTCCGGGCCGCGCTGGAGGTGGATGGTGGCATCACTCCCACCACCATTGAGGGAGCCTGGCGTGCGGGCGCCGACACATTCGTGGCGGGAACCGCCATCTTTGGAGAGCCGGACATCCAGGGCGCCGTGCGGGCCCTGATCAAGCAATGCGTGGAAAGGGTCTGACGATGTCGAAACAGTGGGTTCTGGTCCTGGCCGTGATCGGGGGGCTCATCGTTGGCGGGGTGTTGCTGGTCTTCTATGGTCCGGAGGTGGAACCGGTGGCCGTGGGGCAGAAGGCGCCGGACTACAAAGCGATCAGTCTCGCGACCGGCGATTCGGTGGCGCTACGCTCCCATTATCGTGGCCACGTCACGCTGCTGAACATCTGGGCCACCTGGTGCGAGCCCTGCAAGGTCGAGATGCCGGCGATGCAGCGCCTGTACGACTCCCTCCAGCCACAGGGTTTCCGGATCGCGGCGGTGAGCATCGACCAGGGAGGGCCAGACGTGGTCCGGGACTTTGCGCACCAACTCAAGCTCACCTTCGACCTGCTTCAGGACCGCAGCATGGACATCCAGCAGGTCTACGAGACCACGGGAGTGCCGGAGAGCTTCCTGCTCGACACCACGGGAGTCATCATGAAGCGCGTTATCGGCGCGTACGACTGGGCCGCGCCCGGAAACATCGCGCTGATTCGCCGCCTCCTGGGGGAGACCCCCTCCGGGGGCGCCGGGGTCACCACGGCCGCCAGCGATGCGCCCCGGAGCGACACGCTGCACCCCGCCACTCGATGAACCTGCTCGCGATCGAGACATCATGCGACGAGACCTCCGCGGCTCTGCTTCGTGAGGAGGTGGATGGCACGCGGCTGGGCAGCTGCGTCATCCTCTCGCAGGATGTCCACCGGATCTTCGGCGGCGTGGTTCCCGAGCTCGCCAGCCGGGCCCATCTGGCCACCCTGGGGCCGGTCGTGGATCAGGCGCTGGTGGAGGCGGGCCTCCGGCTCGAACAGCTCGACGCCGTCGCCGTCACGGCCGGACCGGGGCTGGTCGGGGCACTCCTGGTCGGTGTGATGTACGCCAAGACCCTCGCGAGACGACTGCGCATTCCGCTGATCGGCGTCCATCATCTGGAGGGGCATCTCTTCGCTCCGACCCTGGAACGCCACGACCTCGCCCCGCCATTCGTGGCGCTGCTCGTCAGTGGCGGCCACACCATGCTCCTCGACGTGGGCGAGTGGGGACACTACGTCCTGCTGGGCGAAACCCGCGATGACGCGGCCGGCGAGGCCTTCGACAAGGTGGCCGCGCTCCTGGGCCTGGCCTATCCGGGCGGGCCGGAGATCGAGCGGCTCGCGGCCCAGCGGAAGTCGGACCGGTTTCGCTTCCCGCGGCCCATGCTTCATACCGCCAACCAGCCGGGCCCGGAGCAGTACACCTTCTCCTTCAGCGGACTCAAGACGGCGGTCCGCCGAGCCGTCGAGCAGAGCGCCGACCTGACCCGCGACCGCCCCGATCTGGCCCGCGCCTTTCAGGACGCAGCCCTGGAGGTGCTGGTGGAAAAGGCCGCGGCCGCCATCGAGGCCACGGGGTATTCCACTCTGGTTCTGGGAGGAGGGGTGGCTTGCAACCTGGCCCTCTGCCACGCCGCCCAGAGTCGACTGACCGGCCAGGCGCGCGTCGTGGTTGCCTCCAACCGCCTCAACACCGATAATGCCGCCATGATCGGCGCAGCGGGTCTGTTTCGGCTGCGCCGTGGAGAGTCGAGCGGGCCCGACTTGGAGCCGCGCGCCGACCTCCCCTTCCCCGGTCTCGCTCGCGACCGGACTCCTCAAGGGATCACGCCATGAACGTCTATCCATTCGTCATCCACCTCGGACGCCTCGAAATCACCGGCTACGGCATTATGATGATGGTCGGATTCCTGGCGGGCGGCTGGCTCATTGCCCTCGAGTTGAGGCGCCGCGGGCTCTATGAGGAGTACGCCGCCGACATCACCGTCGCGGCTGTCATCGGAGGCATCGCGGGGGCCAAGCTCTGGTACTGGATTCTCAACCCGCAGTCGAGCCTCTTTTCGCGCGGCGGGCTGGTCTGGTACGGCGGCTTCCTGGGCGGCGCCCTGGCGGTGATGATCAACGGCTGGCGGCTCAAGGTCCCGATTCGGTGGACCTTTCACCTCTGCGCGCCCGCGCTGGCGGCCGCGTACGCCCTGGGCCGGATCGGCTGCTTCATCGTCAACGACGACTACGGGCGCCCGACCAGCCTGCCCTGGGGCGTGAAGTTTCCCGATGGCCTCCCGCCCACCACCGCCCTCAACATGCAGCAGCAGTTCGGCATTTCCCTCCCGCCGGGCACCGATCCGCAGACCGTGCTCGCGGTGCACCCCACGCAGCTCTACGAGGTCGTCATGATGCTCGCGGTCTTCGCGATGCTGTGGCGCCTCCGGCTGCGCGCCAAGCCGATCGGATGGCTCTTCGGAGTTTACCTGCTGGCGGCGGGAATCGAGCGGTTTCTGATCGAGATCGTGCGGGCGAAGGACGACCGCTTCTTCGGCATCTTCACCCTGGCTCAGGCGGTGAGCGTGCTGCTCATCGTCGGCGGCGCGTTCGCCATAGCCTGGCTCGCCAAGGCCCGCGAGCTTGAGCCGGGCCCCTATCTTGCCCACATGAATCAGGCCAAGGCCTAGTCGGCACTATTTGCCGGCACTTTTTGCCTCAAGCCGGCACTTCCTGCCGTGGTTGTTCGGGGGTCGCATCGTAACATCCTGCAGGCCTATTGCTTAGAAATTCGAGCCTGGTGGCATGTGAGATGCCTCACACATGGGCCCGGAAACTCGAAAAGTGGTAGGCCGAAGAAGAGTGGGCCGGACAACTCCGTCCGTACCCGTCAAACTCAGGGGGCGGTCTACCACCTCTCAAGACGCTCCAGCACCGGAGCGAGACCAGCCCGCCGGTCACACCGGCGGGCTCGTCGTTTCAGCACGTCAGGAAGAGCGGTGCGTCGTCGAGAGCAGGGCCTTGAGCCGTTCGATCTCGGCGCGTAACTCCGCCAGGTCGGCGTCCATGCGCTCGAGCGAGCGCAGCATGTCGCTTTCAACCCGAGGCGCCGGCTCGCGTACCGCGCTGGCCGCCACCGGTTCCGGCACCAGCTCGCTGGTCACCGGGAGGCGGCGCGGCTCGATGACGAAGGTCCAGACAATCCCGGCCACGAGAAGTAGGAGCAGCAGCCCCTGGAGCGCGAGTGACTCCATCGTCGGGTAGATCCCGAGCGCGGGAAGCCTCGGTCCGGAGGGCAGGACGGTTGTCCGGATCAGTTGGCCCTCCTGCAGCTCCGCGACCCCTTTGCCCGCGAAGACGAAGGCCATGTAATAGAGGAAAGCGCTGGTGACCCCGAAGAACGGCTTCAGAGGGATCCGTACCCCCCAGCGGTTGATGGCCAGGTAGATGACGGCCAGCGCCACCCCGCCGGCCACCATTCCCAGGAAGACCGGCGCCGCCCGTCCCGTATCGGCAAGAAAGAGGGCCTGGTAGAACAGCACCGTCTCGAACCCCTCGCGATACACGGCGAGGAAGGCAACCGACGCGAGCGCCAGCGCGGACCCGCTGGAGACCGCCTCCTGAACGCGCCCCTTCACGAACCGGTTCCACTTCGCCACTTCCATCTTCGATACCAGCCAGTAGCTCACGTAGAACAGCATCCCGGTCGCCACCAGCATCACGCCGCCTTCCAGCGCTTCCTGTGAGCTCCGGCTGGCGTTGAGGATCGTCTCGAGAAGGAGCGCGGTGAGGAGGCTCGCCCCGATGGCCGCGGCCACGCCGGCATGGATGTCGCGGCGCCGGCGGCCGGCGCCGATCCTGACCAGAAAGGCCATGACGGCACCGACCACCAGGATTGCCTCGAGCCCCTCCCGAAGGAGCAGCACGAACGACTGCACGAACAGATTGGCCGGCGAGGTCCGGTCACCGACCGTGCGCTCGGCGTTCTCCAGTCCGGCAAGCAGTCGACTGTGGATCTCACCGAGCTCGGCGGCGGTGGCGCCGCCCGCTGCCCGCGTGCGGAGTGCGGCAAAGTCGGACTCGAGATCGGTGGCCAGAGCGGGAGCCTTGGCCCGGACCCCGCGTTCGACCTGCTCGAAGGTCATATAGGCATCGAACGCCTTGGCACTCGCTTCCGCGCCCTGTCCTCGCTGCGCCAGCGACATCACCGAGTCCAGCTCGGACCGCACCTGGCCGAACACCTGGCCCGCCAACTGGACCGGGGATTCCGTGGCCGCGAACGACCGCACCGCGGCGACCTGTCGCCGGGTCGCCGGCGACGCGGGATCGGCACCCGGGGCCAGTCGGCCGGCCAGGGCCGAGTCGCTCATCCGCGCGGTGACCGGGAAACTGCGCAGCGCCGTCGGAACCGCGCCGGCTGGTGAAGGGTCTCGCAGCACCGAGGCATACAGTGCCGCCGACCACCGCTCATTGGCGGAGAGCCGCCCCTCGAAGGCCGGCATGGCCGTCCCCGTCACACCGATCGTAATGCGGCGATAGAAATCGAGCGGCGTGGCCCCGGTGAGTTGGCGGAAATCGGTGAGATCCGCGGGAGGGGGAACCAGCACGGTGCCCGCGGGGCCGTCGCCACGACCTTCCTGACCGTGGCAGCTGGCGCATTGGGAGGCGTAGATCCGGGCCCCCTGGGCCAGTGACGGAGTCTGCTCGGGGATTTCCTCGAGCGAGACGTCGAAGGTCTTCGTGAGATACACCCCAAGATCGCGCGCCGCTACCGCGACCGAATCGACCGCGGCAGTGCGTGAGACGAGGCCCATCAGCACGTCGAGCCTGAGCAAGACCGGTTTCGCGGAAGCTTCCGGGAGGACGTTCGCACTCCGCCGCGCCTCTGAGAGAAAGAGCTTCGCCTCCTCCACTTCCGCCGGTGCGACCAGCCGCCCGTCTCTGATCCCGTTGCCGTACTCCTCGGCGGCCAAAGCCGCGGTGGCCGCGATCCGCCGAATCACGACGACGGAATCCTGGCCCGAGTCCGCGGGAAGATGGGAGCGGAGTGGGAGTAGGAGGCACAGCGCAGAAATGAGAAACATTCTCAACCAAGATTTGAATGGCGAGGAAAACTAGAGACCGGCCATCGGGATTGCTAGGGGAAGCGGGTCTCGGAGCTAACTTCCTCCCATGAGCACCATCCCAGCCATCGATCCGGTCAGCGGCCGCACCTTTGCCGAATCACCGGTTACCTCGCTCACCGACCTGCCGGCACTGGTGGACCGCGCGCGCCGGGCGCAGTCGGTGTGGTCCCGGCGTCCGCTCGCCGATCGGCTACGGGTCGTTCGACGGTTCCAACGGCGCCTCTTCGATCGCCGTCAGGAGTTGGCCGCGCTGGTCGCTCGGGAAAACGGAAAGCCCGCCGCCGAGTCGATTCTCACCGAAGTGGCGGTCACGCTGGATCTCGCGCGCTATTACCTGCGAACGGCGCGAACGATTCTCAGGCCCACGCGCATCCGCTTCGGGAACCCGGCCTTCCTTGGTCGCCGCGGCCGCGTGTACTGGGAGCCGGTGGGAGTGGTCGGGGTCATCTCGCCCTGGAACTACCCCCTCATGCTGCCGTTCGGCGAGATTCTGCCAGCCCTGTTGGCCGGGAATGCGGTCTTGTTCAAGCCCAGCGAGTTCACCCTCCAGACCGGGCGGGCCGGCGCGGAGCTGCTATGGGAGTCCGGCCTCGACCCGGATCTCTGTCAGCTGATCGTCGGCGCCGGTGAGGCAGGAGCGGCCCTGATCGGGGCCGGGCTCGACAAGATCTTCTTCACCGGAAGCGTCGCCACCGGGCGGAAGGTCGCCGTCGCGGCGGCCGAGCGACTCCTCCCGGTCAACCTGGAGCTGGGGGGAAGTGATCCGTGCATCGTTCTCGCCGATGCCGATCTCGATCGAGCGGCCAGCGGGGTGGTCTGGGCGCGGTTCACCAATGCCGGCCAGACCTGCGTAGCGGCCAAGCGGGTCGTCGTGGAGCGCGCGGTGGCTCAGCGATTCGTGGATCTCCTGGTCGCGAAAGCGGAGGCGCTGCGTCTCGGCACCGGGCCGGACGTGGACATGGGACCTCTGATCCGGCCGGCCCAGGTGAATGAACTGGAGCGTCAAATCGCGGCGAGTGTCGACCGCGGGGCGCGGGTGGTCACCGGAGGCCATCGCCGACCGGACCTCGGTGCCACCTTCTTCGCACCCACGATTCTGGTGGACGTTCCGGTCGACTCTCCGCTGTGGCGGGAGGAGGTATTCGGCCCCGCGCTTCCCGTCGTCGCAGTAGCCGACCAGGAGGAGGCGGTCCGCATCGCGAATGCGTCCGCGTACGGGCTCTCGGCCAGCATCTGGACTGGAGACCGGCGGCGCGGCGAGCGTCTCGCGCGCCGGCTCGTGGCAGGGGCGATCATGGTCAACGACGCCGCCAGCCACGTCGGCGCCGCCGAGGTCCCCCACGGCGGTGTCCGGGAATCGGGGATCGGCCGAACCCACGGCGCGCACGGGCTGCTCGAGATGTGTGTGCCTCGCTTCGTGGGCAGCGACCTGTTCGACCGCATGCGCAAGCC
>Ga0335077_10000591_pt1 | contig 40967 bp, 40 predicted proteins | sample Lox_Sample_31_FD_207151 | JGI IMG/M metagenome (GOLD analysis project Ga0335077, IMG submission 207151) | Soil microbial communities from Loxahatchee National Wildlife Refuge, Florida, United States - Lox_Sample_3.1 | ecosystem: Environmental > Terrestrial > Soil > Wetlands | place: USA... | reverse complement strand
GAGCACGCGCTCTCCGCGTACTCGGGCTACCTGCTGCGCCTGACCCGCTTCGCGCGCGCCGCCGCCGAGGACTTGGCGAAGCTCCTGGCCGAGGGCGGGATCGAGACGCGGCGCCTGCGCCTGCCGCTCAGCGACCGCGAGCTCGCAAGCCTGCCCGCCGCCGAGAACGCGCGCGCCACGGGGCTGCTGCTGCCGGTCGACGAAGCTCTGACCGATTCCCAGCGCGACCGCGTGATGGACGAGATCTTCTCTTACGCAATCGGATAGTGCGAGAGGCCGAGCGAGGGCCGTCCCGAGCGAGGCCCGCAAGCGCCGTCAGGCGCGCGCAGCGAGCCGCAGGCGAGCGAAGTCAATCAGACCCGAGTCAGCCAGCTGTCGTACTTGCGGTCGCGGCCGTGGACGGCGTCGAAGAAGGTGGTCTGGATGGTGCGGGTGATCGGGCCGCGCGAGCCCGCGCCGATCTTGCGGTCATCGACTTCGCGCACCGGCGTGATCTCGGCGGCGGTCCCGGTCAGGAACATCTCGTCGGCGCAGTAGACCTCGTCGCGGGTGATCGGGGTCTCGACCACCTCGATGCCCTTGTCGCGGGCGATGCGGATCACCGAGTCGCGCGTGATGCCCTCGAGCACGGAGACCAGCGGCGGCGTCTTCAGCAGGCCGCGGCGCACGATGAAGATGTTCTCGCCGCTGCACTCGGCGACCAGGCCGTTGGTGTCGAGCATGATCGCCTCGTCGTAGCCCATGCGCGTGACCTCGCGCTTGGCCAGGATCGAGTTCACGTAGTCGCCGCAGGTCTTCGACTTGGTGAGCGACACGTTGGGGTGGTGGCGGGTGTAGGACGACACCTTCGCGCGGATGCCGCGCTCGAGTCCCTCGTCGCCGAGATAGGCGCCCCAGGGCCAGACCACGATCGCGACCTGCGTCGGGTTGTCCTTGGGCAGCAGGCCCATCGCGCCGGCGCCCAGGTAGACCAGCGGGCGGATGTAGCCTTCGCTCATGCGGTTGGCGCGCAGTGTCTCGAGGATCGCGGTCTCGATCTGCTCGCGGCCGTAGGGCATCTCGATCTCGACGATGCGCGCGGAGCCGAACAGCCGCTCCACGTGCTCGCGCAGCCGGAACACGCTGCTCGAGCCGTCCGCACCCCGGTAGCAGCGGATTCCCTCGAACACGCCCAGCCCGTAGTGAAGCGTGTGGGTGAGGATGTGGACGTTCGCCTCGTCCCAGGCGACGAACGCGCCGTTGTGCCAGACGCGCTCGGTCTTCTCGACGGCCAAGCTACTTCTTCTTTCTTCCGAACAGCCGCCCGCCGACCGTCTCCTCGCCTTTCGCGCGGCGCATCTGGATCAGGCGGAGCTCTCGGTTGGCCTCGATGTGGTCGGGGCGGAGCTCCACGGTCTTGCGGAACATTTTCTCCGCTTCGACTTGGTCTCCGCAAGCCTTGCGGATCTGCGCCAGGTAGTAGTACGGCGCGGGCGACTGCGGCGACAGCGTGATCGCCTTCTTGATCTGCTCGAGCGCGGCGTCCGGGCTGCGGTTCCCCTGGTCCTGCTGCTGCAGGAACAGGACCCAGCCGCGCAGCGCGTAGAACTCGCCTTCGTTCGAGTCGAGCTCGAGCGCCCATTTCAAGGCCTCGAGCGCGGCCGCGAAGTCGCGCCGGCGCACCGCGTCCTCGGCGCGCTGGAACTGCTGCTCGGCGGTGAGGATGCGGTTCACTTCGCCGCGGTCGGCCTGCGCGCCGCGGTTCCGCTTCAGCTGGGCCACGTAGATCTGGCGCTTCTCGGGCGACGCGAGCGCGTCGTGCGCTTCCGAGATGCGCGCGAACACCTTGCCCGCGAGCTCGACGAGCTCGGGCGAGCGGCGGCCGACCTTGTCCGGATGGAACGTCTTCGCGAGCGTCATGAACGCCTTGCGCACGTCGTCGGGCGGCGCGTCGTCCGCGACGCCGAGCACCTCGAAGTGGTTCTGGCCCTTCTGCTTGTGCAGCGCCTCGCGCAGCCTGCCCTCGAGCGCGAGCGCCGCCGCGGCCGACCCCACGCCCGGCAGCGTGCGCGGCGTGGAGGACTCGTCGACGTGCACGGCCAGCGCGCCGATCAGCCACAGCGCGTAGAGGGTGCCCGAGTGGTTCTTGATGTACGCGCCCAGCGGCCGCGGCTCGTTCATGGCGTCCCAGAGGAGCTTCACCGCGTCGGCGTTCTCGTTCTCTTCCAGCGAGAGTGACTCCTGCGTGATCTCGCAGCCCTGATAGGGCTCCAGCCGCTTCGCGACGATCGAGGGGCTCACGCGGTGCGCGCCGCGCAGCACCGTGAGGCGCGGCGTCCAGCCCACCAGCTCGGACGAGAGCGAGAGCGCACGGACGCCGGCCTGCGTCCACGTGCGGCCCTCGGTCCACGAGAAGATCTCCGTCAGCTTGTCCTCGGACTGCTGCTCGAGCACCTCGCGGAGCGCGGCTTCGGTGATCGCGCCCATCTGCACGAGCAGCTCGCCCTGCCGCTTGCCGGTCGCCTTCGAGCGGCGCACCGACTCGCTGTAGGTGAGCTCGTCGATGCGCCCCGCGTCGAGCAGGCGCCGGCCGAGTGACTCGCGCGCGAGGTTCGAGCGCACGGCGAGTGGCACGCCGTTCTCGAGCACGACGACCTTCTTGCGCTTGCCCGACTCGAAGTGCATGGCGCCGGTCAGGCTGGCGCGCATCGCGCTCCACAGCACCTCGATCGCCGGCTCCTTGGTGAGCTCGATGAAATCCTCGGGGCCCGCAGGGTCCGGCAGGGTCGGCTTGCCGATCAGGCGCGAGACCTTGTCGACGAGGTCGTGCCCCTCGATCGGCTTCTCCAGGAAGAACTTCGCGCCCGCGGAGATCACGCTGCGCATCGGGTCGGCACCGCGGAACACGCCGCTCATCGCGATGATCGGCACGCCGCGCGTCGCATCCGCCGCCTGCAAGGTCGCGATGACGGCCTGGCCGTCCTTCTTCGGCAAGAGCAGGTCGATCAGCAGAAGGTCCGGCTTCGCCTTCGCGACTTCGGAGAGCGCACTCATCCCGTCGTGAGCCTGGCGGCACGAATAACCGGCCTGCTCGAGCGCACGCGCGAGGTTGCGCGCGAGCGCCCGATCATCTTCGACGATCAGGACTTCCAACGGCGAAGTGCTCCGAGGACCACCGACACGTGTCCTCGTGAGTCATCGGCCTCCGCTCGCCCTGCTTTGAGCCGCAAGACCCGGCGCAAATGGCGGCCGGACCACGCCCCGCTCGGTGATGATCGCCGTCACAAAGTCCGCCGGCGTGACGTCGAAGGCCGGGTGCAGCGCGACCACGCCCTCGGGCGCGATGCGCCGGCCCGCGAGCACGGTGACCTCTTCGGAGCTGCGCTCTTCGATCGGGATCTCGGCGCCCGTGGCGAGTGCGAGGTCCACCGTCGAGAATGGCGCCGCCACGTAGAAGGGCAGGCCGTGCGCGCGCGCCAGCACCGCCAGCGTGTAGGTGCCGATCTTGTTGGCGACGTCGCCGTTCGCGGCGATGCGGTCCGCGCCGACGACCACCAGGTCGACGTCCTTTCGCGCCATGAGCGCCCCGCCCATCGAGTCGGTGATGAGCCGGACCGGGATGCCGTCGCGCGAGAGCTCCCACGCCGTGAGCCGCGCACCCTGCAGGAACGGGCGCGTTTCCTGCGCCACCACGTGCGCGAGCCGGCCCGCGCGCGCGGCGCTCCGCACCACGCCGAGCGCGGTGCCGTAGCCGGCGGTAGCGAGCGCGCCCGCGTTGCAGTGCGTGAGCACGCGCGCGCCCTGCGGCACGAGCGCGGCACCCGCGTCGCCGATCGCGCGGCAGCTCGCGACGTCTTCGTCGGCGATGCGCTGCGCCTCGGCGCGCGCCGCCTCGCGCAGCGCCGCCGGCCCCGCGCCGGCGGCACGCGCTTCGCCCAGCGCGGCGCGCATGCGCTCGAGCGCCCAGCGCAGGTTCACGGCGGTCGGGCGGGTGCGCGCCAGCCGGGCGCTGACACTGTAAAGTGTCGCTTCGAGCTCCGCGTCGGGCGCACGCGCGAGCTCCACCGCCACGCCCATCGCCGCGGCCACGCCGATCGCCGGCGCGCCGCGCACGGCCATGTCCTCGATCGCGCGGGCGACGGCTTCGCCGCTCTCGAGCTTCAGGTAGAGCTCTTCTTCGGGGAGCCGGCGCTGGTCGAGCAGCACGACGGCTTCGCCGTCGAGCCGCACCGTGAAGAAGCTCATTTGTTCTTCTTCTTGTCCGAGCCGCCGCCGAGCAGGCCGTCGATCACGCTCTGCACCGCATCGCCGCCGCCGGGCCCGAGCGCCTTGTCGAGCTTCTTCTTCACCTTCGGATCGGACAGATAGGCGGAGCCGACGCTCGCGAGCGCCTGCGGGTCGAGCTCGACCTTGGGCGAATCCCACGTGCCGCCGACGTGCGTGATCGGGATGACGCGCTCCTTCGCCTGCTTGCCGGTGCTGGCGAGCTGCGCGTCGGCGTTCTTGCTGATCACGACCTTGCCGGCAAGGTCGAGCGAGCGGTCGAACAGGCCGACGTTGCCGTGCAGGTAGGCGATCGCTTCCTGGTACGCGAGCTCGAGGTTGTCGGTGTGGAGCTTCCCGCCGGCGACGGTGTAGTCGGCCGACAGGTGGTCGAACTCCTCCTGCTCGTACTTCGACATGTCCTTGCCCTTGGCGGCGAGCGCGAGCGCCGGCACCGCCGCGAGCGAGCCCATGACCTGCTTGGCGAGCGAGAAGCCCTGGATGCGGCCCGGGTGGATCGCGAACTTGCCGGCCCCCGTGAGCGTGTCGAGCCCTGCAGACTTCGTCTCGAACTGGCCGCTCGAGTCGAGGTTGCCGTCGAGCTCCTTGTGGCCCGCGAGCGCGTTCACGAGCTCGGCGACTTGCGCCTTCGCGACGTCGTAGTCGGCGTGGATGGCGCCCGTCGCGAGCGTGTAGCTCGCCGAGATGCCGAGCTTCTGGCCGCCGACGAGGACGGTACCCTTCTCGAGCCCGACGGTTTCCCCCTTGCCGCGCACCGGCCCGTTCAGAGTGATGGGGCCGTGCGCGAAGTTCGTCTCTACACCGGAAAGTGTAGCGTCGCCGGTCACGCGCAGCGGCTGTAGCTCGACGTCGAAGCCGTCGACGTTCACGCGCCCCGCGAGCGGCGGCTTGTCGGGCGGCATGAGCTCGCGCAGCTTCGCGAGGTCGAGCGAGGTCTTGCCCACGTGCACGCGCATGGGCTGCTTCGCGAGCGCGAGGGTGAGCGGGATCTCGTTCGCGCCGATCTTCACCAGCGCCTCGCGCACCGCGGCGAGCGAGGGATCCTTGCCGAGCTTCCCGGTGATCGAGAGGGTCGTGTGCTTCGGCTTCGCGAAGACGCCGCTCTGCTCGACGCGAGCCTCGGTCAGATCGAACGAGAAGGTCTCGCCGAGCACCGCGTGTGCGCTGGCGGGGCCGGCCACGACCAGCGCCCCCTGGCGCAGGCCCAGGTCGGGCACGTCGACGCTCGCGTTCGCGCTGCGCACCTCGGTGCCAGTGAGCCCGACCGTGTACTCGCCGCTCGCCTTGCCGCTCACGTCCTGCGCCAGCGCAAAGCGCTTGCGCACCTCGGCGAGGTCCGTGGCGAACTCGCCGCGCGCGTCGATCTGCCGGGCATCGGAGAGGATCTTCGCGACGTCGGCCTCGCCGTTGCGGAGCTCGGCGACGCCCGGGACGATGAGTGAGTACTTGAAGGAGCCGCTGCCATCGAGCGCGAGGTGCCCGTCGATGTTCGCGTGCTCGACCTTCCACGGCCCGAACGCGACCTCGGCGTCCTTGATCGCAAAGCGGTCGACGGCGAGCGCCAGCGGCGCCGCAGCCGGCTTCTCGCCGGCGGGCTTCGCTCCGCCGCCCTTGGCTTCGGGCTTCGGCTGCGCCGCAGCCGCAGTGGCGCCGCCGGGCTGCGGCAGGATCGGTTTCCCGTCCTTGTCGAACGGCACGGAGATCTTCGGGTGGTCGAGCTCGAGCGCGCGCAACACCACCTGGTGCCAGAGGAGCGGCAAGAGCGCGACGCGCACGCGGATCTCTGCCACGTCGGCGAGCGGCGGGTCCGAGGCCTTCGGCCCGGCGATGCGCACGTCCTGGATCTCGAGCGCGGGCAGCGGGAACACGCCGAGCGCGATCTTCCCGAAGGTGACGTCGCGGCCGATCGCCGCGCTGGCCTGCTTCTGCACGGGCTCGCGGTATTTCTCGACGTCGACGAAGTGCAGGCCGACGGCGAGCGCCAGGACGAAGAAAACGAACACGCCGGCGAGAATCAGCAGCCAGCGTCTCATCGAGTCACTCCGGGCGGCACGCGCTCGTGGAAGTCGGTGTGGCGCTGGAACGCGTCGCCCGCGCGCAGCACGGTCGCCTCGTCGAGCGGCCGGCCGAGGAGCTGCAGGCCTACGGGCAGGCCGGCGCCCGTGAAGCCGCACGGCAGCGACAGCCCCGGCAGTCCCGCCAGGTTCGCAGTCACCGTGTAGACGTCGGCGAGATACATCTGCAGCGGATCGTCGACGAGCTGGCCGAGCTTCCACGCGGGCCCCGGCGTGGTGGGCGTCGCGATCACATCGCACGCTTCGAACGCGCGCTCGAAGTCGCCGCGGATCAGCGTGCGGATCTGCTGCGCCTTGCGGTAGTACGCGTCGTAGTAGCCCGCCGAGAGCACGTACGTGCCGAGCAGGATGCGCCGCTTCACTTCGGCGCCGAAGCCCTGGGAGCGGGTGTTCTCGTACATCTCGTCGAGCGTGTCGGCGTCGCGCGCGCGGAAGCCGTACTTCACGCCGTCGTAGCGCGACAGATTCGACGACGCCTCGGCCGTGCAGATCAGGTAGTAGGTCGCGATGCCGTGCGCGCTGTTCGGCAGCTCGACGTCGACCGTCTTCGCGCCGAGCGACTGCAGGCGGGTGAGCGCCTCCGCGGTGCAGCGCTGGACCTCGGGGTCGAGGCCCGGTCCGGCGAAGAAGCCGCGCGGCACGCCGATGCGCAGACCCGACACGTCGCCCGTGAGCGAAGCGAGGAAGTTCGGCGCGGGCGCCGGGTACGACGTCGCGTCGCGCGGGTCGTGGCCCGCGAGCACGCCGAGCAGGAGCGCCGCGTCGGAGCAGCTGCGCGTGAGCGGCCCGATCTGGTCGAGCGAGCTCGCGAACGCGACCAGCCCGTAGCGCGAGACGCGGCCGTAGGTCGGCTTGATGCCGACCACGCCGCACAGCGCCGCGGGCTGGCGGATCGAGCCGCCCGTGTCGGTGCCGAGCGCCGCGGGCACCATGCGCGCGGCCACGGCCGCCGCGCTGCCGCCCGACGAGCCGCCGGGGATGCGGCTCTCGTCCCACGGGTTGCGCGTCTTCTGGAACGCCGAGTTCTCGGTGGACGAGCCCATCGCGAACTCGTCCATGTTCGTCGAGCCCACGACGATGAGCCCCGCCTCGCGCAGCCGGACCAGTACGGTGGCGTCGTACGGCGCGCGGAAGCCCGCGAGGATCTTCGAGCCGCACGTCGTCTCGAACTCGCGGCTCGCGAAGATGTCCTTCACGGCGATGGGCAGGCCGTGCAGCCGCGAGCGCGCGCGCTTCCTCGCACGCGCCTCGTCGGCCGCGCGCGCTTCGGCGAGCGCCGCTTCGCCGCGCAGCCGCACGAACGCGCCGATGCGGCCGTCGTACTTCTCGATGCGCGCCAGGGTCTCCGACACCACGTCGTGACACGAGGCGTCGCCGCTCTCGACGTGCAGCGCCAGCTGCGCCAGGCCCGCCTTCCAGAGCTCGCTCACTCGAGCACCTTCGGGACGACCATGGCGTCGTCGGTGTGGTCGGGCGCGTTGCGCACGACTTCCGCGACGGGCAGCACGCCGGCGACCTCGTCGCGGCGCAGCGGCGTGGCGATGTCGAGCACGTGCGTCGTCGGCGCGACGTCGCGCGTGTCCACCGCCGCGAGCGAGTCCACGTGGCCCAGGATGGCGTCGAGATCGCGCTGCATCCGTTCCACTTCCGTGTCGCCCAGCCGCAGGCGCGCCAGCTTGGCGATGTACAGCACGGTCTCGCGCGTGATGTGCATCGCCACAGCGTAGCCCGAGAAATCGGGCCGGGCTCCCCTTTCCGAGTGATCTAGACTGCGGGCGTGCCGGAGCTTCCCGAGGTCGAGGTCACGCGCCGCCGCATCGAGCCGCTGCTCGTGGGGCGGCGCATCGCGAAGGTCGGCACCACGAAGCCGAGCTACTTCTTCCTGACGCCGCCGAAGCGGCTCGCGCGCGAGCTCCGTGGCGCGGTCGTGCGCTCGCTCGAGCGCCGCGGCAAGTACCTGCTCGCGCACCTGGCAGGCGGGCGCCAGCTGCTCCTGCACCTGGGAATGACGGGCCAGCTCTTCGCCGCCGGCGCGACGTCGGTGCGGCTGTTCTCGGCCGAGCGGCGCGCTTCGCTCCGCCCCGAGGACCAGCCGGGATTCGTACCCGATCGACACACGCACCTCCGGCTCGAGTTCGACGACGGCGGGCCCGCGATCTTCTTCCGCGACGTGCGCAAGTTCGGGAAGGTGCGCCTGCTCGAGCCGGGCCAGAGCGATCCGCGCCTCGACCTGCTGGGCGTCGACGCGCTCGAGGTCACCGGCGCGCAGCTCTTCGCAGCGACGCGCGGGCGCAAGGTCGCCGTGAAGAGCGTGCTGCTCGCGCAAGACGTCGTCGCCGGCGTGGGGAACATCTACGCCGACGAGGCGCTGTTCCTCGCGCACGTGCGGCCGACCCGCTCGGCCGGGAAGCTCACGCGCGCCGAGGCCGAGGCGCTGGCCAAGGCCCTGCACCAGGTGCTGCTGCGCTCGATCGAGACGGGCGGCTCGTCGATCAGCGACTACGTCGCGCCCGACGGGAGCGACGGCGCGTACCAGGACGAGCGCCGCGTGTACGCGCGCGCCGGCGAGCCGTGCTCCGTGTGCGGCACCAAGCTCAGGCGCACGGTGATCGGCGCGCGCAGCACGGTCTTCTGCCCGTCGTGTCAGCGCTAGAATCCGCGCCGTGAAGGTCGTGGTGCACTACGCGGAGATCGGGCTGAAGGGCAAGAACCGCCCGCGGTTCGAGGACCGGCTCCGCACCAACCTGGAGCGCGCGCTCCAGCCCTTCGGGCGCGTGAAGGCGCGCCGGCTGTTCGGCCGGCTGCTCGTCGAGCTGCCCGACGGCGCGCCCGAGCCGGCCGTCGCGGCGCGAATCGCGAAGGTGTTCGGCGTCGCCTACGCGAGCGTGGCGAGCGTGACCGAGCCCACGCGCGAGGCGCTCGTCGCGCTCGTCGACCGCTTCACTTCCGAGCGCTCGTTCGCGAGCTTCGGCGTGCGCGTGCGGCGTGTCGACAAATCACTGCCCTTCCGCTCGCGCGAGCTCGAGGTCGAGCTGGGCGCACGCATCCAGGCGCGCACCGGCGCGCGCGTGGACCTCGAGTCACCCGAGCTGTGGGTCGAGCTGCACCTGCTGTCGGGCGAGGCGCTCCTGCTGCACCACCGCTGGCCGGGGCCGGGCGGCCTGCCGGTCGGCTCGGCAGGGCGCGTGCTGGCGCTCGTGTCGGGCGGGATCGACTCGCCCGTGGCGGCGTGGCTGCTCGCCAAGCGCGGCTGCGCCGTGTCGTTCGTCCACTTCCACAGCGCGCCCTACACCAGCGAGGCGTCGCAGCGGAAGGTGCGCGACGCCGTGGCGCTGCTGGCGGAATGGCAGGGGCCGAGCCGCCTGTGGCTGGTGCCGTTCGCCGAGCTGCAGCAGACGCTCGTGCGCGAGGCGCCGGCCCAGCCGCGAATCGTTTTGTACCGGCGCTTCATGATCCGCATCGCCGAGGCGCTCGCCGAGCGCGAGCGCGCGCTCGCCCTGGTCACCGGCGACAGCGTGAGCCAGGTGTCTTCGCAGACGCTCGCGAACCTCGACACGATCAACCGGGCGGCTACCCTGCCGGTGCTTCGCCCGCTCGTCGGCTCGGACAAGGGCGAGATCGTGTCGCTGGCCAAGCAGATCGACACCTACCCGATCTCGATCGAGTCCGACGAGGACTGTTGCAGCTTCCTCATGCCTCGCCAGCCCGCCACGTGGACGCGGCCCGAGGCGATCGAAGCGATCGAGCGTGGCTTGGACGTGAAGGGACTCGTGGAAGCGACACTGTCCCGTGTAGTGCTGGAGAGGATCGACCCGCGAAGATGAGCGCCCCGCGATGACTTCGACTGGCGCCGAGCCGCCGCGCCCCGAAGAGCTGGAAGGCTTCGACTCGTTCTCCGAACCGATCCGCCGCGCCGTGGGCGAGATGGGCTGGTCGCAGCCGATGCCCGTGCAGCGGCGCGTCACGCCGATCATGCGCCGGGGCCGCGACCTCATCGCGCAGGCGATGACGGGCAGCGGCAAGACGGGCGCTTTCGGGATGCCTTCGCTCGAGATCGTCGACCCGGCGCTGCGCGCCGCGCAGGTGCTCGTGCTGGCCCCCACGCGCGAGCTCGCGCTGCAGATCGAGAACGAGCTGCGCCAGATGGCCAAGTATCTCGACATCGGCACGGTCGCCGTGTACGGCGGCACCGCGTACGGCCCCCAGCTCGACGCGTTCGCGCGCGGCGCGCAGATCGTGGTGGGCACGCCGGGCCGGCTGCTCGACCACCTGGGCTCGGGGAACCTCCGGCTCGACAAGCTGCGCGTGCTGATCTTCGACGAAGCGGACGAGCTGCTCTCGCTCGGCTTCTGGCCCGACATGCGCGAGATCCAGAAGTATCTGCCGAAGCGGCGTCTCACCGGTCTGTTCTCGGCCACCATGCCGCAGCGGGTCGTCTCGCTCGCGCGCGTGTTCCTGCACGAGCCCGACTTCGTGTCGCTCACCGAGGGCGGCGTGCGCGCACCCGAGGAGATCGAGCACTGGCACTACGTCGTGCCCGCGAACGAGAAGGAGAAGGCGCTCCTGCGCATCCTGCGCTTCGAGGAGCCCGACTCCGCGCTCGTCTTCTGCAACACGCGTGACGACGTGCGCTCCGTGACGCGCTACCTGCAGCGCAACGAGATCGACGCCGACATGATCCAGGGCGAGATGACCCAGGCGGCGCGCGAGGCCGTCATGAAGCGCATCAAGGCCGGCGAGCTGCGCGTGCTGGTCGCCACCGACGTCGCCGCGCGCGGCATCGACATCAGCGATCTCTCGCACGTCATCTCGTACACGTCGCCCGACTCGCCCGAGGTGTACACGCACCGCACCGGCCGCACGGGCCGCGCGGGCAAGTCCGGCACGGCGATCTCGCTCGTGTCGGGCCTCGACATCGGCAACTTTCGCACCCTGCAGAAGGTGAACCGCATCGTGATTCCCGAACGCAAGCTCCCAACGGAGGCCGAGGTCGCGCAGCGCGAGGTCGAGCGCCTCGCGGTGGAGATCGAGCACCACCTGCGCGACGTGCCGACCGCCGACCGCCAGGCGCGCGAAGAGACGCACCTGCCCACCGTCGAGTCGCTCGCGTCCAGCCCGCAGGGCCGCCGACTGCTGTCGGCCGTTCTGTTCGAGTATCTCGAGCACCGCCACGTGGCGACGCCGGCGCGCGAAGAAGCGGAGGCGCCGCGCGCCACCGCCGAGATGAGCGCCGACGAGGCGCGCGCGCACGAGCCCCCGCGCCGCCGCGACTCCGGCGAGCGCCGGGGCGACTCCGGCGACCGCGGCCGGGACGGCTCCGACGGCGGCCGCAGGCGGCGGCGCAGGCGGCGCGGCGGCGGCGGCCGCTGAACCCCGGCGGATGCGCGCGCGCGGTCCTCGCCTCGCTCGCCCTCGCAGCCTGCGCGCTCTTCCGCCCGCCCGACCGCAGCGCCGAGATCCCCGCGGCGCTCGCCGATCTCCGCGCCGCGGGCTTCGAGTTCGCGCCCGACGTCGCGTTCCGAAACGACCGCTACGCGGTGTGCGACGGCATGGCGTGCGCGGACCTCGCCGTCGTCGACGGCCGCCGCACCATCCTCGTCGCCGACGCCGCGTTCGCCACGCCCTCGAAGCTGCGCGCGAGCCTGCTCGAGATCTGGTCGCGCTACCGCGAGCCGCGCCGCGGCAACGCGCGCGACCTGGCGCGCAGCGCCCTGCTCGTCGCGACGGACGGCCGGCGCGCGGGGGTGACCGACGGCGACGTGCTCGACGACGCCTCGTACTTCTACGGCAAGCTGTACGAGCAACTCCCCGCGCAACAGCGCGCCGGTCTGCCCGACCCGCGCTCGGTCACATCCAAGTAGCCGGATCCGGTAAGCTGCGCGGCCGATGAAGACGCGCAGGCTGGGCAAGACGGGCTTGGTGGTCTCCGAGATCTGCCTCGGGACGATGACCTTCGGCAGCATGGCCGACGAGAAGGAGAGCCACGCGATCCTCGACCGCGCCGACGCGGCCGGCGTCGACTTCCTCGACGTGGCCGAGATCTACCCGGTGCCGCCCGACGAGCGCTGGGCGGGCAAGAGCGAAGAGATCGTCGGCAGCTGGCTCAACCGCCGCGGTGGACGCGAGAACCTGTTCGTCGCCACGAAGCTCGCCGGCCCGAGCGGCGGCTGGTTCCGCGCGGCGGTGCGCGGCGGGCGCACGGCGCTCGACCGGCACAACGTCGAGCGCGCGATCGACGGCAGCCTGCGGCGGCTGGGCACCGACTACGTCGACCTGTACCAGACGCACTGGCCCGACCCCGACCTGCCCTACGAGGTGGTCATGGAGGCGCTCGACCGCGCGGTGCGCGCCGGCAAGGTGCGCTACGTCGGCTGCAGCAACGAGACCGCGTACGGGCTCACGAAGAGCCTCGGCGTCTCGGAGTCACGGGGCTTCGCGCGCTACGAGACGATCCAGAACAATTTCTCGCTCTTGAATCGCCGCTTCGAGGACGAGCTCGCGAACGTGTGCCGGCGCGAGAAGGTGAGCCTCTTGCCGTACAGCCCGATCGCCGGCGGCGTGCTGTCGGGCAAGTACCAGGGCGGCGCGTTCCCCGAGGGCGCGCGCTTCTCGCGCTACCGCGCGAACGACCAGCGCGGGAAGATCATGACGCGGCGCTTCGTGAACGAGAAGACGCTCGGAGCGACGGAGCGCTTCGGAAAGCTCGCGGCCGAAGCGGGCCTGGCGCCCGTGACGCTCGCCGTCGCGTGGACGCTGGCGCACGACTTCGTCGGCTCGACGATCGTCGGCGCCACGTCGGTCGCGCAGCTCGACGACTCGCTGCGCGCTGCCGACGTCAGGCTCTCGGCCGAGACGCTCGCCGCCTGCGACGCGGTGTCGAAGGAAATCCTGTACCCGATGGGCTGAGCGCGCGGAGCTTCTCCGGGGCGAGCACCGTGTAGATGCGCCGCACGCGGCCCGCCGCGTCGAGCTCGCCCGTGACGACGAAGCGCGGTGCCAGCCCGTCGTCGGGCGGCGGGTCGAACTGCACCGCGACGCACGGCGTGCCGTTCATCCAGCGGAACTCGACGACCGGGTGCTGCTTCGCGCGCAGCCGCGCGACGCCCGCATGGAAGCGGGCGACCTTCGAGCGCCCGATGACGGGCACGCCCGCGGCCGGGTAACGCCCGTTGGTGTCGTTCAACGTGACGACGTCCTCGGTCAGGAGCTCCTCCATCCCCGCGACGTCCTGCTTCGCGAAGAGCGTCATGAAGCGCACGAGCGTCTCGCGCGAGCGCTCGCGCGCGGCGGCGTCGGGCACCCAGCGCGTGGCGTCGTAGTCGGCCATCGCGCGGCGCGCGCGGTGGAGCAGCACGCGCGCGTTCGCTTCCGACAGATCGAGCGCGTCGGCCGCTTCGGCGGACGTGTACTGGAACACGTCGCGCAGGAGGAGCACGGCGCGCTGCGCCGGCGAGAGCGCTTCGAGCGCGAGCAGGAACGCGAACGACACGCTCTCCACGAGCTCGTAACGGCCCAGCGTCGTGGCGGGCTCGTGCGCGCCGAGGCCGAGCTCGAGCTCGGCGTCGTCGACGGGCTCGGGCAGCCACGGGCCCTTGTAGGCGCGGCGCTTGCGCCTGCGCAGCTCGTCGCGCGCGAGGTTCAGCGCGACGCGCACGAGCCACGGACGCCACGGCGCGTCGGTCTTCGCGGGCGGCTGCGCCAGCGCGCGCGCGAACGTCTCCTGCACGATGTCCTCGGCGTCGGCGGCGCTCCCGGTCATGCGGTAGCACAGACCGAAGAGCAGGCGCCGCTCGTCTGCAAACACCTGCGCGAGCGCGTCCGGCGCGGCCGCGGCGTCGGTCATGCCGCCGCGCGCACCGACGCCGCACCCGCCGCGGCGAGCCCCGCCGCGCGCGCGCTCGCGAACGACGCGTCCGCCAGCATCCCCGTCGGCCCGACCCAATCGCCTGCCAGGAACAGCCCGCGCACGCCGTCGACCGCAACGGGTGCGCGGCCCGCGATGCCACCGCGCGCGGCCTGCGGCACGTCGTGAGTCACGACGAGGTCGCGCATGACCTTGCGCGTCAACACGTGCGCGCGCCAGCCCGGCTGAACCACGTCGAGCATCGCGTCGAGCTCGGTCTCGACCTCCTCGCGCGACGGCGACTCGTCGGGCGCGAGGTAGCGCGCGAGCTGCAGCAGGTGCATGCCTTCGGGCGCGAGCTCCCTCGCCGTCGCCGAGTGCACCGAGAAGTAGAGCGCCCGCTCGACGCCCAGCGCGAAGATCTGCTTCGGCCGCGGCAGTGCGGCGAGCCCCAGATCGAGACACGCCGCGCGCACGGGCAGACACGCCGCGCGGACCGCAGCGAGGCACGGCTGCGCGTCGCCGTCGACGAGCTCGGCCGCCTCGTCGGGGCCGAGCGCCAGGACCACGGCGTCGGCAGGGACGCGCTCGTTGCCGTCGAGCTCGAGCGCCTGCACCGCGCCCGAGTACACGACGCGCTCGACGCACACGCCCTTGCGGATCTCCGCCCCGGCCGCGCGCGCAGCCGCTTCGAGTGACTCGACCATCGGTCGCCAGCCGCCGTCGAGATATAGCACGCCCGGATCGAGCCCCAACGCGAGCTGCTCGAGCGCGGCGGCCGCGTCCATCGCCTCGGGCGCGTGCGCGTAGCTCGTCACGCGGACGACCGTGAGCACCACGTCGCGCACGCGTTGCGAGCGCACCTCGGCCTCGAGGAACGCCGCCAGCGTCGTGCCGACGAGCGCGCGCTTGTCCAACGCGGGCAGGCGCGTCAGCAGCCGGCCGAGCTCGAGCTTCTCGCGCGGGCCGAGCAGGCTCGTGGACAGGAGCGACACTGCGCCGCCCGGCAGCGCCGAGAGCTTGCCGTCGCAGTACGCGAGCCCGCCGGAGGTGGGCGGCCGCCGCCCGGCGACTTCGATGCCCAGCTCGCGCAGCGCCGCCATGGCCGCCCCGCCCGAATACAGCGCGTGCGGGCCCATGTTGAACGCGAAGCCGCGCTCGGTGCGCGTGCGCGCGCGACCGCCCGCCTCGGACAGGCGCTCGAACAGCGTCACCCGCGCGCCGGCGCGCGCCGCGAAGGCGGCCGCCGCCAGCCCGCCGATCCCCCCGCCCACGATCGCGACTCTCGCCCTTTCGGCCATGTCTCGTTCTCCCGCGGAAACCGTCCGCTCCGACGTATCCACGCGCGAGCCCGCCCCGGCGTTACAGCCCGGCCGGAACGGCCGTAAACCGGCGCCGCCGCGATACCGATGCGAGTTGCGACCCCACGGAGGCCTTCTGGCGAACGTCCCTTCGATCAAGGCTACCGGATTCCAGTCCGCTGCCGACGACCTGGGCAAGCTCGTCGCGGCCGGCCGGATCTCGCGCCAGGACATGGAGCGCCGCCTGCACCCGTCCGACCTGCCGTTCCTCGGCAAGCAGCTGGCGGCGTCGAGCTGGGTGCCGATCGAGACCTACGTGCGCGTGCTCGACATCCTGGTCGAGCTCGAGGCGGGCGGCGACGTCGAGGGATACCTGCGCGAGCGCGGCCGCCGCGCGGGCGCGCGCCTGCACAAGCTCGGCATCTACAGCCAGTTCAACGCGTCGGTCGAGACGTACGGCGAGCGCGTCGGCAACGTGACGACCTCGATGACGGCGGTGCTGTACAACTTCTCGCGCTGGAGCTACGTGCCGATCGAGCCGTACGAGTTCCAGCTCGTGGTCGAAGACGCCACGCACTATCCCGAGTATCTCCGCTTCGTGGCCGAGGGCTTCACCGAGTATCTCGGCGAGGCGCTTCCGGGCGGCGCGAAGATGGCGATCTCGAGCGAGCGCGTGACTCGCGACAAGATCGTCTTCAAGGGCAAGCTGCGGCGCTAGAGCGCGAAGAGCTCGCGCAAGTACGCGTTCGCGAACACGCCGCCCGGGTCGAGCTCGCGGCGCAGCACCTGGAAGTCGGCCCACCTCGGATAGACCGCCGCGAGGTCGGGCGCCGTGCGCCGGTGCAGCTTGCCCCAGTGCGGCCGGCCGCCGTGCGCGACGAAGATGGGCTCGCAATCGGCGAAGAACGCGTCCGGGTCGAGCTTCGCGTCCTGGTGCAGGGAGATCGCGACGCTGGCGCGCGCGTGCGCGGTCGAGAGCCACGCCGAGTCGGCGGCGACGGTGCGGTACTCGACGGGCCACACCACGTCGGGCCAGCGCGTCTTCATGCGCTCGCGCACCTGGCGGAAGCACGCGGGCCCGGCTTCGGCGGGCACCGAGTACTCCATCTCGTTGAAGCGCAGCTCGCGCACGGTCGGCAGGATGCGCGCGCTCCAGTCGATCCGCTCGCCCTTCCGCCCCGCGACGGACTCGGCCGGGGCGCCGGTCGGCTGGAGCGACTTTCGCTCCGCGTAGTCCTTGTGCGGATACCACCAGAACTCGTAGTGGCGCGTCGCCGCGACGTCGCGCGCGAGCTCGTCGAGACACGGCTCGATCCCCGTCTTCCACACGCGCTCGTGGAGCTTGTACGCCGGCACGAGCGCGAGCTCGAGCGTCGAGAACACGCCGAGGAGGCCGAGCGACACGCGGGCGGCGTCGAGCTCGTCGCGGTCGCGCTCGGCGGAGAGCTCGAGCGCCTCGCCGCTCGCCCGCACGAGCCGTGCGCCGACCACCTGCGACGACACGTTCGCGAGCCCCGGCCCCGTGCCGTGCGTGCCCGTCGACACCGCGCCCGCGAGCGCCTGCACGTCGACGTCGCCCAGGTTCGCCATGGCCAGGCCGGCTTCGAGCAGCGGCTCGCCCAGCGCGCGCAGCTTCGTGCCTGCGCGCACCGTCGCGCGGCCGCGCGCGCGATCGATCGCCACGATGCCCTGCCAGTCGTCGAGCGACACGAGCGTGCCGTCGGTCGCGCAGAGCGGCGTGAACGAGTGACCCGTGCCGGCCACGCGCAGGCCGCGCCCGTCGCGCGCCGCCGCGCGCACGAGCTCGGCGAGCTCGGCCTCGCTCTTCGGCCGCACGCTCTGCGCGGGCAGACACGACACGCGGCCCGAGAAGTTCGTCCAGCGCTCCGACGCCATCGCGCGAAGCTTCGCACGGCGGGGCGCCGCGGCGTCAAGCGCGCTTGCGGCGAGAAAGGACTCAACCGAACTCCCGCCCTTGCCGATCGGGCAGGCGATGGCGGGAATCCCCTCGATCAAGGCGACCGGCTTCCAGTCGGCCGCCGACGACCTGCAGAAGCTCGTCGACGCCGGCCGCATCTCGCGGGGCGAGGTCGAGGCGCGCCTGCGCAAGGACGACCTGCGCTATCTCGACAAGCAGCTCGCGGCCACGACGTGGGTGCCCATCGACATCTACGAGCGGCTGGTCTCGATCCTGGTCGAGCTCGAGGCGAACGGCGCCCCGGAGGTCTACCTGCACGGGCGCGGCGTGCGCGCCGCGCAGCGCCTGCACAAGGTCGGACTCTACCGCCAGTTCGAGGCGTCGGCCGAGACGTGGGGCAAGCGCGTGGGGAACATCGCGACCACCATGGCGGCCGTGCTCTACAACTTCACGAAGTGGACCTTCGAGCTCGGCGAGGGCCGCGGCAACTTCCAGATCATCGTCGACGAGGCGCGCGAGTTCCCCGAAGTCGCGCGCTTCACCACGCAGGGCTTCATCGAGTACGCGTCGCGCACGGTGTCCGGCGGCAACCAGGTCGTGCGCAGCACGCGGCCGGCGCCGGCCCGCATCATCTACCGCGGCGAGCCGACGAAGTAGCGCCGAAGCCGAGCAGCTCGGGCAGCGCGCGCATGTCGGCGAACACGCGCGCGCCCGTGGCCGCGAGCTTCTCGGGCTCGCCGTGCGGTGCGAAGCCGAACACGGCCATGCCCGCGGCCGCGCCGGCCTGCGCCCCGCGCGGGCTGTCCTCGACGACCGCGCAGCGCGCGGGCGCGACGCCCAGGGTCTGCGCGGCGTGCAGGAACAGGTCGGGGAACGGCTTCGGTCGCACGACGTCGGCGGCGCTGAAGATGCGCCCGTCGAAGCGCTCGAGCAGCCCGGTCTTCGCGAGCGTGAGCTGCATGGTGGCGCGTCGCCCGTTCGAGGCGACACAAGTCTGTGTCGGGATCCGTTCCAGCGCGTGGTGGATGTGCGGCACGGGCCGCAGCTCGGCCTCGAGCACGGCCGCGAGCCGCGCCGCGAAGTCGGCCTCGAAGGCGCGCGGCAGCGGGCGGCCGAGCCGCTCGCGGATCTGCGCGAAGCACGTCTCCCACGACTGCCCGCCGTAGGTGCGCCACGCCTCGTCTGCCGTCGTGGGCAGGCCGAGCTCGCACAGGCATTCGGCGAGCACGCGGTTCGCGAGCGGCTCGCTGTCGACCAGCACGCCGTCGCAGTCGAAGATTACGAGCTCGAAGCGCGGCGCGTGGCTCTCGGTCACGCGCGCGAGACTAGCAGGCGGCTCCGCCTCCGTCGGCCTTGCGCTCGCCCACGAAGCGCGCGACGACCTCGAGCAGGCGCGCGCGCTCGACGGGCTTCGACACGTACTCGTCGCAGCCGGCTTCGAGGCAGCGCGCGCGGTCGGTCGACATCGCGTGCGCGGTGAGCGCCACGATCGGCCCCTCGTACGCTTCGTTGCGCAGCCGGCGCGTCGCCTCGTAGCCGTCCATCACGGGCATCTGCATGTCCATGAGCACCAGGTCGAAGGGCCGGCCAGCGTCGAGCGCGGCGAGCGCCTGGTCGACGGCCTGCGCGCCGTTCTCGACGACGGCGATCTCGACCTCGGTCGGGCGCAGCAGCGCGCGCACGAGCCGCTGGTTGTCGATGCCGTCCTCGGCGAGCAGCACGCGCGCACCTGGCAGCTTCACGGGCGCGTCGGGCTTCGCCTCGCCCGACTCGCGCCGCGGCTCGACGGCGAGCGCCGCCGCCGGCGCGGGCAGGCTCAGGCGAAACTCGCTGCCGCGCCCGACGTCGCTCGACACCACGAGCGAGCCGCCCAGCATCACGGCGAGCCGCCGCGAGATGGACAGCCCGAGGCCGATCCCGCCGTAGCGCCGCGTGTGCGAAGTGTCGGCCTGGCCGAACGGCGCGAAGATCTTCTCCTGGTCCTGCGCAGAGATGCCGATGCCCGTGTCGCGCACCGCGAAGCACACCGTGTTCGCCGAGTCGCGTCCGACCCAGAGCGACACACTTCCGTGTTCCGTGAACTTCAGGGCGTTCGCCAGCAGGCTGGCGAGCACCTGGCGCAGCCGCACGGGGTCGGTCTCGACGACTTCGGGGCAGCTCGGGTCGACCTCGAAGTTGAACTCGAGGCCCTTCTCCTGCGCGGCGCTGCCGATCGGCGCCGCGGCGTCTTCGACCACGCGCCGCAGCCGGCACGCGCGGCGGTTGATCTCGAGCTCGCCGGACTCCACGCGCGAGATGTCGAGGATCCCGTCGATGAGCTGCAACAGATCGGCGCCGTTGCGCCGCACGGCGGCGCTCCACTCGGCCTTTTCCTCGGCGCTCGACGATTCGCCCGACAACAACAATTCGGTGTAGCCGAGCACCGCGGTCATGGGCGTGCGGATCTCGTGGCTCATGTTCGCGAGGAACTCGGTCTTCGCCTTGCTCGCCGCCTCGGCGTGGTCCTTCGCGGCGACGAGCTCCTGGTGCTGACGCTTCACCGTGGTGGCGTTCTCTTCCAGCCGCGCCGCCATCTCGTTCACGGCGCGCGCGAGGTCGCCCACCTCGTCGGTCCGCGAGGTCTCGACGCGCGCGCCGAAGTCGCCCCCGCCCAGGCGCTCGGCGGCGGAGAGCAGCTGCGCCATGGCGTCGGCCAGGCCGCGCGACAGCACGAGGCTCGCCGCGAGCGCACCGGCGAGCGCCACCGCGCCGGCCACCAGCAGCACGCCGCGCGAGCGGCGCAGCGCGTCGCGCTCCGACTCCAGCCGCGACACCACGCGCAGCCACGCGCCCTCGACCGGACGGACCGTCACCGCGACCGCGTCCGGCGAGCTCGACTCGTTTCCGTCGTCGACGAGCTGCAGCTCCGCGCCCGAGAGCGCCGACCAGTCGGCGAGCGTCGCGCGCTCGATCGGCTCCAGGCCCACGAGTCGGCCCAGCGACTCCTCGCCGTTGCGCACCACCACGCTCACGAGCGCGAAGAGCGTGCCGTGACTCGCGATGAGATGCGAAGACGACGCGTCGCGCGCCAGCGACTCGTACGCGGGGTCGCCCGCCGCGGCCGCCACGCGCCCGTGCACGTCGAGGAACACGATGCGCACCGCGCCGAGACTCTCGCGCAGCTCGCGCGCGTAGTGCTGGAGCGTGGGCGGGTCCTCCACTTCGAGGTTCGCGCGGAGCTGCGGCGTGGTCGAGATCGCGCGGTAGCGCTCCGCGATCGCGGCGAGGTGCGCGTCGACGAGCCGGTTCGCGACCGCGGCCGAACGCTGTAGCCGCTCGCCCGCCGCGCGCTGCAGGTCGTTCGCGAGCGTGCGCTCCTGCACGACCAGCGCGAGCGCGATCGCCAGGCTCGCCGTCGCGCAGAGGATCGCGATGAGCCGCGCGCGCAGCGACACGGCGACCTAGGGCGCGCCGCCCGCCGCGACGACGAGGTTCGCAGTGACCCGGCTCGAGGTCTTCACCTCGATGGCCTGCGAGACCGGCGGCAGGCGTCGATTCCACGTGCGCAGCCGGTAGCGGCCGGGCGGCACGTCGCGGATCTCGAACTCCCCGTGCGGCCCCGCGACCGCGTGCCAGATCGACGGCGCGACGAAGATCGTGGCGCTCATCGACTCGTGGATCGAGCAGTAGATGCGCACCACGCCCGGGTACTGGAACGTCTTGGAACGCGACTCGCCGCGCGGGTACAGGCCCAGGTCGAAGTCGTTCGGCGTCGAGTACGAGAACACGTTGTGGAAGATGAGGTCGTCGTTCGGCATGACGACGGTCTCGCCCGCGGCGATGACGAGGAAGTTCGGCGCGAAGCTCGCGTCCTTCTGGTGGATCTCGAGCTTGCGGTTGGGCAGCGAGTAGTCGAGTGGGGCGCCGTCGCCCTCGAGATACACGACCACGGGGCCTGCGTCGTCGAAGCTCACGCCCGATACGCCGAGCGAGACGCGCCCGCGCACTTCGCCCGCCGTCGCCGCGCACGCGAACAGGAGCGCGAGCGCGCCCGCCGAGAGTGCCGCGAATCTAGAAGTGGACACCGACTTCCATCCCGAAGAAGTTCCCGTTGCTCGCGTCCTCGCGAATGTCGCCGGTGACTCCATGCACCAGCGCGATCTTCTGAAAGGCGTACTCGGCCTTCACCGTGAGGAACTCGCCGATCGGCCAGCCGAGCGCGAGCGCATAGACGTTCAGCGCGCTCATGTTGTAGCCGACGTTCGAGTAGCGCAGGTCGAGCAGGTAACCCTCGTTGGCGTTGTACGTGCCCAGCCCGCTCGCGCGCGCCGCGACGTAGAGCGGCGCGAGCTGCGGCGAGATCATGCGCAGCTGCACGACGAGCTCGGCGAGCCAGTACAAGAGGTCGCGGTCGTACGTGCCGATCCCCGCGGAGTTGATCCGCGCGCCGCCGTACGAGAGCCACAGCCGCGCGTCGGGCAGCTTGAAGATCGCGTCGCCGCCGAGGATCGTGATGCCGTCGAGCTTGTTCGGGCCCGGCGCGATCGCGAGCCCGCGGTAGAAGCTCGGCACGCTCGCGCCCGTGCCGAACGCGCGCGGGAACATCTCGCCGAGCCACACCGCCGCCATCGCGGGCGAGGTGTCGGAGCCGATCGTTCCCGAGCGCAGACCCGACACTGAAAGGTGTAGCCACTCCCACGGATCGGCGGCGAGCTTCAGGCTGACCTGTGACGAGCCGTTCGAGACGTTGCCGATCGCGTTCTCGCCGTCGGTCCACGAGAACGCGTAGCTGGCCTTGCCCTCGAGCGCCTTGCCCCAGAGCTTCACGCCTTCGTCCCAGAACCACGGCGGCGGCGCGGAGAGCGCGACGAACGGGTCCGTCGGATAGCCGCGGCCGAAACGCAGGTAGTTCTCGCCGAACGGGATCTGGAAACGGCCGACCTGCAGGTTCGCCCAGTCCTGGTCGCCCAGCCCGCGCAGGTCGACGTACACGTCCCCGACGTTGTTCTGCAGGTAGCCGATGCGGTAGAGGTTCCACTCGAACGTGAAGCCGGCGTCGCGGATCGCGGTCGCTTCGCCCACGTGCACGTCGCGCGCGAGGTCGGCGTCGACGAACAGGCGCGTGTCGTAGAGCTTCAGCGAGCCGTGGCTGAAGAGGCCGTACTCGGCGCCGTCGAGGTACGCGAGGTTCGCGCTGCCCGAGATGCGCACGCGGTCGGCCCACGCCGCCGCGCCGCTCGAGCCCACGGGCGCGCTCGAGCCCTGCTTCTCGAGCTCGCCGATGCGCTGCTCGAGCTTGTCGACGGCCTGGTAGAGCTCGTCGAGCTCCTTCTGCTTCGGGTCGACGTCGTCCGCGCGCGCCGGCGCGGCGCACAGCAAGAGCGCCGCCAGCGCGGCGAAGACCGCGGCGTCAGGGCCGCGCATCCGAGGTCTCCTGTGAGGTACCGACGCCCATCTCGAGATCCACGCGCACGAGCTGGTCGGCGGTCACGTCGATCGGGCGCGCTACGGGCGGCAGCCGCGGGTGCCACGCGTGCAGCTCCACTCGTCCGGGCGCGAGGTCGCGCAGCTCGAAGCGGGAGTCACTCGTGAGGACTGCGTACGGTCCGGGCGCGGCGAAGAAGCCGCTCTCGACCTGCGGCCGGTCCAGCAGGAAGAGCGAGTGCGCGCCCGCGTCCCTGGCGGGGATCTCGAACGTGTCGCCGGGTGCCAGGCGCGCCACCTTGCCGAGCGACGGACACGAAACGGTGTGGGCCTCGTTCGTCGCGTTGTACACGGCGACGGTGCCGCCCTGCGCGAGCGCCACCCAACCGGGCTCGAGGCGCGTTTCGAATTCGTTCGAACGAATGGCGACGTCGGTGCGCTCGCCCTTGCGCACGGCGCCGTCGAGATATACGACCGCGAAGCCGGGGTGCGAATAGTCGAAGATGCGCGTGTCGCGCATGCGGCGGTCCTGGTACGTGGGGTCGCCGGCGTCGGGCATGGTCACGCCGGCGTGCGGCACGAGGCGAAGCGACCCCCACACGGTGCCGGTGCCGTGTGCCGGCGCGGGCGGAGTCGTCGCGCACGCGGCGAGGAGCGCCGCGGCGAAACACACGGGGTTTGCCCATGCGCGCGAGCTGCGTGCGAAGTGCATGCCCGTGAATCGGCAAATACACGCTCGCTTCTGAACTGCAGCGCGGCTCGAGCCGCCCGGCGCCAGCGGCGGCGGCGCGCGTGGCGCAGACCGTCCGCGTCCGTCTCAGGCGGGATCGGGCTCGGGAATGAGCCGGTAGCCGAACGAGCGCACGGAGACGAGATGGCGCGGCTGCGATGGGTCGGGCTCGATCAGCTTACGCAGGCGCAAGACGAAGGTGTCGACGACTCGCGTGCGCGTCTCGGGGTGCAGGTCCCAGACCTCCTGCAGGATCTCGCCGCGCGAGACCGCGGTATCGCGCCGCGCCCACAAGAGGAGCAGGAGCGCGAGCTCCTTCGCGGTGAGTGACTGAGTCACTCCGTCGCGCTCGAGCTCGAAGCGATCGGGAAACACGGTGGCGCGGCCGATCTTGAACGGCTCCTCGGGCGCGTCGTCGCTCTCGCTGCGCGCGGCGCGGCGCAGGAGCGTGCGCACGCGCGCCAGCAATACCGGCAGCGAGAACGGCTTGGTCAGGTAGTCGTCGGCGCCCAGGTCGAGCCCGCGCACGATGTCGCTCGCTGCATCGCGCGCGGTGAGGAGCAGCACGGGCACGCTCGAGCCGCCGGCGCGCAGCTTCTCGACGACATCGAAGCCCGAGATGCCCGGCAGCATGACGTCGAGGATCACCAGGTCGACCTCGGGCTCGCCGGGATCGGCGAGCCGCGCGAGCCCGGCCTCGCCGCGCTCCACCGTCTCCACGCGGTAGCCCTCCGCCTCCAGGTTGAACGCGAGGCCCCGCGCGAGGTGCTTCTCGTCCTCAACCAGCAGGATTCGCGTGTTCGTCGACATGTCCCGGTAGCGTCAACACGAAGCGGCTGCCCTTGCCCTCGCCGTCGCTCTCGGCGCGCACGCTGCCGCCGTGCGCGCGCGCGACGTTGCGCACGATCGCGAGACCGAGCCCGAGCCCGTGCGCCGCGCGCACCGCCTCCTGCGGCAGGCGCTGGAAGCGCTGGAACACGCGGTCGAGCGCAGACGCCGGGATGCCGGCGCCGCGGTCGGCGAACTCGATCTCGAGCCGCCGCGCCGACACGGGCCGCACGTGGATCTCGACGTGCACGTCGCCGCTCGAATAGCGCACGGCGTTGTCGAGCAGGTTGCGAAACGCGACGCGCAGCAGCTCCGCGTCGCCGCGCACGCGCGCGGACCGTGGCACGTCGCTGGAGAGCGCCTCGCGCGGCAGGGCGTGGCGCTCGCGGGCGTCGGTGGCGCACTCGTCGAGCAGCTTCGCGACGTCGACGGACTCGCGGCGCGCGCGCGCGCCGTCGGTGCGCGCCGCTTGCAGGATCTGGTCGATCGTGCGCTGCAAGCGCTCGAGGTCCTCGGCCATGATCCCGAGGAACTCGCCGCGCCTCTCGTCGGGCAGCGCGCGCCCCCGCAGGGTGTCCAGGTAGAGCTGCAGCGACGCCAGCGGCGTGTGCAGCTCGTGGGTCACGGCGTCCATGAAGTTCTGCTGGCGCTGGTTCGAGCGGATCTCTCGCACGAGCCACACCGCCTGCAGGATCAGCACGCCGATGATCAGCGCGAAGAAGACCGAGCCCAGCCCGATCAGCACCCAGTGAATCGGCCGCAGGCCGTTCGTGAACGCCAGCGATTCGCGGGCCACGAGGATCTGCCAGCCGACCGTGAGCGCGATGGTGATCGCGACGATCCCGGCGGTGAGCGCGATCGGAACCGAGACGCGTGCAGCGCGCATGCGCCGATCGAGTGTACGCATTCGGACCGCCGTGTGTAAGATGCCCGCGCATGGGGGTTGCGCGGGGTCCGGGGGCGTGGCTCTTGCTCGCGCTGCTCGCGGCGGCGCCCGCGGCGCGCGCCGAGCTCGCCGCCGAAGACGTCGAGCTGCGCGTGTCGCTCGGCGCGCAGCAGGCCGAGATGGAGCAGCTCCTCGCCGACTGGGTCGGCCGCAACACCGGCTCGTGGAACACGGCCGGGCTCGAGGCGTTCGCGCCGCTCCTCGCCGACGAGCTCAAGAAGCTCGACTTCGAGGTGACCACCGTGCCGAGCGCGGCGCTCGACTACCCCGGCCGCAAGGACGCGCGCACCGGCCCCATCGTGGTCGCCGAACGGCACGCCACGGTCGAGCCCGAGCACGCGCGGCATTTCCTGTTGCTCGGCCACTTCGACACCGTCTTCGAGCCCGACTCGGAGTTCCAGCACTGGAACGCCGACCCGAACCAGCCCGATCGCGCAACGGGGCCAGGGGCGAGCGACATGAAGGGCGGCCTGGTCGTGCTGATCTACGCGCTGCGCGCGCTCGCCGAGAGCGGCGACCTCGCGCGAGCGGACGTCACCGTGCTGCTCAACTCCGACGAGGAGCTCGGCTCGCTGGGCTCTCGCGAGCGCATCGAGGCGGCCGCGAAGAAGGCCGAGTTCGGCCTCGTGTTCGAGGCCGCGGGCGAGAGCGGCGAGCTCGCGCGCTCGCGCAGCGGTGCGGGCCAGTTCCACCTCGACGTGAGAGGCGTCGCCGCGCACGTCGCGACCGCGCCGACGGAAGGCCACAGCGCGATCGTGGCGCTCGCGAAGAAGGTGATCGCGATCGAGTCACTCACCGACTACAGCCGCGGCATTCTCCTGAACGTGGGCACGATCGAGGGTGGCACGAAGCGCAACGTGGTGCCCGACCACGCGTCGGCGTGGATCGACCTGCGCTACGACGACGCGGCCGAGGGCGAGGAGATCCAGGGCAAGCTCGAGCGCATCGCCGCCGAGTCCGACGTGCCCGGTACCAGCGCCACGTTGTGGGGCCGGCTCCACCGTCCGCCGAAGCCCGAGACGCCCGAAGTCGACCGCCTGCTCAAGCTGCACCAGAAGCTGGCGCGCGAGCTCGGCTTCCCCGCGCCCGATCCGGTGCACTCGGCCGGCGTCACCGACGGCTCGCTCGCGCAGGCCGCGGGCCTGCCGACCCTCGACGCGCTGGGCGTGCGCGGCGGCGAGGCGCACACCGAGCGCGAGTTCGTCGTGCTCCCGAGCCTGTCCGAGCGCGCCGCGCTCGCCGCCGTGCTCCTCCGCAGACTCGCGCTCGAGCCCGCGAAAGCCGAGCCCGCGAGGGAGGTGGGTTTGTTAGAGTCCAACTCCCCGTCTCCGCCGGTGATCGCTGGGTCCCGGCCGGTGGTTGGTCCGTGAACCCCGCCAGGTCCGGAAGGAAGCAACGGTAGCGGTGCTCTCCAGGTGGTCGGATCGGCCCAGCGATCACCCGCGGAGACGGGCGAGGAGCTCCCCCCGAACATGACCCTGCCGAGATGAGCTACGAAGTCCTGGCGCGCCGGTTCCGGCCGCAGACGTTCGACGACGTCGAAGGGCAGCGGCACGTCGTCACCGCGCTGCGCAACGCGCTGCGGCTCGGGCGCGTCCCCCACGCCATCCTGCTCGCCGGTCCGCGCGGCGTCGCGAAGACGACGCTCGCGCGCATCCTCGCGCGCGCGCTGAACTGCGACGAGGGCCCGACCGAGAAGCCGTGCGGCCACTGCACGTCGTGCCTCGAGATCGCCGCGGGCACGTCGCTCGACGTGCAGGAGATCGACGCCGCCAGCAACACCGGCGTCGACAACGTGCGCGAGATCCGCGAGAGCGTGCGCTACGCGCCGTCGCCCGGGAAGCACCGCATCTTCATCATCGACGAAGTGCACATGCTGTCGACGGCGGCGTTCAACGCGCTGCTGAAGACGCTCGAGGAGCCGCCGCCGCGCAGCCTGTTCATCTTCGCGACGACCGACCCGCAGAAGATCCCCGTCACGGTGCTGTCGCGCGTGCAGCGCTTCGACCTGCGCCGGCTGTCGAACGCCGAGCTGCTGGTGCTCTTGCGGAAGATCTGCTCGGCCGACGGCATCGACGCGCCCGAGCCCGTCTTGCGCGCGATCGCCCGCGAGGCCGACGGCAGCGGGCGCGACGCGCTCACCCTGCTCGACCGGCTGACGAGCGCGCTGGGGCAGAAGCTCACGCTCGAGGACGCGATCGCGATCCTCGACGTGATCGACCGCAAGCTCCTGCTCGGCGTGCTCGAGCCCGTGCTCGCGCGCGATCCCGCGGCCACGCTCGTGGCGCTGCGCCGCGCGCTCGAGCAGGGCGCCGACCCCGTTCGCTTCGCGACCGACCTCATGACCGAGATCCGCGACCTCGTGGTCGCGAAGCTCGTCGACGATCCCACGGGGCTGATCGACGCCGCGCCGGACGCGCTCGCCGAGACGCGCGCGCGCGCCGCGGCGCACGATGCCGAGTCGCTGCAGCGGCTGTTCCGCGTGCTGCTCACGCGCATGCAGGAGCTCGCCACCGCGACGCGACCCGACCACGCGCTCGAGATGGCGGTCGTGCGGCTCGCGACCCTGCCCGCAGCCGAGTCGCTCGCCGCGCTGGTGCAGAAGCTCGAAGCGCTCGAGGCGGGCGGAGCGGGACCCGCGCCCGGCGCCCCGAGCCCGAGCGCGCCCGCCGGCGGCTCGCCGCCGCGTGGACCCGCGCGCCCCGGCCCGCGCTCGGCCGGAGCCGCGCCCCTGCCACCGGCGCGCGCGGAGGCGCCGGCGCCCGCCCCGGCCGCTCTCGTTCCCGCGCCCGCCCCGGCCGCCGCGAAGGCGCCCGAGGAGCCGCCGCCGCCCGACGACGCCGATCTGGCGACGTTCGCTGCCGCAGAGGAGCCCGCGCCGCTCGCACCCGCACTGTCCTTCGAGCAGCGCTCGGAGCTCGAGGCGCGCGTGCGCGCCGAGGCCAAGGCGCACCCGCGCGTGCGCGAGGTCATCGAGGCGCTCGACGCCGAGCTGCGCGAGATCCGCATCGAGCGCGGCGCCGAGGCGAAGCGGGAGCTCCGGTGAGCGACGGCAAGCTCGACCTGTCGGCCGTTGTCCGCCAGGCTCAGGAGCTGTCGGAGAAGCTGCGCCGCACGCAGGAGGAGCTCCGACACCGAACTGTGTCAGCGTCCGTGGGCGGCGGCATGGTCGAAGTCACCGCCAGCGGCGCGCTCGAGATCGTAGCCGTGAAGATCGACCCGCTCGCGGTCGACCCGCGCGACGTCGTCATGCTGCAGGACCTGATCCGCGCGGGTGCGAACCAGGCGCTCGCGCGCGCGAAGGAGCTCGCGCAGGAGGCGATGCGCCAGGCGACGGGCCTGCCGCTGCCGTTCGGGCTCGGAGGCGGCGCGTGAGCGACGCGCGGCCCGAGCCGATCCAGCGCCTGGTGAAGGCGCTGCGCCGCCTGCCGGGCATCGGCGAGAAGACGGCGACGCGGCTCGCGTACTTCCTGCTCGCCGCGCCCGAGGCCGTCGCCGGCGAGCTCGGCCAGGCGATCCTGCGCCTCCGCGCGGACATCCTGCTCTGCGAGGAGTGCTTCAACCTGACGGCGCGCTCGCCGTGCGAGATCTGCCGCGACTCGGCGCGTTCGACGCGGATCGTGTGCGTGGTCGAGGAGCCTGCGGACCTCGCGTCGATCGAGAGCACCGGCGGCTTCCGCGGCCGCTACCACGTGCTCGGCGGCACGATCGCGCCGCTCGACGGCGTGGGCCCGGAGTCGCTGCGCGTGGACGCGCTCTTGTCGCGCATCGAGCGCGGCGGCATCGACGAAGTCATCCTCGCCACGAACCCCAACCCCGAGGGCGAGGCCACCGCGCTCTACGTGGCCGAGCGGGTCGCGCAGTACGGCGTGCCCGTCACGCGCATCGGCTACGGCATGCCGATCGGCGGCGACCTCGAGTACGTCGACCCCATCACGGTCCGCAAGTCCCTGGAGAACCGGCGCTCGTACCACTCCTAGAATCCTCAAGCTCGGGCGCTCACCAAGCCGAAAAACCTTTTGAAATTCGGCTCTTGTATCTCGCGAAAGCCCTCTGGTAGCATCGCGCTCCGGGGGAGATTTCGTAGGCGGATCGAAGTCTTACGGCTTCGCATACGCAGGACGGGGCGATGTCGCTGACGCCGCAGCTCGTGCTCTTCGAGGAGGACCACCGGAAGCTCCTCGCCGTCTCGGAGCGGCTGGTCGCGGACGCCAACGCCAAGGCCGTCTTCCTGGTCGACCGCAACGGCCAGCTCGTGACGGAAGCGGGCGAGCTCAAGGGCATCGACACCACGTCGCTGGCGTCGCTCGTGGCGGGCAACGTCGCCGCGACGCAAGGCCTGGCGAAGGTGATCGGCGAGCCCGACTTCCCGACTCACTTCCACCAGGGCGAGCGCGACAACGTGCACATCACGCTGGTCGCGCAGCGGATCATCCTCGTCGTGGTGTTCGACGAGCGCAGCTCGCTCGGCTTGGTGCGCCTGCGCGTGAAGAAGGCCAGCCAGCGGCTCTCGGAGCTCTTCGACGAGATCTTCAAGCGCGCCGAGGCGGAGAACGGGGAAGGCCCCGCGTCGCCGTTCTCGGAGATCAGCGACGAAGACATCGACAACTTGTTCTCGGACTAGCGATCGATGGCGTTCATCAACTACAGCGCTCGTGAGATCAACTGCAAGCTCGTCTACTACGGACCCGGGCTGTGCGGGAAGACCACGAACCTGAAATACATCTACGAGAAGACCGCCGCCGACGCGAAGGGCAAGATGATCTCGCTCGCGACGGAGACGGAGCGCACGCTCTTCTTCGACTTCCTGCCGCTCGCGCTCGGCGAGATCCGCGGCTTCAAGACGCGCTTCCACCTGTACACCGTTCCGGGTCAGGTGTTCTACGACGCGAGCCGCAAGCTCATCCTGAAGGGCGTCGACGGCGTCGTGTTCGTCGCCGACTCCCAGGAAGAGCGCTTCGAGGCCAACGTCGAGTCGCTCGAGAACCTGAAGGCGAACCTGCGCGAGCAGGGCTACGACTACGACAAGATCCCGGTCGTCATCCAGTACAACAAGCGCGATCTCCCCAACGCCGTCCCGGTGGAGAGCCTGCGCGAGTCACTCAACCCGACCGGCAAGATCCCCGACTTCGAAGCCGCCGCGCAGTCCGGCAAGGGCGTGTTCGAGACCCTGAAGGCGCTCGCCCGCTTGGTGCTGCAAGAGCTCAAGAAGGGCTCGCGCTGACCACCTCGAGCGCCTGAAGGCCGCGCAGGATCGGGTTCGGGCGGTGCGCGATCGGCGCGCCCGAGAGCGCCGGCTTCGGGAACGCTTCGAAGAGCGCGCGGAACGCCACCTCCCCCTCCATGCGCGCGAGCGGCGCGCCCAGGCAGAAGTGCGCGCCGAAGCCGAACGACAGGTGGTGGTTGTCGCGGCGCTCCACGTCGAAGCGGTCCGGCTCGGGGAATGCCGCGGGGTCGCGGTTCGCCGCGCCGATCGCCGCGATGAGCAGCGCCCCCTTCGCGAAGCGCGCGCCGCCGATCTCGACGTCCTCGAGTGCGACGCGCACCGTGCCCTGCACCGGGCTGTCGAAGCGCAGCATCTCCTCGATCGCGGACTTCAAGAGCTCCGGCTCCGCGCGCACGCGCGCGAGCTCGGCGGGGTGCTGCAGGAGCGCGAGCGTGCCGTTGCCGATCAGGTTCGTCGTGGTCTCGTGGCCGGCGACGAGGAGCAGCACCGCGGTCGCGAGGAGCTCGCCGTCGGAGAGCGCCTCGCGTTCGTCTTGCGCCGCGACGAGCGCGCTGATCAGGTCGTTCTGGGGCGCCTTGCGGCGGGCAGCGATCACGCCGCGCAGATACTCGTTCAGTGACTCGAAGCCCTGGCGCAGCGACTCAGCGCCGGTCGCGAGCGTGAGCGGCGTCGCGACGATCTGCGCGGCCCAGGTGCGGAACTTCGCGTGGTCCTCCGCGGGCACGCCGAGCAGCTCGGCGATCACGATCGCGGGCAGCGGCGCGCCGAGCTCCGCGATCACGTCGAGCCGCCCCGCCGCGGCCGGCCCCGCGAGCAGCGCCTTCGCGATCGCCTCGACGTGCGGCCGCAGCTCGGCCACGCGCCGCGGCGTGAACGCCTTGTTCACCAGCCCGCGCACGCGCGTGTGGTCGGGCGCGTCCATCATCAGCATGCTGCGGAACAGGCTCTCCTCGCCGAACAGCTGCGCGGGCAGCCGGTCGATGTTGCGCGACAACGCGTCCGAGCGGCGGCGGTCGACGCTGAGCCGCGGATCGCGCAGCACCTGCTGCACGTCGGCGTAGCGCGTCAGCACGAACACGCCCGCGCCCACGTCGAACGGCACGGGCACCTGGAACACGGGCTGGCTCGCGCGCAGGCCCGCGTAGATGGGGTACGGGTTCTCGAGCAGCGGCCCCTGCAGCAGGGAAGCGACCGCGTTGAACGGGGCGGGGGTGGGAGTGGCTGCGCTCATCGCTGGGATGACCTCTTCTTGATAATGACCGACTAGTCGGTCATAATAAAGCGAGCTTGGCGAGAATTCCAGCCCACCGCCGCGCTGCCCACGGGGAGACCCGCAAGGAGCAGATCCTCGAAGCCGCGCTGCGCGTGTGGCTGCGCGACGGCTTCTCCTCGGCTCCGGTCGAGGCGATCGCGCGCGAGGCCGGGCTCGGCAAGGGCACGCTGTACCTCTACTTCCCGAACAAGGAGGCGATCCTCGCGGCGGCGGTCGAGCGCTTCTCGCTCCTGCCCGCGATCGAGGAGCTGGTCGGCAAGCTCCGCGAGACGCCGCCGCAGCAGGCCATCCCGAAGCTGATCGCCGCGCTGTGGCAGCGCCTGCGCGAGCGCGCGCCGGTGCTCGGGCTGCTCGTCGACGGCGGGGCGCTGCAGCCCGACAACGCGCGCGTGTTCCAGGAGCGCGTGGTGCTGCCGGGCAACCGGCTGCTCGCGTCGTACCTCGACGAGTGCGTCGCGCGCGGCGCGCTGCGGCCGCTGGACACGTTCGTCGCCGCGCGCGCGCTGGTGGGCAGCCTGATCATCCTGGTGCTGTCGCAGGACGTGCTGGGCGGCGCGGCGCTCCACCCGCTCTCCGACTCCGCGATCGTCGACACGATCACCGAGCTGTTCCTGCGCGGCGCGCTCGCGCCGCCCTAGGTACGGATGGCCTCGGCGGGCGAGCGAAGGCCGCCCTGAGCGAGCCCGCAAGCGCCGCAGGCGCGCGCAGCGAGCCGCAGGCTTCGACACGATTACCGAGCCATTCCTGCGCGCGCTCGCGCCGCCCTGGGTACGGATGGCCTCGGCGGGCGAGCGAAGGCCGCCCTGAGCGAGCCCGCAAGCGCCGCAGGCGCGCGCAGCGAGCCGCAGGCTTCGACACGATTGCCGAGCCATTCCTGCGCGCGCTCGCGCCGCCCTGGGTACGGATGGCCTCGGCGGAGCGAGCGAAGGCCGCCCTGAGCGAGCCCGCAAGCGCCGCAGGCGCGCGCAGCGAGCCGCAGGCGAGCGAAGTCAAGAGTACGATGTCGGCGATGCCGTCGTTCGGAACGCGTGGGTTCAAGCTCCACTACGAGGTGCACGGCGAAGGCCAGAAGCCGCCGCTCTTGCTCGTCATGGGCATGGGCGGCACGTGCCAGGGCTGGCTCACCGTGACGGTGCCCGACCTCGTCCGGGCGGGTCGCCCGATCGTGATCTTCGACAACCGCGGCGCGGGCCAGTCGGAAGACCCGGGCGGGCCGTTCACCACGCGCGAGATGGCGCACGACGCGCTCGCGCTGCTCGAGCACCTGGGCATCGCGCGCGCGCACGTGCTGGGCGGCTTCCTCGGCGGCATGATCGCGCAGGAGCTCGCGCTCGCGCGGCCCGAGAGCGTGGCGAGCCTCGTCCTCGTCGGCACGTACGCGCGCGCTGACGCGAAGCGCCGCCTCGTGCTCGACCTGTGGAAGAGCATGGTGCAGCTGGGTGTGCCGGCGGAGCTCCGCATCAAGAATCGCCTCTCCTGGACGCTCGGCGACGCGACGCTCGAGCAGGAAGAGCTCGTCGAGGCGATGTGGCGTTTCTACCTGCGCGACGACGCGCCCATGGACGACAAGGTCTTCGCGCGCCAGGCCGAGGCGTGCATCGCCCATGACGCGTACGAGCGCATCCCTGGCATCTCGGCGCCGACGCTCGTGGTGGTCGGCGAGGGCGACGTGTTGACGCCGCCGCACCTGTCGCGCGAGCTCGCCGCGCGCATCAAGGGCGCGCGCCTGGTGGTCATCCCGAACGCGGGCCACCTGGTGGCGGCCGAGCTGGCGCCGCGCTTCAACCGTCTCGTGCTTCGCTTCCTGGCGGAAGTGGAACGAGGCGCGCCTCAAGCGCGCTAGCCGGTTCACCGATACGCAACCGCAGTCACTGACTCGCGGAGCGGCCGTGCATCTGTTCGTCTTCTTCTGCGTCGCTCTCTACAGCGTGATGAGCGCCGTGGTCGGCGTGCGCCTCGTCCTGCGCGCGCGCCACACGCGCGGGCTGCCCGAGCTGTTGATGGGCGTCGCGTACGCGAGCGCTCCCGGCTTCGGCTACCCGCTCGTCGTGGTCGGCAGCGGGGTGGTCGACCGCACCGTGAGCTCGCTTCTGTTCGGCGTCGGCCAGGCGTGCATCGTGTTCGGCGTGACGTGCTTCCTGTTCTTCAACGGGCGCGTGTTCCGGCCCGAGTCGCGGCAGGCGCGCGTCGCCGCGGCGCTCGGGGGGCTGGCGCTCGGCGTGTCGAGCTGGCACCGCGTGAAGGTGCACGTGGCCGTCGGCGCCGCGGCCATCTCGCTGTCGTCCGTGCGGCGCGACACGATCGTCACCGTGGTCGTGCTCGGGCTCGCGTACGCGTGGACCGCCACCGAGGGCTGGCGCCAGCACCGCATGATGCGCCGGCGCGCGCAGATCGGCCTGGGCGACCCCGTCGTCGCCAACCGCTTCCTGCTGTGGGCGATCGCGGGCGCGCTGCAGTGCGTGTCCGACGCGGTGATCGCGTTCTCGGTGCACCGCGGCGACAACCTCACCGCGGACCTGCTACCGCTCTTCGCGACGTCGTCCGTGGGCGCGGTGAACAGCGTCCTGCTCGTGCTGATCTTCATGCCGCCGGCGGCCTACGTGCGGTGGCTGTCGCGCGGCCCGCGCGGCGCGCTCGCGGCGGTGTAGCGTGGCCGGCTCGGCGTTCTTCGAGGCGATCTGCCGCGCGCTCGCGGGCGCCGACGGCATGGACCGCTGGACCGCGCGCGGCACGCTGCAGCTCGCGCTCATGGACGCGGGCCTCGACGCGGCGACGGTGAACGCGACGCAGCTCGAGGTCGTGATCGACCGGCTCCTGCCGCGCCAGCTGCAGTCCGTGGCCGGCATGAACGTCACGCGCGTGTGTGCGCATCTGCGCGACGTGCTCGCCGGCGCCGCCGCCGAAGACGCGCGCTAGGCGAAGCCGGCCAGCCAGCGCCTCGCAGAGGCCCGCGCCAGCAGCTGCGCGAGCGCGTCGGCCGAGTCGGGGAACTCCGCCGCGGCGTGCGCCAGAGGCTCGCCGCGCGCCAGGCCCGCGAGGACGCCGAACTCCGCCGGCGCGACGCGTGCGAACGCGGCGCCACCGGGCTCGCGCGCCACGACGAGGCACGCGGCGCCGTCGTCGAGGTCGACGCGCGCGTCGCCGGCGCCGGGCTGGCTCGCGGCGTGGATACGGTCGACCGGGTAAGGCGACGCGAGGAGCCCGGTGCCGGGCGCCAGCGGGAAGCGCAGCTCGGCGCGCCGCTCGGGCTCGAGCGCCGCGAGGCGCGCGGCGTCGATCGCTTCGGACACCAGAGAGTGTCGGGCGCGGTGCAGCAGCCACTCGAGGCGCGCCACGTCGGCCAGGTACGGCAGAGCGCGCGCGGGCTCGAAGCGCGCGAGGAAGCCGCCCAGCTCCGCGCCGTAGTCGTTCAGGTCGGGCGAGCGAGAGGGCACCTCGCGCGCGAAGCGGCGCGCACAGTGGGCGAAGAACTCCTCGCCCACGAGGCTCAGGCACGCGGGGTGGATCGCCGCCAGCGCGTCCGCGTGCGCCGCCGCGACGTTGCGGCGGTGGATCGCGAGGCGCTCGCCACCGCCGAACAGCTCGCGCGCGAATTCGCGCTGCAGCTCAGCCAGCATCGCGCGTGCACCTCGCCAACACCGCGTCGGCCTTGCGCGCCTCGTCGAGCAGCAGGGCCAGCGGCGGGATGGCGCGGTCGCGCTCGAGCACCGTCGGCCGCGGTCCCACGCGCGCGAGCACACGCTCGAAGAGCGCCCACACCGGCTCCGCGACGGCCGCGCCGTGCGTGTCGACGAGCGCGTCGCCGTGCTTCTCGTGGCCCGCAATGTGGAGCTGCGCGATGCGCCGCGCGGGCAGCGCGTCGACGTAGGACTCGGGCGCGAAGCCCAGGTTCGCGGCCGACACGAACACGTTGTTCACGTCGAGCAGGATCTCGCAGTCGGCCCGCTCGGCGACCGCCGCCAGGAACTCCCATTCCGCGAGCTCCGACTCGGCGAAGCGCGCGTAGCCCGACACGTTCTCCAGCGCGATGCGGCGGCCGAGCGCGTCCTGCGCGCGCGCGACCCGGTCGGCGACGTGCGCCACGGCCTCTTCGAGGAACGGCACGGGCAACAGGTCGTGGAGCTGCCGGCCGTCGAGCGACGACCAGGCCAGGTGGTCGGAGACCGCCGCGGGCTCGAGCCGCTCGGCCAACGCGCGCAAGCGCGCCAGGTGCTGCCGGTCGAGCGGGTCGGTGCCACCGAGCGACATGCCTACACTGTGAAGTGTAATAGGCCGGTCGGCGCGCAGGCGCAAGAGCGTCTCGCGCGCGGGATCGCCCGGCTGCACGTGGTTCTCGGCGAGCACCTCGAGGAACGGCACCTCGGGCCGGTCCTCGAGGAGCGCGGCGAAGTGGGGCGCGCGCAGCGCCAGGCCGCAGCGCCCGGGGAGCCCGCTACTTCTTGGCTTCCGTGAGCGAGCCACCGACGATCTTCTCGCAGGTGCCCTTCGGCACCCAGATCCAGTCGCCCGGCTCGCCGTCGGCCTTCGCTTCGTTCGAGCACGAATGACTCGCCGACGCGCAGTCGTTCTGGCCCTTCTTCACCACGCCGTAGCACTTCTCTTGCGGCGGGCGCTTGGCGGGCGCGGCGTCGTCGGCGCGCGCGGGGCCGGAGGCGAGCAGGCCGAGGAAGCTGGCGACGGCGGACGCGGCGAGCAGTCTGTTCGGGTTCATCCGCCGCACTCTAGCGAACCTCCGGCAGCGCGAGCAGCTCGGCCGGGGTCGGCATCGCCGCGGCCGCGCCGCGCCGCAGCGTGGCCGCGCTCCCCGCGCGCACCGCGTGACGCAGCGCACCGGACAGCGGCTCGCCACGCGCGAGCGCCACCGCCAGCGCGCCGTTGAACGCGTCGCCCGCGCCGGTCGTATCGAGCGCGCGCACGGCGGGCGCGGGCACGTGCTCGAAGCCGGTCGCGTGCGCCCACACGCAGCCCTTCGCGCCGAGCGTCACGACTACGTCGCCGCGCGTCCTGGCCTGCAGCGCACACGCGGCCGCGGCCGCCGACTCGACGTCGCGGATCGCCAGGCCCGCGAGCGCTTCGGCCTCGCCCTCGTTCGGCGTGAGCACGTCGACCTTGGCAAGCGTCTCGGGCGCGAGCGCGCGCATCGGCGCGGGATCGAGCACCGAGCGCACGTGGTTCGCGCGCGCGAGGTCGAGCGCGGCGTCGACGGTCTCGGGCGAGAGCTCGAGCTGCACGAGCAGGACCGCCGCCGAGCGGAACGCGGAGAGCGCGTAGCGCACGTGCTCGGGCGTGACCTCGTGGTTCGCGCCGCCCGCGACGGCGATCTGGTTCTGTCCGGTCGATTCGTCGACGGTGATCGTGGCCACGCCCGTGCGCGCCCCGGAGAGCGCCTCGACGTGGGTCGTGTCGACGCCCGCCTCGCGCAGCGCGCGCAGGGCGATCTCGGCGAACGCGTCGTCGCCGACGCGGCCCACCAGGTGCACGCGCCCGCCCAGGCGCGCCGCCGCGATCGCCTGGTTCAGGCCCTTGCCGCCCGCGCCGACCTCGATGCCGCTCGCGCGCAGCGTCTCGCCCGGCTTGACGAAGCGCGGCACGCGGAGCGACACGTCGACGTTGAGGCTTCCGACGACCGCGATGTCGCGCATGGCGAGGTGTTATACCGCGCCTTGCGGTACAAAGAGAGGGTGTCGGAGCCACTCGCCGTCGAAGTCGCCGTTCCGGTGCCGCTCGACGAGACGTTCGACTACGCGCTGGCGGACGGCGTGCGCGCCGAGCCGGGCGCGCGCGTGCTCGTGCCGCACGGCGGGCGCCGCGTGGTGGGCGTGGTGGTCGCGGTGAAGCCCGCGCGCGAGGTGCGCACGCGCGGGCGCCTGCGGCCCGTGATCCAGGTGCTCGACGAAGAGCCCGTGCTGCCGCAGGGCCTACTCGATTCTGTGTTGCGCGCCGCTCGCGAAGTGTTGTGTCCGCCCGGCGTCGCGCTCGCCGCCGCCGTGCCGCCCGGCACCGCGCCTCGGCCGGGCACGCGCGTGGCGCTGTTGCCCGCGGGCCTGCGCGCGCTCGAACGCGGGGAGCTGCGCGGCACCCTGGCGCGCGTGCTGTGGGCGCTGGGCAAGCGCGCGCGCTCCGAGTCGGAGCTGCGCGCGCGCTTCCCCGCGGCGGTGCCCGCGCTCGCGCGCCTCGAGCGCCTGGGCCTCGTAGCGCGCAGCGCGGGGACGGACCCGCCGCGCGTGCGGCCGCGCACCGAGCGGGTGTACCGCGTCGCGCCCGGCCTCGATCTCGAGCGCGCGCAGCGAGAGCTCGCGCGCTCGCCGCGCCGGCTCGAGCTCCTGCTCGCGCTGGGCCCGGCGCCCGCGCCCGCGCGCTCGTCGCCGGCGCTGCGCGCGCTCGTCGAAGCGGGGCTCGTCGTGTGCGAGGAGCGCGAGATCGTGCGCGGCACCCGCGTCGAGCCGCTCGTGCGGCCCGCCGACGCGCCCGAGCTCACGCCGCACCAGCGCGCGGCCGTCGCCGAGATCGCGCAGGCGATCGAGGCCGGCCGCCACGCGCAGTTCCTGTTGTACGGGATCACGGGCAGCGGCAAGACCGAGGTGTACCAGCGCGCGGCCGAGGTGGCGCTCGCGCGCGGGCGCACCGCGATCGTGCTCGTGCCCGAGATCTCCCTCACGCACCAGGTCGTCGACCGCTTCCGCGCGCGTTTCGGCGAGCGCGTCGCGGTGCTGCACAGCGGGCTGTCGGCGGGCGAGCGCTTCGACCAGTGGCGCGCGATCCGCGACGGCCGCGTGCCGATCGCGATCGGCGCGCGCTCGGCCGTGTTCGCGCCGTACCCCGAGCTCGGGCTCATCTGCATCGACGAGGAGCACGACGCCGCGTACAAGAGCGAGGACGGCTTCCGCTACCACGCGCGCGACGTGGCGCGCCTGCGCGCCGAGCGCGCGAGCTGCCCGCTGGTGCTGGGCTCGGCCACCCCCGACGTCGCCACCGCCTGGCGCTGCGCGCACGGCGAGATCGGACGGCTCGTGCTGCCCGAGCGCGTGGCGAGCCGGCCGCTGCCGACGGTCGAGATCGTCGACCTGGGCGCCGAGAAGGGCCGGCGCGGCATGCTGTCGCGCGCGCTGCGGCAGGCGCTCAGTGAGACGCTCGCGGCGGGGCGCCAGGCGATCCTGTTCCTGAACCGCCGCGGCTTCGCGGGCCACGTGTTCTGCTTCGACTGCGGTCACGCCCTGCGCTGCCGACACTGCGACGTGTCGCTCGTCTATCACGCGGGCGCGGGTCCGCGCCGGCCGCGGGAGCCGCTCGAGGGCGAGCTGCGCTGCCACTACTGCGGCTACCGCGAGGACCCGAACGAGACGTGCCCGTCGTGCGGCAGCCGGGAAGGCGGCATGCAGGGGTGGGGCACCGAACGCCTGTTCGAGGAGCTGGTCGCGGCGTACCCCTCCGCGCGCATCGGCCGGCTCGACCGCGACACCTCGGCGCGCAAGGGCGCGCAGCGCGCGATCCTGACGGCGTTCCACCGGGGCGAGATCGACGTGTTGGTCGGCACGCAGATGGTCGCGAAGGGCCACGACGTGCCCGGCGTGACACTGGTGGGTGTAGTTCTCGCAGACCTCGGCCTGCACTTTCCGGATTTCCGCGCCGGCGAGCGCACCTTCCAGCTGCTCACGCAGGTGGCGGGCCGCGCGGGCCGCGGCGAGGACCCGGGCCGCGTGGTCATCCAGACCTTCCTGCCGCGGCACTACGCGATCGAGCTGGCGCGCACGCACGACTACCCGCGCTTCTACCGGGAGGAGGTCGCGCGCCGCCGGCCGCACGGCTGGCCGCCGTTCCGCGAGCTCGTGCAGGTGGCGCTCTCGGGGCCGCGGCTCGCCGCGGTGGAAGCGGCGGCGCTGTCGCTCGCCGGCCTGGCGAAGACCGTCCCGTGCGGCGACGTCGAGGGCGAGAAGGTCGACGTGCTCGGCCCCGCGCCCGCGCCGCTCGCGCGCATTCGCGACGAGTTTCGCTGGCAGCTACTCTTGCTGGGCGGCCGAGAAGGCGTGCACCGCGTCGCCGCCGAGCTCGCGCGCCACGCGCGCGGCCCGGGCTTCGCGGGAGTCACCGTGCGCCTGGATGTCGGACCTCTGCAAATGCTATGAAGTGCCCCCCATGTTGCTCCCGGTGCTGAAATTCCCCGATTCGCGGCTGCGCGAAAAAGCGCAGCCCATCGCGAAGAACGAGATCGACGCAGAGCTGCGGCAGCTCGCCGCCGACATGGCCGAGACCATGTACGACGAGCCGGGGATCGGCCTGGCGGCGACGCAGGTCGGCGTCGCCAAGCGCTTGATCGTGATGGACGTGGACTGGGGCGAGGACCGCGAGCGCGCGCCGCGCGTGCTGCTCAACCCCGAGATCGTGGCGCGCGAGGGCCGCGTCGTTTCCGAGCTGGAGGGCTGCCTGTCGGTGCCCGACTTCAAGGCCGACGTGGAGCGCGACGCGCGCGTCGTGGTGCGCGCGCGCACGTTGGACTGGGAAGAGGTCGAGTTCGACGCGAGCGAGCTCGAGTCGTTCTGCTTCCAGCACGAGATCGATCACCTCGACGGCATGCTCTTCATCGATCGCATCAGCAAGCTGAAGCGCGACTTGTACGTGCGGCGGCGCAAGAAGCAGCTGCGGCGCGAGCAAGAGGAGCGCGAGGCACCGGGTCATCCACACGGCTAGTCCGGCGCTGCGGCTGGTCTACCTGGGCACCCCGGAGTTCGCCGTGCCCGCGCTGCGCGCGCTCGCGCGCACCCGACATACACTTTCGGGTGTAGTATCGCAGCCCGACCGGCCGCGCGGGCGCGGCCGCGTGCTGGAGCCGACGCCCGTCGCCGCCGCGGCGCGCGAGCTCGGCCTGCCGCTCCTGCAGCCCGAGAAGGTCGGCGACGAGCCTTCGCTCGCCTGGCTGCGCGAGCGAAGGCCCGACCTCGGCGTGGTCGTGGCGTTCGGCCAGTTCATCCCGAAGAGCGTGCGCGAGCTGCCGCGGCTCGAATGCGTGAACGCGCACGCGAGCCTCTTGCCGCGCTGGCGCGGCGCGGCGCCGATCGCCTGGGCGATCGACGCGGGCGACCGGCGCACAGGCATCTCGGTCATGCGCGTCGCGCGCGAGATGGACGCCGGCGACGTGTGCGGCGTGCGCGAGCTCGAGATCGGG
>Ga0335077_10000589_pt1 | contig 41055 bp, 28 predicted proteins | sample Lox_Sample_31_FD_207151 | JGI IMG/M metagenome (GOLD analysis project Ga0335077, IMG submission 207151) | Soil microbial communities from Loxahatchee National Wildlife Refuge, Florida, United States - Lox_Sample_3.1 | ecosystem: Environmental > Terrestrial > Soil > Wetlands | place: USA... | reverse complement strand
CGAGTGGTGCTATATACTTCGATTCGAAACTCATTGAAACTCAGAACGAAGCGGCGCTCGCGGATTTTCGGAATCACGCCGTCGGATTTTTGTGGCAGCGGCACCAATTGTTGCCGGATTTTACGGCGGCCGAAAATGTAGCGATGCCGTTGCTGCTGCGGGGCGAGTCTATTTCGACAGCGCTCAAAACTGCGCGGTCGTGGCTTGCCAAGGTCGGCCTGGAGAATCGAGCCGATCACCGCGCAGGGGAGCTTTCCGGAGGGGAGCAGCAGCGCGTGGCGATTGCCCGGGCGCTCGTCACTGGGCCAAGAGTGCTGCTGGCGGATGAACCCACCGGAGATCTGGACGAGCAGAATGCTTGGGCCGTGTTTGAACTGATCGAGCGGTTGCACCGGGAGCACGAGTTGACGTCGCTGATCGCGACGCATAATCTGGCACTCGCTGCGAAATGCGACCGCATCGTAGGTTTGGAGCATGGCGTTCTGCGAACCCGTACGGTTTCAGCCTCTTCACAACCAGGCGGAGCTGCTGCGGGCGGGACCCCTCAGGGAGAAGCGAGCTAATCGTGTTCGAACGCTACACAGAGAAAGCGCGGCGTGTGATCTTCTTTGCGCGGTACGAAGCCAGCCAATACGGCAGCCCGTACATCGAGACCGAGCACTTGCTGCTGGGACTCATGCGAGAGGACAAAGCGCTCGCCAATCGCGTTCTGCGGCAGCAAGGTTCAATCGAGTCCATCCGCAAGGAGATTGAAGCGCGCATCACGATTCGCGAGCGCATCTCCACTTCGGTTGAAGTTCCGCTCAGCGCGGAATGCAAACGCATCTTGAACATGGCGGCGGAGGAGGCGGAACGTCTCGGAGTCCGGCACGTCGGGACAGAACATCTTCTCCTCGGAATTTTGCGCGAAGAAAAGTGCTTCGGTGCGGAAATCCTGATGGAGCGCGGGCTACGCCTCTCTGCCCTCCGCGAGGAGTTGGCACGCACGACAGGCGAAAAGACGCCTGCGGCGAGACCCAAGGAAACTTCGCTGCTGGCGGAATTCAGCCGGGATCTTACTCAAGCGGCGGGCGAGGGCCAGCTTGACCCTCTCGTGGGGCGCGAAAATGAAGTGGAGCGCGTCGTTCAGATTCTGTGCCGCCGGACCAAGAACAATCCTGTGCTGATCGGCGAACCCGGAGTGGGCAAGACCGCCATCGTGGAAGGACTGGCGCAGCGAATTTCGGACGGAGACGTGCCTCCTTTCCTTGCCGACAAGCGCATTCTCTCCCTGGATCTGTCCTTGATCGTGGCGGGAACTAAATACCGAGGGCAATTTGAAGAGCGCCTGAAAACCATCATGAAGGAATTGATGGAGAGCCAGAACTCCATCGTATTTATTGATGAGTTGCACACCCTGGTTGGAGCGGGATCGGCGGAAGGTTCGCTGGATGCTGCGAACATCCTGAAGCCGGCCCTCTCGCGCGGCGAGATTCAATGTATCGGCGCGACGACGCCGGGGGAATACCGGAAGTCCGTGGAAAAGGATCGTTCGCTGGAACGGCGCTTCCAGGCCGTTAAAGTTCCGGCACCGAATGAGGAAGAGGCCGTATTGGTATTGAACGGAGTGCGCGAACGGTACGAAAAATTTCATGCTGTTTCCTATACCGAGGAAGCTCTCCGGTATGCCGTGTATCTCTCAAACCGCTACATTCCGGACCGCTTCCTACCGGACAAGGCCATTGATTTGATTGACGAAGCGGGCGCGCGCGTGAAGCTGCGCCAGGCTACGGTTCCGGAAGAAGTCGGCGAGGTTCAGAAGCGCGTGAAATTCATCACCCACCGGATGGAAAGCGCCATCGCCGCGCATGAATTCGAAAAGGCTCGCTTTTATTCCGAAGAGGAACGCAAGGAAAAGGAAAACCTGCGGTCACTGCGCGATCGTTACAAGCTCGATGACGCGACCACGGGAGTGGTCACGCGAGAAGATATCGAGGAAGTCGTCGCGCGCTGGACGGGCATCGCCGTCACTTCGATCAAGGAAGACGAACAGCAGAAGCTTCTGCGCATCGAACCTGAACTGCATAAGCGCGTGATCAGCCAGGACAAGGCCATCACCGCGCTCGCTCGCGCGATCCGGCGCAGCCGCGCGGGACTCAAGTCTCCCGCACGTCCCGTGGGATGCTTTTTCTTCCTTGGCCCCACTGGAGTCGGGAAGACGGAAGTGGCGCGGCGTCTGGCCGAATTTCTTTTCGGATCGGAAAAATCCTTGGTCCGCTTTGATATGTCGGAGTTCATGGAAAAGCATTCTGTGTCGAAGCTGATCGGAGCGCCTCCAGGCTATGTCGGCTACGAAGAGGGCGGACAGATCACCGAGCGGGTGCGGCGGACTCCATATTCGGTCATCCTTCTCGACGAGATCGAAAAAGCGCACCCGGACGTTTTCAACATCCTGTTGCAGGTGTTTGAGGACGGACAATTGACCGATGGCTTGGGCAATACGGTTGATTTTCGGAACACCATCATTATCATGACTTCCAATCTTGGTGCGCGCCATCTGCAGAAACGCACCAGCATCGGTTTCCAGGGTGGTGCGGACGAGGCGGGGCAACGCACCATGGAAGAATTGGTGATGAATGAAGTGAGGCGGGCGTTCAATCCGGAATTTTTAAACCGGTTGGACGAGGTGATCATTTTCAACCCGCTCGGCGACGAAGACTTGCTGCGGATCATTGATCTGCTCGTCGGGCAGTTGAACGACACGCTGATCCACCGCCAAGTGCAAGTGGTTTTATCACCGGAAGCGCGCCAGTGGATTCTCGAGAAAACGTGTGCGGATCGCAGTTATGGGGCGCGGCCGCTGCGTCGGGCCCTCCAAAAATACGTGGAGGATCCGCTCTCGGAAGCGCTCATTCAGGGTGGAATACAAAGGCCGGCGACGTTGCAGATTTACGTCGGGGGAGAAGGCCTCGCGTTCCGACCCGTCGGTGAGGCAACCCCGGTCATCCACTAGCGAATCTGACACCAACACGTGTACCCTATCTCGGCTTAATCTGGCACCGATGAAGGGTTTCGCACGGCCGGCCATTACCAGGTCCGGCAGGAGAAGGTCAACTTGGGTTTGGGGGCGCGGCTGTGAAAGCGTTCACGGCCGCTTCAAGAAAATTTTGTTCTCCGTTTTGCGTTTTTTGGGCAAAGGGGATATGGATTGCGGCGTTTTGCGCGTTGGTCGCCGCAGTTCCGTCCGCCGGCGCAGAAGCCAAACGCAGCGCGGATGCCCCCGCATCTTCCGGCAACTACCTTTTTTCGGAATCGCTGGATCTGGTTACTGGTAACTCTTCCCTAAACCTCGGGCAGACTCCTGCGGGACAACAGCAGGGTGCTAACGGCCAGCCCGCCATTATCGAGCGGATTGAATTCGTGGGCAATCGCCGGGTACGCAACGATACCCTGCAAGCGCGCATCTTCAGCCGTCCGGGAGATGTTTACAACTTGGAATCCTTGCGACGCGATTTCGAGGCGCTGTGGAACACGCAGTTTTTCGAGGACATCAAACTGCGCGTGGAGGATTCGCCGGATAAACCCGGTGAAAAAATCATCATTTTCGAATTGAAAGAGCGCCCCATAATCCGCCGGATCCGCTATGAGGGGATCCACTCCATTTCAGAGTCAGACATCCTGGACCGTTTCAAGGATCGCAAGGTCGGGCTCACCGTGGAAAGCCAATTCGATCCGACGAAAATCAAGAAAGCGGAGGTGGTGATCCAGGAATTGCTCGGCGAGCACGGGCGGCAATTCGCGAAAGTCACGCCGGAGTACGAACGGATCGCGTCCAGCAATGCTGTCATTTTGATTTTTAAAATTCAGGAAGGCCCGAAGGTCAAAGTCGGAAAGATCAAATTCACGGGCAATCACGCTTTTAGCGACCGCAAACTGATCCGTGCGATGCGCAACGACCGCCCTTACGCCATCCCGCTCTATTTTTTCGAAATTCCGGTCATGTCAAAGACCTTCGATCGCGACAAGCTCAACGAGGATCTCGAAGTGGGAATCCGCGGGTTGTATCAGGATACCGGCTACTTCCGCGTACTCGTCAAGGACCCGATCATCGAAAACGTGGATACAACCGGGCACCGCATGGGCATGCCCATGATGGGGAAAACTCAAGGCAAGGCCGTAAACATCACGATCCCGATTGAAGAGGGCGAGCAGTACCACATGGGCGCGCTAAAGATCGTCAGCGCCGATCCGGACAAATCTCTTTCGCTGAACGTGGAGAAGCTCAAGAGTGTTTTCCCTTTGAAGCCCGGGGATATTTTCGCCACGGATAAGCTGCGGAAGGCGTTGAAGGACTATACGAGTATTTATGGCGAATACGGATTTATTGATTTTACGACCGAGCCGGATTTTGACATTGACGACGCGAAAAAGGTCATCAATCTCACCCTGCGCTTCGACGAGCAGAGCCAGTACTACGTTCATCGCATCGATTTCATCGGCAACACCACGACACGCGATAAGGTCATCCGCCGTGAACTTCTGATTGATGAAGGCCAGCTTTTCAATAAGCGGGCTTGGGAGATCAGCATTCTCCGCCTCAACCAGCTCGACTATTTCGATAAAATCGAAGCGGATAAGTCTGTCGAAATTCGCAGGAACACCAAGGATCACACGGTTGATCTTGACTTGAAACTCAAGGAAAAGGGGAAACAGTCCATCGGCTTGCAAGGCGGGGTCAGCGGGCTCGCAGGCGGCTTCATCGGGCTCACCTACCAGACCAACAACTTTCTCGGCTTGGGAGAAACCCTGACCTTTTCGGCCCAGTTCGGCAGCCTAAGCCGGAACTTCATGTTTGGATTTACGGAACCTTACCTCTTTGACCGGCCCATCAGCACGGGTTTTACAATATTCTCCAGCCGCTACAGCTTTAATCAAGCCCAACAGGAGGCGCTGATCTACGGCCAGTCCGTCAGCCTCAATCCGCAATACATCCAGGATTATAATCAGGACAGTACGGGCTTCACGATTTTTGCCAGCTATCCCCTGAGAAGGTTTTCCTTCACTCGAGTAGGACTCACTTACGGCCTTTCGCGCACAGACATTACGGCTTTTAATCAGGCATCCACTTTGCTTTTCACGACATTGCAGTATCAAGCGGTCGCCGGACCGAGCGCACTCAATGGCATCGTAGCAAGCACCTTGACTCCGTCGATCAGCTACAATTCCGTCAACAACCCCATCAATCCGACAGGCGGGAAGAGTTATCTCTATTCTGTCTCCTTGCAAGGCGGACCGCTCGGCGGAAACGTCAATACCTTAACGAATGTTTTTGAGTGGAAATACTTTCACTCTGTAAACAAGAAGCGAAACGTCCTCGCTTTCCATACTCAAACGGCCTTCATCAACGGATACGGCGGAAAAGAGATTCCACCTTATAACCGGTTCTACCTGGGTGGTGAAAACGATCTGCGTGGCTATGACATCCGCTCGATTTCGCCCGTTACCTTTATCCCCGTACAATCCGCTCAGACGATCTACTATAGCGACCCTAGCGCAGGCGGCGCCCTGCGCGCCATCTCTGTTCCCGTTCTCACTTACGTTGCGACATTGCCTGGTGCGGATCTTCAGACATACGGAAACTTCGAATATCGCATCCCTATCATCGGCTCCACAGTCGAGACCGATCTATTCTTCGATGGCGGCACCGACGGTATCGTGGATGAATCCGGATTACACCTGGATCCGACCGGCCTGGCAAATTTGCAGCAGCAATTTCCCACTTCCGGGGTGGTGGGTACTCTTCCCATCGAACATGGCACGAATTTCCGTTTCCGGGGGTCCACTGGTATCCAATTTGTCGTTCAGCTTCCCATCATTCATGCTCCTTTCCGGATCTATTACGCCTATAACGTGCACAGGCTGCACCAGCAAATCGTTGCCCAGCAACCCTTCATTGAACCGAGCGAAATAAACTATTTGGAGAGCACCCTAAATGCGGTTGATCCGACGATTTTCAAGTATCAAGTGCTTCCGCAACTCAACTACATTCAGAACAATCCCGGCCGGTTGAATTATTTTGAGCCGCAGACGACGTTCCGGTTCACCGTCAGCCGCACATTCTGACAGGGGTATGGCAAGCATGAGGCTTTTCGAAGACTTGGGAAAACATGGGGCACGGACGCAGTGGCAACGCCCGGTGAGCGTTCGGAAGCCTTTGAAACGCAGGGGGATTTCGTGTGCATGAAGTGGCGTAATCTGAATCTCGTTCTTGCAGCTTTCTTGGGGGCGCTCTCGCTTTTTTTCGCCGGAGGTTGCGGCAGTAACAGCAGCGCCAACGTCGTCTCTGTCGTGGTGAGTCCTCCTTCGGCCACGGTCATCGTTTCGCAGTCACTTACCCTGACGGCGACAGTCAGCGGTAGCACGAATCTTAACGTAACGTGGGCTTGCACCTTTACGACCACGACCATTGATTCGAGCGGCACCGCCCACACCTCGAGTGCAGCCGCGTGCACGGCAGACACGGGGAACATCCCCGCGAATTCGACCAACACCACGGTAACATTTACGGCTCCATCAAAAGTTCCGGACGCCACGACATACCCCAACCTTCTCATTACCCTGACCGCGACCGCGGCTGCAGACACTAAGAAGACCGGCACGGCCACGATATCCATTGATTCGGGTATTGCCGTAACCCTTACCCCTGCGACGGCGACTGTTCCCACTTCGGAACAGCAGCAGTTCGTCGCCAGCCTATCCAACGATCTTCAGAATCAGGGCGTGACTTGGCTCCTCACGCAGAGCGTTCCCACAACCTCCGTGCCATATCCCTCTCTTACCACTTGCTCTCCGACGTGTGGCCAAATAGACGCCAACGGGATTTACACCGCGCCTGCTAGTGTTCCCACCGCCTCCACACCCGCCAATGCAAGCACAACACCTGCCAACGTCACCGTTGTGGCCACCTCGAAGGCAGACACGACGCGCTACTCTCTCGCCTCCATCACTATCATCGTCGGAGGTCCCATCACCTTTAACGGAATCTCTCCGACCGTGGCCCCACAGGGGGCATTGTTCTACGACATCTATCTCGACGCTCCGTTTATCTCTTCATCTTCGGTGATTACCCTGACCAGCCTGACGACCGGCACAGTCACAACGCTGACCACGGGATCTGGCCAAATTAAGGTGCTGTTCCCGATCCCCACCACGGACGTTCCGGCGCCTGCTTCCACGGGAGCTCGCGTGAGGCTCCTCGAACAGAACCTGTCTGCGGCGGATACTTACACCGTAAACGTTACGGATCCAAGCCAAACGGTGACCAAATCTCCGACGGGAAACTTTTCTTTCACCGTGATTCCTGTCCGACCCACCTCTGTCGCATCCCTTCCGGACGGTATTCCTCAAAATGGCCAATCCAACGAACTCAAGCTCGCCATTGATGGGGGTTACTTTGGGCCGAGAGGCCAACTTGCGACCACGACTTTTGCAGGCAACGCGGTTCCCCAGGATTCGACCGTGCAATCGAGCTCACGCCAATTGAATCTTGCTTTTCCGACAAGCTCGGTCAATTCTGCAAAGCCGGGGCTTTATTCTCTCTATGTTGCGCGGACCTCGCCCCCGCTTCCGGCGCCGAACAATTCTTCAGTCACGACAATTGCGGTTTTCCCGGATTATTCCGCAAGTCCCCCGACAATAGCAGGCTCTGCTGCGGCCGGCACAAATCCCAGCGCGATCGGCATCGATGGAACTCTAGGAGTCGCAGTAGTTGCCGAGACGGGTTCGAACCTCGTGCAATTTTTTGGCATTGGTACCGGATCGTTGACGCCTTTGCCGTGTCCTGTGGCTTCTTGCGCGGTAGATGTGCCCACGGGTCTTTCCGTGAATGCCACAAATCACACCGTTGCCGTCGTCAGCTACCAGGATCAGAGCGTAACGGTTCTACCGATTCCCGGAGCGTCCCAAGCGCCAGGCACCCCGTTCACGATTTCGCTTTCCGGACTCATTCCCGGCGAAGTGACCCCGCTTCCCTTGCCCTATTCGATCGGTGTGGATCCCGATACGAACATGGCAGTTGTGGCTTATTCTTCGAGTGCCATTCCCACGACGGCGAACATTGGGTTTCTTCTTGATCTGAATGCGGATTCACAGACCTGCATTGCCAATGCCCTCCAGCAGAACCCTCCCTGCGTCCACGCGCAGGTTACCCTGAATTCCGGGCCCTATCCTCAGGTCGCCATGGTGCCTCACGCGCATACCGCCTACGTCACGCCGGGCGGGATCGGCGTTGTGAGCGGCGTTGATGTGACCAAGGCTTCCTCTTCTTCCACCATCGCATCAGTTTCTTTGACCTCGGGCGTCGTTACCGTAACGACTGTAGCCGCCCATGGACTCAATCCTGGAAATCCCGGGACCGTGCTCATCGAGAATCTTCCTTTGGGTACCAGCCACCAAACGGATTTCAACGGTGTGTTTTCCGTGCTTTCCGTAATCAACGCGACAAGCTTCACATACGTTCTCAATTCCACGAACAACGACACGGCCACGGGGGTTACTTCCGGCTCCAATCTGAGTACCGTCTATTACAGCCCGGCCAACATCACGGTCTCCATTTCGCAGACCTTACAGGGGATTGCTATCAATCCCATCACCCGCACGGCGGCGCTCGCGGATGCCAACGCCACCGGAAATAACGCTGCTCAGATTGATCTGCTGAATTCTCTGGACCAATCGGTTACTTCGATCTTTTTTCATGCGCAGTGCACCATCTATACGCCCATCGGTTCGTGCAGCAATGCACCTGAACTTCTGGGAACAACGGACGTTGCTTTCCAGCCCTATACAAATGCGGTGGCTTCCTACAATCCTCAGCAAAACCTATTTTCCGTTTCCAATCCGGTGGATCAGCAGCGATATTCTGTTATGACACTTCCTGCCGGGCCTGGAGCAGCAACCCTGCCCGTCACCGTTGGGAGCAACAGCTACTCGCTCGGTCTTTGGGGAGCGGTCGCGGTGGACGCCCCGACGAACCAGGCTTTTGTCGTGCAATCCGGGAGCGGAACGATCCAGATTGTAAACCTGGGCCCCAGCGCGTCCAACGCTCTCAAGTCTGCACAAATTACTGAACTCACCGTTCCCGCCACAGGCTCCGCCATCCTTGGTGGCGTGCCGGGAGCTTACTTCCCACAGGGGACTTTGACTTCCACGAGCAATTTAACCGGTGTACAGATTTTCGGCTCGGGATTTGACACCTCTACGCTGGTTCGCCTTGATGGAACTTCTCTCCCGTCTTCTGACGTGCAATATGTGAGCAGCCGCCTTCTCACCGTCACCATTCCATCATCTTTCCTTTCGGCGCCTCATCGTTATGCCGTGGATTTAATCAACGGGGGCGGTGTCCAGTCCAACGCTACGGATTTCATTGTGATCCAGGCCGTGGATATGACGCCCGCTTGCGCGGGGGGTAGCCCGCAGCCAAGCTCCGTCGCGATTGCGGACCAACTTGCGCTGGCTCCCTTTTCACCCATCGCGGTGGTCAGCAACAGCGGATGCAACAACATTTCCGTGATTGACATCAATCCGCAGGACGCTGCATTCGGAACCATCCATAGCAGCATCGCCGTCGGTGCAACTCCCGAGGGAGTGGCCGTCAGCCCGCGCTTTGGTCTGGCCGTAGTTGCAAACAATGGCGACGGCACTGCGTCCATCGTGAATTTGCTGACAAAAACTCAGCCTGTTGCCGCCGTCACTACCGGCACAAATCCAACCGGCGTCGCGATTGATGAGGGCACGGGCGCCGCGCTCGTAACCAACACGGGTGCAAACACCGTGTCTGAAATCAATCTTGCGCTGCTGATGGGCTCGTCTCCCGCAACTTCTCTCACCGCGACGACTATCGCAGTTGATCAGCAACCGATCGCCGTGGCCATCGATCCCGACCGGGGAACGAATAATCAGGGTCTCGCCGTCGTCACCGCTCTCCAACTGAATATTGGAACCGCGCCCACGGGCGTTTTGGACTCCATCGATATCGGTACGAGCGCTCCGGCAAAAAGCACCACTGCAGCCGTTGGCCGAGTGACCGCCACCCCTACCGGCGTAGTCTTCGATCCCAGCGTGTATCCGGCGCTTTTTTATGCGACCTCCAGCGGCGGCAATGTGATCACTGCGTTCAATCCGGATTCCGGCACTACATCCACCGTTCACGTGGGCATAAATCCGATTTCTCTGGCCATCAACCCGCAGACTGGTGCGATCATCACCGTCAATGCTCTCAGCAACACGATCTCGATTGTTGATACGACCTCGAATCCTTTCAAAACGCGGCGCAGTTTTTCTCTGGGTGGCTCGCCGCAGTTCGGCGTTGCGATTGACCAGTTGACCAATCTGGCGGTCATCGTGGACCAGGCCAATAATCGCGTCCTCCTGTTCCCGATGCCGAACTGAACGAGATCTCGAGGAAAGGTTCCCTGCAACCTATGGCGGTCCGGTTCGCATCGCATCAGGCAGGTACCGGAATATCCCGGAGTGTGGTTCGCTTTCCGATTGCAGGGCACGGAGGCGCTCGGCTATACTTCTTGGTTTGTATGCAATGGATATTTTCCGGTAGGGATGAACGCGCAGCCTGCTGCACCGCAGCCGTGTACAGAATAAATTTCAGCCAATCTTAATTGGCCCAAGGCGGCCGCTCAGCGGCCGCCCACAATAAGGAGAACACTGTGAATTCCAGACTGTTTCGTAACGCCGCTCTCTCAGCCGCGTGCCTTTTGCTAGGCGCTGTCGCTGGAGCGCAGGCGCCTGCGGCGGGGTCCGCCGCGTCCGGCAAGATCGGGATCGTCAACGTGCGTGCCGCGATCGCAAGCACCGCGGAAGGGAAACAAGCCTCGGCGGAGCTGCAGTCACAATTTGCGCCGAGACAATCAGAGCTGCAGAACCTTAATAAGCAAATTGAGGATGTCCGACAGCGCCTGCAAGCGGGCAGCACTACCCTCAGCGCGGAAGAACAAGCGAGGCTTCAGCGCGAAGGCGAGAAACTGACCACCCAGCTCAACCGGAAACAGCAGGACTACCAGGATGACGTCAATTCCGCTCTCGGCGATGTTCAGGACCGCATCGGCCGCAAGCTCGTGGATGTGCTGGACCGGTATGCTCGCGAAAACGGCTACACCGCCATCTTTGATTCTTCCGCTCAAGGATCCCCCATCATTTACGCCTCGAATCAAATTGACGTCACACAAGACGTCATCAAGCTCTATGATCAGGCTTATCCGGTGAAGGCAAGTTCCTCGGCTCCGGCAAGGCCCGCTGCCAAACCCGGAACCGGTGCGCAGAAACCATAAACTGAATTTCATCGGCCGCAAGCTTTCCTGAAGAACGTCACGTATCTCGTGCGGCGCTGAGTCGTAAACTCAGCGCCGGACTTATTTTTGCGCGCGCCGCCCGCGCCGAGCCTTTGGATTAGTGCGCCATATCTCGTGCATTCGAGGGGGTCGATTCAACTCCGCAACCGCCCTCGGCGATAGAAAATCATGTGACGATCGGGTTGCAATTGTCTTCTGTTCGCCGGCCATTGTTCGTCATTCTGAGATTCGAGTCTTAGAGGCCGGCTTTAATTCTTGTTTGTGGTGTTCGGGGGTTGCTTCGGCGCAGCGATCTTATTGTCCGTGTCCACGCTGAACAGTGTGTAATTCGAAAGTGTATGGCTGTGATGGTAGCGCTTGCCGTGGAGCTCCATGTACGCATCCGCGCGCCACGGTAGCCACAATTGCTTGCGGCCGTGATCGAATTGAACCGGGCCATAATCAATCGTGAGATGGTCTCGCGTGAGTTCCAGCTGTGGTACCGGTTCTCGCAAATCCATTTCCAGATGCAACAGGTCGTAGTTATTGGCTCCAACCCAAATTCGTCCCCGAAGCGCGATCGGGAAAGATTTTGTGAATTTTCTCCAGATCAGGACCCTCGAAGGCACATCCTGTTTCTGCTCGAAGCGCATTTCCCACGCGGGTTGGTCATGCCAATTCGCCAAGCCCTCGCAGCGGTAATTGAAGTCTTCTTGGTAATTCGGGTCCAGAAGGGCGACTCCAATCGAAATGAGCCCTTTCGTGGCCAGCGAAGTCGGAAACTGATTCAGGTTCTCGCCCCCGTCCCTGCTCTCTTCAAGATACGTGTAACCGTTCCCGGGACGGAAAATGTCCACGAGATAATAGAAATCCTTTTCCCGCGGCGTACCGGGAATTCCGTTCTGGTCAATCTCAACATGGACTATGTGCTCCGTTGCCGTGAACTTTTCGAAATTTGATAGTTGCTGCTTCATGCGCAGCTGCGCTCTCTTCAGCACCTCCGGCAAGGAACAGACCACATCCGAAGCGAGTGCGTATTCTTTGCTATCCACATCTGGCGGAGCCCACGGCCTGACGTTGGCGGGCGCCCCTGGTGTTGCAGGCGATGAGCCGGGTCCGGCCTCGGCGGTCTTTGCTGAATCAAATGCCGTCTGGCTCGGCTCCGCCAGTTGATCGTTCGCGGTGACCGCGCTCGAGGGCCCTGACAATTCCCGTGCCTGGACGTGTGTCGCACCTCCGCTCACCTGGTCTCGGCTAGATTTGATTTTCACAAGCAAGGCCTGGGCTGCGGGATTCTTGCCCCCTTCCATATCCGAAGCGCGGGAAGCATAGATCTCAGCGCTTCTGTAATCTTTCGTCTCGAAATAGGCCTGCGCCAGCAAAAGGAGGGTGTATGAATCCGCTCCATTTCGTTCATAGGACTGTTTCAATGTCTCGATAGCCGCAGCAGGCTTCGCGGTCTGCATCTGCAATTGGCCGAGGGCCACCAGCGTGCGCTCGTGCCAAGGATTGATCTTCAAGGCCGCTTCAAAGCTGGCTTGCGCTGCATCCATCTGCCGCAATTCGTAGTGCGCCATTCCCAGCAGATATTGGACATCGGGATTTTCCGGCGACATCTTTTCGGCCTTGCTGAAGACGCGAAGCGCGTCGTCATACTTCTTCTTCCGCATCCTCTGAAGCCCCTTGTCAATCTGTTCCTGGAGCTTCACCGATACGGGTGCAGGCTGCGAAGAGGCCGTTCCTGGAGCCACTTCGTTTTCGCTGCGCACGTAAATGTATAGCGGAAAAACGGTAGTTCCGCCGATCACCGAGGCATGTTGAATGGTCGTTTTGTAGCCCGGGGAGATCACTTCAATTTCGTAGTCTCCGGGGAGTATATTTTGAAAAGAGACCGCCGACCCATCCGCCGTTTTGGACACCAGGCTGATCGAGTGCTCAATCGACTGTAGTCTGACTGTCGCTTGGCCGGTCAGGGGCAATCCATTGGGCTCACGCAAGCTGATTTGAAGCCATACAGGTGCTTCCTCTATTCCGAATGAACCCTCATTAACGTCTGGCTTCTGGGGACGGGCAAACCCTGCTCCGACGCATAGAAAAGACGCGGCACTCAGCATCACGAGCAGGCGTATTCCGCCTCCCCAGTTAGCTACTCTTGACATTGGCCGACCCCGTCGAGATTTTTGGAACACGCTACACAAAACCTTAATCCACTCCGCTGTTCGGGTCAACCTGGCCTCAACAGAATCTTGTCCGTGGAGAACACGGCGACGCCTTGATCCTTAACATATTGAATTTATGGGCTTTCCAAATCCCAGATTCGGAATTGCACCCTCTGGTCCAGTAAACCCTCGATCATCATGTTTGCCTCAATTATTCTCCCTCCGCAATCCGCCTGCCACCACTACCTTGCTTTTACGGAGTCCGGGGCATATACTCTGATTTCGCTCTGAAGCGGGTCGCACGACTGAGTGGGCGCGAGCCCACTTTTTTGTTGCTGCCGGTTGGGTTGCTTTGTGGACCGGCCTTACCCGGGGAGTCTTTGCGTGAATCTGGAAAGGGTACGCGAAGCCGCCGAGCGCGTGGCTCGTTCGGAAGGGCTCGAGGTTGTAGACGTCGAATGGAAAGTCGGCAAGCAACGCTTCCTGAGGGTCTACATCGACAGAGTGCCTTCGGAGGGGAGCGAGAGTGCCCGCTCTGGGTCTGAAAGCCCCGTCGAGGGCATTTCCCACGCTGACTGCGAGCGCGTGAGCCAGCAACTCAGCGTGATTCTTGACGTTGAAGAGCTTGTTCCGGGGCCGGGCTACGTCTTGGAGATCAGTTCGCCGGGGCTGGATCGTCCATTGCGTAAGCCGCAGGAATTCGAGCGATTCACCGGGCGTCTGGCCAAGATTTGGACCGACGCGCCGATTGAAGATTTGACGTTCTTCGAGGGCCGCTTGGCGGGCGTCGCCGGAGGGAAGGTTCAACTGCAGCTCAAGGGAAAGCTGCCGCGCACCGTGGAGTTGCCGTTGGTCAACATTCGCAAGGCGAATCTGGTCGTGGAATTTTAGGAGCGCTATTTCGGGAAAGCAATATGGCGAATTTGCTCTATCAGCAGATTGAAATGCTCAGCCGCGAGAAGCATATCGAGCCGGAAATCGTGGTGTCGGCGATCGAAGACGCCATGGTGGTTGCGGCGCGCAAGTACTATAAGTCCGAGGAGGATCTCCGCGGAAAGTTCAACTCGGAAACGGGCCAGGTCGATGTCTATGCGGTTTTGACCGTCGTCGAGGAAGTCACAGATCCCAAGCGCGAAGTCAGTCTTGCCGATGCGCGCAAGAAAAACCCAGGCGCTGAAATCGGCACCGAGATCCAGACTCTCAAGCCGACTGACGTTTTGGGCCGAATCGCCGCCCAGACTGCCAAGCAGGTCATTTTGCAGAAGGTGCGCGAGGCCGAGCGCGACACAATCTACAACGAGTATCACAATCGTGTCGGCGAGCTCGTTACCGTCATTGTGAAGCGCGCCGAAGGGCCTGATCTCATCGTGGACATGGGCCGCACCGAAGCGCGCTTGCCGAAGCGCGAACAATCCAAACTGGAGACCTACAACATTGGCGAACGCCTCCGCGTGGTCATTAAAATGGTGGATCGCGCCGCCAAAGGGCCTCAGGTGATTGTTTCCCGTGCGGACGCCGCTCTCGTTCAAAGGCTCTTCGAGATGGAAGTGCCGGAAATCTATGACGGTACAGTGCAGATTCGCGCCGCCGCTCGCGAAGCCGGCGAGCGCACCAAGGTCGCCGTCTTCAGCCGCGACAAGGATGTGGATCCCGTCGGCGCTTGTGTGGGCATGAAGGGCATGCGCGTCCAATCCATCATTCGCGAACTGCGCGGCGAAAAAATTGACATCATCCCTTTCAGCGAGGAAACCGTTGCCTTCGCGCAGAAGGCTTTGAGCCCTGCGAAAGTCACCCGTGTCCAGATCACCGACCCCGAGAACAAGAAACTTGAGGTCATCGTCGAAGATTCGCAGCTTTCTCTCGCGATTGGCAAGAAAGGCCAGAACGTTCGCCTGGCCAGCAAGCTCCTTGGATGGGACATTGACATCAAGAGCGAGGAAGAGAAGCGCCGCGAAATCGAAGAGCAGATGACTGCTCTCACCGCGCCGGCCACTCCACTAACGGTGCTCGCCGGAGTAGGACCGAAGACCATCGAGAAGATCGAAGCGGCGGGCATCTCTTCACTGGAAAAACTCGCTGGCATGACGCCGGAGCAACTTATGGAAATTCCTGGCATCGGCGAGAAAATGGTGGACAAGATCTATCAAGCAGTGAATCGTTACTATGAAGGCGGAAGCGAGCCGGTTGCAGCCGCCGAAGGTTCTGAGGTTTCAGAGTCAGCCGAAGAAGAGACTGTGGCCACGGATCAGCCTTCCGCGGAGACACCGTCTGACTCGACGGTAGCTGCAGACGCAGCGGCTCCGGCTGAAGAGCCGGCCGTGGGCAAAGATTCGCAGGAATTGAGGAGCCAGACGGATTCGGCTTCTCCCCACAACGGCGCCGCCGGACACGAAGAAACGAATTCATAATTCATGACAGTGACAACGGAGCGCATGAGCGACGCAAATCAAGTTCGGATCAACGAGCTGGCCCGCGAACTGGAAGTAAAGGCAAAGGCCATCATTGATCTTCTGCCCGGTTTCGGGGTCACGGAAAAGAAGACTCATTCGAGTTCCATCCCTGAAGATGTTGCAGAAAAAGTGCGCAGGTCGATTCACGGCCAGGCGGAAGCCGCTGCGAATGCGGAAAAGGAGGCCCGGGACGTTGCTGCGAAGGCTGCCAAGGTGCGTCCATCAGTCCCTCCCACGCCGGCTCCTCAGGTCGCTGCCACGCCGATGCCCGTTGCTTCCCCTCCACCCGCAACGTCGCCTGTGGCAGAGCCCCCTGCCCCCGCCAAGGCAACTCCTCCTGCCACTGCCCCTGCAGCCGTTTCCGTAAGTAAACCCGCTGCCCCTCCCTCGGCGCCGCCCGCGGCTACAAAGCCCGTGCCTGCCGCTCCCCATGGTCAGCCACTTCGCCCCATACCTGCCGCGCCCCCTCAAGGTACTCCGGCTGCCGCGCGTCCTTCGGTGCCCTTGCGTCCTGCGTCGCCTCCGCCTGCGCAGGGATCACAATCTCCTGGCATGCGGCCAGCTGCATCCGGTTCCCAAGCGTCTCGACCCCCGTCGCCTTCAGTTCAGAATCGGCCGCTCCCGACCGGAAACCGTGGTCCTCTTCCCGGCACAAGTTCCGGTGGGCAGCGCCCCTCTGGTCCGCGACCTGGACAGCCCATGCGTCCGCCGCAGCAGGGCTCGGGGCGTCCCATGCCGTCTCGTTCGGGGGGACCACCGAATCGAGGATTCGGCCAGCGCCCGGGTGCCGTACCTGCGGGCACGCGTCCTGGCCCTCGCACGCCAGGCAGACCCGGCATGCTCCCACCTTTGCCAGACAAAATGCCTCCCAAGGCTGAACCCGGCAAGCCTCTCTACACCCGGAAGCCTCCGCAGCGTCAGCGGCCCGTCATGGACAAACGGGAGCAGGAAGGCGAACGCAAGCTGCACCCCACGCGTCAGCGGCCCGGCGCGGGAGACCGGCGCTCTGCGGCAGCTGTCATCGCCCCGCCGGAACCTCGTCCTCAGCGTGACATCAACATCACTGAAGGCATAACGGTTCGTGAGCTTTCGGAAAAGCTCGATGTCCGCGCGAAGGATCTGCTGAAAGTCCTTCTCGATAAAGGCGTCTTCGCGAGCATCAACCAGGCTCTGGATGTGCCCACAGCCACTCAGCTCGCCGAAGCTTTCAACGGCGTTGTCTCCGTCGTCTCCTTCGAAGACGAAATGATGCTGGAGGTCGCCAAGGAAGAAACCAGAGAGAATCTCAAGCCACGTCCTCCCGTTGTCACCGTCATGGGCCACGTGGACCATGGCAAGACCAGCCTTCTGGATGGCATTCGCGAAGCCGACGTCGCGGGAGGAGAAGCCGGCGGCATCACCCAGCACATTGGCGCTTATAAAGTTCAGGTGAATGGACGCAGCGTGGTTTTCGTGGATACCCCAGGCCACGAAGCGTTTACGCGTATGCGTTCCCGCGGCGCAAAGGTGACAGACATCGTTGTCTTGGTCGTGGCTGCTGATGACGGGGTCATGCCGCAAACCAAGGAAGCGATTGACCATGCGAAAGCTGCAAATGTCCCCATCGTCGTCGCGATCAACAAGATTGATAAGCCGGAAGCTCAGCCTGAGCGTGTAAAACGCCAGTTGAGCGAGCTCGGTCTGATGCCTTCGGATTGGGGCGGCGAAACAGAATTCGTTGAAGTCAGCGCCAAGCAGAAGAAGAACCTCGACAAGCTTCTGGAAATTATCCTTCTTGTCGCCGATCTGCGGGAGCTCAAAGCGAATCCCGACGCGCCCGGAAGCGGTACGGTTTTGGAGTCGCGCGTGGATAAGGGCCGCGGCCCAGTGGCCACCATCCTCGTCCAGAACGGCACGCTGCGTCCCGGCGATTTCTTCATTTGCGGTGCGGTATTTGGGAAAGTCCGCGCCATGTTCGACGACCGCGGCCGCGCGGCAAAAGATGCTCCACCATCCACTCCTGTTGAAGTGCTCGGCCTCCAGGGCGTTCCGGAAGCTGGCGATCATTTCCAGGTGACGGAGGAAGCCAAGGCCAGGCATATCGTCGAGTATCGCCAGTCCAAGCAGCGCGATGCTGCCCTTCGCGCCAGCTCCGGCGCTCGCATCACTCTCGATCAACTCCACGAACAGCTCAAGGCTGGCGAAGTCAAGGAGCTGCCTATCGTCATTAAGGCCGACGTCCAGGGTTCTGTCGAGGTCCTCAGCGAAATGCTTCCGAAACTCTCGACCGAGCAGGTGCGCCTGAAAATTATTGGATCTGGCGTCGGAGCCGTCACCGAAAATGATGTCCTTCTGGCTTCCGCTTCCGGCGCTATCGTCATTGCCTTCGGTGTGCGCCCCGATCGCAAAGCTGCCGAACTTGCTCAGCAGGAGCACGTGGACATTCGCACGCACAACATCATTTACGAAGTATCCGATGAAATCAAAAAGGCCATGGAAGGACTCTTGGAGCCGGTCGTCCAGGAAACCTATCTTGGCCGCGCCGAGGTCCGGAATACCTTCCGCATCAAAGGTTCGGGTACGGTGGCAGGTTGTTACGTCCTTGACGGCGTTTTGAAGCGCGATGGTCAGGTCCGCGTGGTCCGGGATGGGACCATCATCTATACCTCCCGGCTCAATTCGCTGAAGCGCTTTAAGGACGACGCCAACGAGGTTCGCGCTGGTTACGAATGCGGCGCCGGCATCGCGAACTTCAATGACGTCAAGGTCGGCGACATTTTGGAGTGCTTCAACGTGCAAAAGCTGAGCGCGGCGGAAGCGGCTGCACAGGCGGCCGCCCCCGCGGGCCGAAAATAATTCCGAGCGCTGAATTCCGGATAGTTTGGCGGTGTTCCGGCCGCTTGTCCGTTGATTCCCATGGCCGTCGGTTTGCTTATTCTGGAGTTGCACATCTCCGATGCGCGGTCGCTGAAGGACAAGCGCCAGGTTCTTCGCAGCCTGAAAGACCGCTTGCGGGAGAAGTTTAATGTCGCCGTTGCCGAGCTGGATCATGAGGACGTATGGCAGCGTTCCACCGTCGGCATCGTTACTCTGTCGAATGAAGAACAACATGTCGAGGAATCGCTCCAGCGCGTCCTCGAGGAGTCGGACCGGCTTCTCGGCCCTGTGCTGATCAGCCACTCTGTGGAATTTCTGTAACACTATGACCAACGCAAACCATCGCCACGAGCGCATCGGCGAGGAAATCGCCCATGAGATCAACGCCATGCTTGCGGGCGAACTAAAGGACCCGCGCCTGGAAGTCTCTGCAGTGGTTAGCGAAGTCCGTCTGGCCCCGGACATGCGTCATGCCCAGATATATGTCGCGGTTCGCGGCTCGGAAGCGGAAAAGGAAGGCGCCATTAAGGCGCTCGCGCATGCGGCTGGATTCATCCGCAGCGAACTTATCGAAAGGCTCCAATTGCGCCGCACTCCGGACTTGCATTTCACCCTTGATCTCTCCGAGGAATATTCCGCGCGCATTGACCAACTTCTCAGCCAAATGAAAAAGAATCCCTCGGCACCCTCTTGATTTCCATGCTTAGGTTCTCCGCCGGAATACTTTTACTTCTCCCTGGACTTTTTTCTTTTCGGATTCTATCCCGTCTGCGTTGCCGGCAATTCCCGGGGGAATTCGCTGTCCTGAAGAAAGCTCTTTGAACATGCCGCGCCAGCCCCAACCCGCCCCCTTCGACGGCGCGCTCGTCATTGACAAGCCCCGCGGGAAAACCTCGCATGACGTGGTTGATGCGGTGCGTCATCTCGCCGGGTTCCGGCAGATCGGCCACCTGGGGACGCTTGATCCTTTGGCCACCGGCGTTTTGGTTCTCCTCCTTGGCCGCGCCACGCGCTTGGTCCGCTTTTATTCCCATCGGCGCAAGCGGTACACAGCCGGTTTTCGATTCGGCTTTCCCACGGACAGCTATGATTCCGACGGGGTTCCGATGGGCCCCGATCACCCTCCCATTCTCGACCGTGCCGTTCTCGAGAGGCTCGCTGCCGATCGCCTCGGTCCTTCCCGGCAAATGCCCCCCTCGTTTTCCGCCAAGAAGATTCATGGCCGCCCCGCCTATGAACTTGCTCGCAAGAAGCAGCCCGTTCACCTCAAGGCAGTCGAAATCGAAATCTTCGAGTATCGCCTTACGGAAATCGAAGGCTCGCTCGCGCGCTTCGTCATCGAGTGTTCCTCGGGCACCTACATTCGTTCGCTGGCCCACGAAATGGGAGACGCTCTCGGTTGTGGCGCTCATCTCGCGGAAATCACCCGGACCGCGGTGGGTGAGTTCGCTTTCGACCAGGCCATTCGGCTCGAAGAGCTTGCTGCTGCTGCACAGGCCGGAAAATTTCAGGATTGCCTCGTCAAGCTCGAAAATCTGCTTCCCAATTTTCCGCACGCGAACGTTCTGCCCGTTGTTGAAAAACGCGTTCGCCACGGATCGCGTTTCAATGTTTCTCTTTCTCAAATTCAGCCCGCGCGCCTCGAGCCACCTCCCGGCGCTACCCTCCAGATGGACGCCGGTGAGGCCGGGCCTCCTCGTCTTCGCGTCTTCAACCAGCAAGACAAGCTGATCGCCATTGCCGAGGCGGTCGTTCCTCGCACCTACCAGCCTGTGGTTGTTTTCGATCCTCTGCCCTGAACTTCTCTGGTCCGCATCGCTCCGCGGTCCAACTCCGGTTGTTCCCGCCCAAGCCCTGCGCTATATTTCTTTTTGTGCCGCCATGTCCTCTGCTCCATCCATTTCTCCGGATCCTTCGTCCTCAGCCTCCATGAGCAGGCTCATCCGCGTTGAAGAAGACTCCAATAAGTCGCCTGTGGAGCGTGACCGCCGTCTATGCCAGGAGTTGGAAGCCGGCAATATTCTCTTCTTTCAGCACACTCCATTTGATTTTCTTCAACAGGAGCGAGAGTTTCTCCTGGGCCTGAAGCAAACCAACGCCGCTTACCACAAGAATATCGCCTACCGCCCCGCCCAAGATCGTGTCACGGGGCTCGGCAAAGCAAGCGGACCCGAATTCGATCGCCTCCTTGGCATTCTCCGCGGCTACTCTCAGCGCTCCAGCTCCTTTCTGGGCGAATTGCTTCCTCCGTATCGCGGACATTGCAAATTGGACTACGCCAGCTTCCGTCCTCTCGAAGAGCGCGGCCGTACGGCACGCCTTCGCGCACGCAACGACCTCCCGCACGTGGATGCCTTTCCCACCCGCCCCACAAACGGCGACCGCATCCTGCGTCTCTTCACTAACCTGAACCCATCTCAAAGCCGCGTCTGGATCACCTCGCAGACCTTCGAATCGCTCGCACCGCGCTTTGCTCAACGCCTCGGCTTGCCCGCCGCGGCTCCCAAGAACTCTTTCGCGCGCGCCTGGCGCACGCTTGCTCGCGCCACTCATCTTCCGGGGGCTCGCCGCTCGCCCTACGACGAATTTATGCATGCCTGTCACAACGCAATGAAGGAAGATGCCGCTTTTCAACAATCATGTCCCAAACAACGATGGGAGTTTCCTCCGGATTCCACCTGGATCGTCTTTACAGACCTTGCCAGCCATGCTGTCTTGGAAGGGCAGTACGCCATGGAACAAACCTTCATTGTTTCTCGCGAAGCCATGTTGTGGCCGGAGAGATCACCTTTGGGAATCCTCGAACGGCTCGCAGGCCACCCACTCACTGTCTAGTCGCTCGTCGCCTTTCCTTGAATTCGTTCTCTTGGCCGTGACCATCTTTTCCGCAGATCAGCCCGGCGGGGGCTGTGATTGTTGATTCGGCTCCTGCGGCTGTGGGCGGGGCTGTGCTTCGGTCGGCCGCTGAGGCTCCGGCTGAGTCTCACCTGGCTGCCCCGATTGAGGTTGAGCACGTTCGTTCTGCCGCTGTTCCGGTATAAATCCTTCTCCCGCCGCTGGCGCTACCGGACCCGTTCCTCCCGTGGTTGCTCCGCCGCGCCCCGCAAAAAGAATTTTGGAACTTCGTTCGGGCAACCGAAGCCGCCGCGGCGTGATCAGAATCAGGAATTCATTGTCCTGACTGGAATTGCTTTGTGTCCCGAACGCATATCCGGCTCCAAGCGGCAACTCTGCAAATCCGGGCAATCCGGCGATTGCGTTCGTTTCTTCCTTGTCCAGCAGGCCGGTCACGATGGAGGTCTCATCTTCCCTTAGTCGCACCGTCTGTTTCAGCGTGCGGTTGGTAATCACGGGAATCCCGTTCACGCTCGTTCCGGCCAGCGAGCGGATTTCGAATTCGAGCTGCAGCGTAACTTCGTCGTCGCTGTTGATCGTGGGCGTCGCCTTCAGTTTTACGCCCAAATCGATGTATTCCGATCCCGGAAAGGGAACCTGTCCGACCGAGCTCTGGGCGAAAGACGTCGGATCGAGAAATACGGTCACTTGGTTGCTCGATGCTGAATGCGCCGTGAGTGCCACGTCCGGCAATCCGTCTCCGTTGAGGTCTTTCGATACGACCGCGCCGGGGCCTGTGGAAGTCGAAAGCTCTAGTCGCGTCGAAAAAAGGCCGCTCCCGAGTCCGATATACACGCCCAGCGTGCTCACTCCATTGTTCGTTACCGCGATGTCTCCCAATCCGTCCGCATTAAAATCCGCAATCGCCACGCCCGATGGAGTAGACGATGTAGGCAAGGGAGATCCCGCTGCCGGAGTGAATGTTCCATCCCCGTTGTTCAGCAGCACCGTGACGGTGTTGTCCGTTTGATTCACGACTGCCAGGTCCGGAAAGCCATCCGCATTTAAGTCCCCGCTTGCGATGGCAACCGGCAGTTGTCCCACACCAATCGGCGATCCCGTCTCTTCCGTAAAGGTTCCGTTGAACGTGCTTCCTCCAACCGCCTCGAGGATGGCCACGTTGTTCGTCGTCACGTTGACCACCGCAAGACCCGGTGTTGACGAGTCTCGGAAGTTTCCCTCTACCATCGCAACCGGGCCCTGCTCCCCCGCGGCGAGGTGGAACGGCGAATTGGCGAACTGCGTAAACGTGCCGTCTCCATTTCCCTTGAACACGGAAATTGTATTGTCCCCCGTGTTGGCGACCGCAAAGTCCAGCATGCCGTCTCCGTTGAAGTCTGTTACCACCACGGCCCGTGGTTGTGCCCCCACGGCGAACGGCGAGCCCGGTGCCTCGGTAAACGTTCCATCTCCATTGCCCAGCAGCACGCTCACCGTATTTGAAGTCGCGTTGGCAATCACCAGGTCCGCGGGTTGCGTAATGTGCGTGGCGTCCGTCAGCCGGAACGTTCCCGACGCAATTCCTGAAGGCCCCTGTTCGCTCGTCCCCAGCGTGATGGGGGAACCCGGAGCTTGTGCGAAGATTCCGTTCCCCTGGTTCAGCAATATGGTGATGGTGCTGTCGCCTTGATTCGCGACCGCCAGATCGGGTTGTAGGTCGTTGTTGAAGTCCTGCGCGGCAATCGCCACAGGAGTCTGTCCGACATTGAAATCCGTTCGCGCAAATGTCGTCCCTGTCACGGAACCTCCAACCACGGTTCCGCCCAGGCTCGCGGAGAGGAGTGACAGTGTGACCGGGTAACGCTCCCCTACAAAAAACGTCGCCGGCTGCCCGTCCTGCGCGCGCATCAGAACTTCCCGGCCGCTCTGCACTAGGGACAATGCCTGCGAAAAATTCGCGGTTGCGCTCGGCAGGCTCAGGAGGTAGGTACTTTTTCCTCCTCCCACCGGGATGACTTGGGTGGGGCTGGTGGTGATCCCACGCGCCGTAAAAATCCCTTGCAAGATGGTAAGAAGATTTTCGACTGTCGTGGCTTGCTGCAATTGCTGCAACTCGGCGCCACTCAGCGAATATGCCTGTGCCCCTGACGGTGGCGTGATCCCCAAATCCCGTGCCGCATTCTCATCAACCTCCAGCAGTTCGATCTGCAGCATCAATTCTCCGCGCCCGCGGTCAATCTGTTTGATGAGCTCTCTCGCCAGTCGCAGCCCTTCTGGCGTGTTTCTCACCGTGATGCTCCTGCTCTTCATGTCCAGCTCGATGTGCGTCGCGCCGGTGATCTCGCGCAACACGCGCAGGATCTCCGTCATTTCCGCATCCGAAACTGCGCTCGGCAAAATGAAAGTTTGCTCCCCCTGGATTGCGAACTCCCTCCTCTTCTGGGCCGTGTCCGCGGCCACAAAGATCAGAGTGGAGCTCAGCGGTCGCCAAAATGTGCCTGTCGTGTCACCGAGTATCCGCATTGCCGTCTTGAAGTCCACATTGTCCACACGCAGCCTGACTTGTCTCGACACCAGATCGGGATCGAAAGTCGCCGTCAGGCCAAATGCCCGCGCCACCTCATCGTATAAAGTATGTGTATCTCCCCGGAGATTAAAGCTCTTCGTCCCGCTCTGCGGCCGGGCTTCTGGCACTCCTTTGAGCGAGTCCTCGCTCTCGTTTCCTTTGCCGGACGGGAGGTCCTCCTCCATGGACTTCATCTCTCTCACGCGTTCGGCGACCACGGTATTTCCCGGGTCAATTTGCAGGGCCGTTCTCAGCTCGAGGATTGCCCCCGCCAAATTTCCCTGGGCCGCTTTATGCTCCGCCGCGTCCACATGCATTTGAACAAGCTGAGAGCGCAGCACCGCTCGCCGCACCGCAATTGTTGTGTCGTTGGGCGCATCCCTCCCGGCCTCATCGTAGGCTGCCAGGGCTTGTAGATATTCACCTTTGGCCAAGGCAGCGTTTCCGCGCTTCAGCGCCAGTTCAGCCTGCTTTTGTGCCTCGCTGTGGGGAGGTGGCTCCTGGCCCTGCAGGGATAGGCCAATCAGCAAGCAACTGAGCAGAGCCACGGGAAACTTCGCTGGATGATTCGTCATCGTCATGAGACTCGTGTATTCTAGCTCGAAGATATAGGACTTTATTGGTCCGATTGACCTGACTCGCCGAAGGCGTTACACTTATTAGGTTGTTGCAAATCATTTACAACTGGATCTTCTGTGCTCTCTGCCTTTTTGATTGCTCTCCGTGAAGGCGTCGAAGCGGCCCTCGTCGTCGGCATCATACTCGTCTACCTCTCGCGCACAGCGCGCGCTCATCTCTCTCGCTATGTCTGGTACGGCGTCACTTTTGCCGCCATCCTGAGCCTGGCTGTCTCCGTCGCTCTGGATCGCTGGCAGATCAGTCAGGACGGTTTTGAGGGCCTTTTACTTCTCCTTGCCGGCGCCTTCGTCGTTTCGATGATTGTTTGGATGAATCGCGTTGCGCGCCACCTCCGCAAGGAGATCGAAAGCAAGATCGAGGCCTACGCCGCCCGCGCGGGTGCCGCCGCAGGTTGGGGCATCTTCCTCTTTGTCTTTCTCATGGTCCTCCGCGAAGGTGCTGAGCTTGCTTTGATCCTACGCGCTGTCGAATTTTCGTCCGAAGGTTTGCAGGCCTGGATCGGAACAATCCTGGGGCTCGCCGCGGCCGTTTCTGTCGGACTTTTCTTTTTCAAGGGCACTTTGAAGATTCCTCTTCACCGCTTCTTCGCGGCTACCACCATAATCCTTTGGCTCGTCGCCGCACAGCTTGGCATCACCGGCCTACACGAGTTGAGCGAAGCGCAATGGATCCCTTCCGGTCCTCGCGAGATGGCCATCATTGGACCTATCGTCCGCAACGAGCTGTTTTTCTTCGTGCTCATCTTCGGTACGGCCATGCTTCTCGTCCTCCGTGAATGGCTCGTGGCTTCGCACGCAAAAATCGCGGCAGTGTCCAATGAAGCCGAACGCCGGCTCCTTGAAGCACAGCGTCGCCGCTCTCGCCATTGGATGATCTCGGCCGCTTCGGCCTGCCTCGCCGTAATTCTCGCTCTCACCGCCGACTTCATTTATGCACGGGCCAGTTCCGTTCCTCCCGTTGCGGATGCGGTCGCTGCGGTGAACGGCGAAATCCATATTCCCGTCAGCCAGGTCCAGGATGGCAGACTTCACATCTTCGCGGTGCGCTCCGCCGCACACTCATTTCGTTTCCTGATTATCAAGAAGCCCAACGGATGGGGCGTCGCTCTCGACGCCTGCCGCATTTGTGGCGCTCAGGGCTACACTCAGGACGGTCAGAATGTCATTTGCCGGCATTGTGGCTCTGCTATCTATGTTCCGACGATCGGCGACCAGGGCGGCTGCAACCCCATTGGCATCCCTTTTCAAGTAGAAGACTCGGACATCGTCGTCAATCTCTCCGCCATCGTCCAAACCTGGGACTCCGAGGTCCCCAAATGATTCTGCTTCCTACGATTCAAATCAGGCTCTCAATTGGCGATGGAGTTGCGATCTGGGAAAATGGGCGCTGACTTATGTTCCTTCGCCTCGTCACCGATTCCTTCACGCGCCGCCCGCGCCGCCAACTCCTCACTGGCGCGGCTCTTGCCCTCGGTATGGCGGTGGCCACAGCAGCGATCAGCGTGGCTCTCGATGTCGGCAACCGCCTCGCTCTCGAATTCCGCTCTCTCGGCGCCAATCTAGTTGTCACACCCACTGCCGATTCTCTCCCGCTCGAAATCGGTGGCGTGGACTATCGCCCCGCCAATGCGGGAGCCTATCTCCCCGAATCCGATCTTCCCAAAATCAAGGAAATCTTCTGGCACAACAACATCATCGCCTTCGCCCCGATTCTCGAAACGCCAATGACGGTTGGAAATCCTGCTTCCGTACCTGAGATTTCTTCGGACATTCCCACCTACGATGTCCAATTCTTGGGTACTTGGGCACGCCACACCGTTCCTGCTCCAGACGGCTCCAACTTCGTCACAGGAATTGCCCAAACCGACCCGTGGTGGCGTGTGCGTGGACGCTGGTTTGAAGACAACGTGCGTGAATGTGTCGTGGGAATGAAATTGGCGAAACGTCTGGGCGTTTCGCCCGGCAGCTACCTAATGATTTTTCGACACAATAATGGTGGCGAGGAATCTTCGGACGGTCTTACTGTCGTTGGTGTGCTTGAAACTGGAGGCCCCGAGGATGACCAAATCGTTGGGCCTCTTTCAATAGCCCAATCGATTGCCAACAAACCGCAGCAGTACCGCAAGCTCTACGTCTCTGCCCTCACAAAGCCAGAAGACGAATTCGGCCGCCGCGACCCTTCGACACTCTCGCAAGCTGACTACGACCGCTGGTTCTGCACTCCGTACATTTCTTCGATTGCTTATCAGCTCAAGCAAGCCCTTCCCGGCACGGATGTCCGCATCATCCGCCGCGTGGCCGATACCGAAGGAGCCATACTTTCCCACGTAGAGATGCTTCTCTGGCTCGTTACTCTCGCTTCCCTCCTCGCCGCCGGCCTTGCCGTCGGCGCTTCATCCGCCGCCAGCGTTATCGAGCGCCGCACCGAAATCGGGCTTATGAAAGCCCTGGGCGCGGGTTCGGCAAACATCGGCCTTCTTCTCGCCGCCGAACAGCTGCTTCTCGCATTCGTAGGCGGCGGAATCGGATACTCCTTGGGCCTCATCTTGGCCCGCATCGTGGGCGACAGGATCTTCGGCGCGCCGCCAGAGCCTTCTCTCCTCGTTCTTGTCGTAGTTCTCGTTCTCGCTGCAGGCGTCACCCTTTTCGGCAGTGCGTTGCCTCTTCGCCGCGCCGCCCACTATGATCCCGCTCCCATCCTACGAGGCGAGTGAACATGCCTGATCCCCGCTCCATCAACCGGTCCATGTTTTGGCGCATCGAACTCCGCCTCCTTTCCGCCAATCGCGGCCGCGCATTCGTCATCCTCGTCGCGCTGGGTGCCGGCGCCACTGTCACCTCCGCTCTGCTCAATCTTCAAGTAGACGCCAAGCGCCGCATCACCACCGAATTCCGCTCCTTCGGAGCCAATGTGATTGTCTCTCCGCGCACGGACACCGCTTCCGGAACGGGCGCCAAGACTCTTCCTCAATCCGACTTTGACCTCGTACCAAACTCTCCCGCCAATCGAATTGGGAAGTCCGCTCTCCTTTTTGTCGTCGCAGACGTTGCCTCGCAAAACACGGCTTCACCAACACCAGCCGTCGTCGTCGGATCCCTGGATGGAGGTGACGCTGCATCCTGGCTGGGTTTTTCTTCCTCGCGCACATCTGCCGATCCCTCCCAGAGCAATTCGGCCGCCTGCCGCATCGGCAGCAAAGTGGCCTCCCAGCTCCCCGCGGCCGTCGAAAGCCGCATTTCCCTACGGTCTGAAGGAAGGGAAGTATCTTGCTCTGTGTCGGAAGTTTTCAAATCGGGCGGGGAGCAAGACAATCAAATCATCGTTCCTCTTGATTCCGCCCAGCGCCTTGCCGCTCTTCCCGGCCGCATCAGCCTCATCCAGGTCAGCGCGCCCGGCAATCCGGATCAGGTCAGGAGTTTTATCGCGGCCCTTCAACAACGCATTCCTGATGCTTCCGTGAGCCCTATCCGCCAATTTACTGAAGGCGAAGCCAACATTTACCGCCGCATTTCCGGTGTCCTCAATTCCACCGTCGCCGTCATTCTCATCCTCACGGCGCTTTGCGTCATGGCCGCCATGACCAACATCGCCATGGAACGAAGGAACGACGTGGCGCTCATGAAAGCCATCGGCGGCGCCGCCCGCCGCGTACTCCGCTTCTTTCTCGTCGAGGCGACTCTTCTCGGCTTCGTCGGCGGATTGATCGGCGCTGCCCTCGGCCTTCTCATCTCCGTCTGGCTCGGCAAAGCCGTCTTTGGAGTCGCGGCGCAGCCTCGCCTCATCGTGTATCCTGTTTCGGTGGCGCTGACCGTCCTCGTCGCGATCCTGGGTTCATTCCCGCTGCGGCGTCTCGCGGCCATTCGCCCGGCATCTATTTTTCGAGGTGAGCAGTGAGTTCGCAGCCCCAGGTCCTTGTTGAATCTCTCGGCAAAAACTACGGCGCTCTCCGCGCTCTCGGCGATGTTTCTTTCGATATCAATTCCGGTGAATGGGTCGCGCTCATGGGCCCTTCCGGCTCCGGCAAAACCACCCTCATCAACATTCTCGGCGGTCTCGACACCCTTTCCTCCGGCCGCGTCGTTGTGGATGGCGTTGATCTTTCCAAGCTTTCCGAATCCGCCATGGTCCGCTACCGCGCGGAAAAAATCGGCTTTGTCTTCCAACAATTCCACCTTGTCCCCTATCTTAGCGCGCTCGAAAACGTCATGCTCGCCCAGTATTTCCATTCCGTCACGGACGAAGCGCAGGCTACCGAAGCTCTCAAACGCGTCGGCCTCGGCGACCGTCTCACCCATCTCCCTTCGCAACTTTCCGGCGGCGAACAGCAGCGCGTTGCCATCGCCCGCGCGCTCATCAATCAGCCCAAGCTCATCCTTGCCGACGAACCCACCGGCAATCTCGACGAAGCCAACGAAGACATCGTTATCAATCTCTTTCACGAGCTCCACAAATCCGGCCATACCATCCTCATGGTCACGCACGATTCCGATATCGCGCGTCAGGCCGGCCGACGCATCGAGCTCGCTCACGGCCATCTCTCCTACGACACCGCCCAGCATGGCCCAAACGCTCCCCTCGCCTGTCCCCTCGCAAACACGGCCGACTGCTGCACTCCCGCTCCTTCCGTCATCGCGCTCGAATCTGACCGCCTCGCAATCGCTCAGGCCGACGAGATCCGCTTCGATCATCTTCTCGAACAAATCTGGATTTTCGGCGAGGAAGGCAAGCCCGCGGAAACCGCTCAGCTCCGTGTCGAAGGCTCCGCGGGCGAACTCGCCGTCGCTCCACGCGAACCTGTCTCGCGCGTCCTGTCGCGCATGTCCGATTTCCGCCTCGTCGAGCACAGCAACGGCGAAGTTCGCCTCACCGAGTCCGGCGCTCGCCGCGCACGTGATGTCGTCCGCCGTCACCGTCTCGCAGAACGCCTTTTCACGGACACGTTTTCCATCGGCGACACCGAGGCCCATCAGCAGGCCTGCCGCTTCGAGCACATTATCAGTCCCGAGCTCGATCAGCGCATCTGCACTTTCCTCGGCCACCCAAAGACCTGCCCCCACGGCAATCCCATCCCTCCCGGCTCCTGCTGCGACGCTCATCTCAAATCCTGACGCTTTCACCAATTGCCAGATGCCCCTTCCTCTCGACAACCGTCACAAACCCTCCAGCGTTAAAATCCACGTCTCCTCCGGCGCCGGCGTGGACATCTCCTGGGCCGACGGCCACCAAAGCCATTTCGATTTTCCTTATCTCCGGGAACGATGCCCCTGTGCCACCTGCAACGAGGAACGCGAAAAGAAAGCCGCTATCGCCACTCCGGGCTCCTCGCAATTCGCTGCGCTTCCCATGTTCAAGCCCAAGGTTCGCGCCCAATCTGCCCTGCAAGTCGGCAACTACGCCATTCAGATCTTTTTCTCCGACGGTCACTCCACCGGCATCTTCTCCTACGATCATCTCCGCTCCATCTGCCCCTGTCCGCAGTGTTCGCGGAAAGGCTAGCCACAGATTTTTCTCTTTCTCGGCCCCGCTCCGTCTGCCTTTCTTCAGCAAACTATCGCTTGCTATTCGACTTTCTCTGGCTAGAATACCCGCAACGCTTCGGCAAGTTTTCGGGCCCAACTCATACGTTACGAGCGTCGATTGCCTGCCGGATTGGACGGATATTTTCCCTTCCACGCGTCACGTTTCCCGATTCCGAACCCTTGAAGGAATTCAAGGGCTCGAGGAGAAGCCCATGTACCGCAGCTTGCTCGTCCTTATCACCATTTCTCTTTTTGCTTGTTCTGTCCGGGCACAGAGCCCTACTCCTCCACCCGATCAGACCGAACAAATCAAGGCTCTGCTTGAGCGCGTGGATCGTCTCGAAAAGCGCGTTGCCGAGCTCGAAGCCAAGGAGGCCGAAACGCCTGCTCCCGCTCTCTCGGTATCCAATCCTGCTCCATCACCGGCGCCTGCCCCCGAAGTCGCCGCCGCCGTCGCCCCCGCCCCTGTTGCCGCGCCGCATGTTTCTCTTACTCCCTCAAGTTCGGTTCATTCTCACGACCAGGCCCCCTCGTCGCAGGAAACTGCTGCCCAGCAGGCCACCTTGCAACAGGCCGAGATGCACTACCCGTCACTCCAAATTCGCGGGTTTGGCGACGTGGATTTTGCCGCCACGGACCAGAAAGGAACCAACAGTGGTTTCTACCTTGGACAGTTGGACTTGCACTTTGCCTCGGCGCTCTCTCAAAAGATCAGCTACTTCGCCGAAATCACTTTGAACGCCCATCCCGACCAATATACGATCGAAGTCGAGCGTTCTTTCATTCGCTACGACTATAACGATTTTTTCAAGATCTCCTTCGGGCGCTTCCATACACCCATCGGTTATTGGAATACGGCTTTCCATCATGGCGCATGGCTACAAACCACGATTGATCGGCCGTTAATGGTTCGGGTGGGAGGACAGATTACTCCTCTCCACCTCGTGGGCTTCCTCGCGGAAGGGAACATTCCCTCCGGTTGGGCGGGACTGGGTTACAACTTTGGCGTCGGCAACGGCCGGGGAGATATCATCACCCGCCCGGGAGACGCCGGCGACAACAATAATAATCGCGCCTGGGTGGCAAAACTCTATTCCCGGCCTCCCAGTCTTTATGGACTGGAGGTGGGGGGCTCAGTCTATCGGGACAAAATCACCTTGCCGACTGGCCAAAACTATAGGGAGTGGATTACTTCTGCCTATACGGTTTGGACGAAAGGAAGTCCGGAATTTCTCGGCGAATATGATCATATCAATCATCAGAACATTCTCACCGGTCAGGATTCCAACACCGATGCCCTTTATGCTCAATTTGCTTATCGGCTGCCCTGGTTCGAGCGGACACTCAAGCCCTACTATCGCTTCGAATATCTGCACATGCCGCTGAGCGAGCAGGTCTTTACTCATCTCGACCAGGTCGAATCGATCGTGGGCCTGCGATATGACATTTCCAACTACGCGGCCTTTAAGGCCGAGTATCGCAGGCTCAATGGACAGCCGGCACTCTCCACCTTGCCTCCGGAGCTCGCAGTGAATGGTGTGTTCTTCCAGACGGATTTCACTTTCTAGATGAGCCCTCGCATGAATTCTAAGATCATTCGCATCGCCATTCTCCTCCTGCTACCGGTCGTGGTCTGCGCGCCGTTTCTGCGTCCCTCAGAAGCGCAGACGCAACGAAGCTCAGACATCGCTGTTGTGGTCCATCCCGATACGCCCGTGGACGATCTCAGCCTCGCCGATGTGCGCAAGGTTTTCCTCGGTGACAGGCAATATTGGAATTCCAGGCTTCCTGTCACTCTCTTGATTCGCGCTCCGGTCGCCCGTGAGCGCGAAGTCGTGCTCCGTGTCATCTACCAAATGACGGAAGCCCAGTTCAAACAATATTGGATCGCAAAGATTTTTCGTGCCGAGGCCACTTCGCCTCCCAAAATCGTTTATTCCAACGACATGCAGCTTGATCTCGTTGCCGCTGTTCCAGGCGCCATCGCCTTTGTGGATGCCCGCAACGTCCGGCCGGGTCTGAAGGTCTTGCGCATAGACGGCCACTTGCCCGGGGAACCCGGTTACCCGCTGCACTAGGGCATTTTGTCAATTGGGCTACGGAGCCGGATTTTCCAGGTTCATCCGCCGCAGCAGATCCTGAAATCTCGGGTCCCCGCGCATCCCGGTAAAGACCGGATCCACTCCGAGCGACACCAGTCCGCTGTCGTGATCTGTGTACGCTCTCTCAAGCCAGATGAACGATTGATCATTCTCTCCCAGCCGCCCGTATGCCTCCGCGATGGTGTAGGAAGATACATAGCTGTGCTTGGCCAGCTCCGTCAGCCCTTCCAGAGAACTTTGCAGCACGCCCCGGTATCCGCCCTTCACAAAATCTTCCTCGATCGAAGCCGCCAGTTCCGGCCCTCCCGAGAGGGACAGCAATTTCTCCCGCTCCGCGACGGCCTCTCGCTGCTTGCCCATTTGCGCATACACTTGCTCCAGCGTTCGCCGCGCCAGCGAAAATTTTGGATCCATGTCCAGCGCGGCCTTCAACTGTTGCACCGCATCATCATTCCTTCCCGCTACATAATATTGCCAGCCCAGATTGGTGTTGATGATCAGTGACAGTGGGTCGAGCTGCTTGGCTCTTTCCGTTTCGCGCAGTCCATCCGTCATCCTTCCTGTGTTGGTCAGAAATTCTCCATACCACAAATGTGCCGTTGCCAGGTTTGGATTCAACTGGATCGCTTGTTTGAATTCCTTTTCCGCATTCGGCCAATCCCAGTCGAGATGTTCCTTCACCAGCCCCAGCGATGTATGCGCTTCTGCCAGGCTGTCGTCAATGTCCAGCGCCTCAAGTGCCGCCGCCTTGGCTTTTGGCCACGCGTCCGCCGGCTCCATGTAGCCGGCGACGCCCATCAGGCTGTATGTATCGGCGAGCCCGGCGTATGACTGGGCATAGCGGGGGTCCTTCTGCACGGCCTGGTTGAAAAAGTCCGCCGCTTTTCTGAAATCTGGCGCCGTCCACTTATTCCAGTAATACAGCCCCTGCAAATAAGATTGGTACGCGTCCGCGTTTTCCGTCGGCTTCTTCGAGAGAATCTTTTTTTCGTCCCCGGCGAGTCTCGGCCGCAGCTGCCCGAAAATATCTGTGGCGATTTCTTCTTGCACGGAGACAAGATTGGAAAGTTTTCGGTCGTATTGTTCGCCCCAGATTTGCCGGTTGGTGTCCACGTCCTCCAGGTCCACGCTGATCAGCAGTTCTCCTCCTGCTTGTACCAGCCTCCCGGTCAGGATCGCGCGCACGCCCAAGTCCTTTCCCACCTTCTGCGGATCCACTCCCTGGCCTTTGTACCGGAACACCGTATTCCGCGACATCACCTTCAGATTCTGCAGTTGCGAGAGGCTGTTGATCAGGCTCTCCGTGATTCCGTCGCTTAAATATTCCGTCTGTGGGTCTTTGCTCGAATTCGTAAACGGAAGAACGGCAATCGAGTCAATATGCTCCGCTCCCGATCCGCCGAAGATCTTGCTCCGGAAGTTTCCCACATTGAGCCCAAAGAGCAGCAGCAGCAGGAGCACCACCCCTCCCCACGCCAGGTGGGGCCAGTACCGCTTCACGGGACTCATGATCGAGTGTCCGGAGCTTACCGACATGGTTTTCGCGGAATCCGTATCCCGCTTCAGCCTCTGCAGATCGGCTCTCAGATCCGAAGCCGTTTGGTAGCGTAATCCCCGCTCCTTCTCGAGGGCCTTCCCGATGATCAAATCAAGTTGCGCCGGCACTGCCGGATTCAGTCGCGCCGCGGGCAGCGGCGGCCGGTTCAGGATCGCCTCGAATACCACTCCGGAAGTTGTGCCCTTGAACGCCTGTTGCCCCGTCGCCATCTCATACAACACCAGTCCCAGTGAGAACAGGTCCGTGCGCCCATCCAGATCCTCGCCCCGCACTTGCTCCGGTGACATGTATGCCACCGTCCCCATCGCCACTCCAGTGCTCGTCAGATGGTCGCCTTCCGTAGTGGTGCTGATTGTCTCGGCTTTTTCTCCCGGCCAGGTCGTGCCCCGCTTGTTCGTCACCAGTTTGGCCAATCCAAAATCCAGCAGCTTGACCTGTCCACGGTGGGTAACAAAAATGTTCGCCGGTTTGATGTCCCGGTGCACGATCGCCTTCGAGTGCGCCGCATCCAGCGCGTCCGCAATCTGGAAACCGTATTCCGGCACGCGCTCCAGTTCGATCGGCCTTCCGGAAATGTGGTGCTTGAGCGTGTCTCCTTCCAGAAACTCCATCACGATGAAGTTCTGGCCTTCGAATTCATCCACGTCGTAAATCGTGCAGATATGCGGATGGTTCAGCGATGACGCAGCCCGCGCTTCCCGCTGAAATCGTTCCACAGCCTGCCGGTCACGCGAAAGCTGCTCGGGTAGAAATTTCAGCGCCACGTGCCTGCCGAGCTTCAGATCTTCCGCCCGGTACACCACACCCATGCCGCCGCCTCCGAGCTTCTCCAGAATTCGGTAATGGGATATGGTTCGCCCTGTCATTGGATGGACGCCGCCTGATGTTCGTCATCTTAGGGTGCCCTCCAACCCAAGTCAACGCTGCGCGAGTGCCGCCCATTCGTACCCTGCATCAATTCCCAATCGGCCGCCGCTCTGCCGTATCGATTTTCTATTGCCCGTTCGCTGGACTTGCTCTCTGAAAAATGCGAGCATTTCACTCTGCAGGCCACTACAGCCCCCAAATGAGTACGACTCCCAATGGCCCTGCTGCCTCGCGCAGCCGTGGCAACGGTATTCCGCGTGTTATTATTGCCACCACTGCTCTCCTCACTTTCATCTCCTTTTGGCGCGCTGCTGCGGTCGTCCTCAATGATTTGGCATCCTCCGCTTACTATGCCGGTGGCGAAGCGGAGGCCTACATCGGCAAAACCGCTCCCTGGTTCATCCTCGCCATCATGTTGTTTTCCTACGCCGTCCGTGCCGTCTACGTCGAAAGCTGCAGCATGTTCGTTCGTGGCGGCGTCTATCGCGCCGTCAAGCAGGCGCTTGGTGGAGGCCTGGCCAAATTCAGCGTTTCCGCCCTGATGTTCGATTACATCCTTACGGGCCCCATCAGCGGTGTCGCCGCCGGCCAGTATCTCGGCGGCCTTCTCAGTGAACTCTCCCAGTATTTCCACCTAAGTGGTCCCTTCTCAAACCACACCATTGACGTGATCGCCGCCAGCTTTGCCATTCTCGTCACTCTTTATTTCTGGTGGGAAAACACCAAGGGCATCCCCGAATCCAGCGAAAAAGCCCTCCACATCATGAAGCTGGTGACTGTGATGGTGGTCATTCTCATCGTCTGGTGCCTTTACACCATCTTTCTCCGCCACTCTTCGCTCCCTCCTTGGCCCCACCCTCGCAATCTCCATCTCACTCCGGATTCGTTGGGCTGGCTCGTCCACAGCCCGCTGCCTCACATGTTCGGCATCATCGCTATTTTCATCGGGCTCGGCCATTCCGTCCTGGCCATGAGCGGAGAAGAATCCCTCGCACAGGTCTATCGTGAAATCGAGCATCCCAAGCTCCCCAACCTGAAGAAGGCCGGCCTCGTGATCTTCATTTACAGCCTTGTCTTCACTTCCCTCGTCTCCTTCTTCGCCGTCATGATCATCCCCGACGCTACCCGCCAGCATTTCCTCGAAAACCTCATCGGCGGCCTGGCCATGAACCTCGAAGGCCCCTACATCATCCGCCTTTCTTTCCACATTTTTGTCGTTGTCGTTGGCACACTTCTTCTTGCCGGGGCCGTCAATACCGCCATCGTCGGTTCGAACGGCGTCCTCAATCGCGTCTCCGAAGACGGCGTCCTCAGCTCCTGGTTCCGCCAGCCTCACCCTAAATTCGGCACCAGCTATCGCATCATCAACATCATCGTGGCTTTCCAGATCGTCACCATCTTCATCAGCCACGGTGACGTCACCTTCCTCGCCAACCTCTACGCTTTCGGTGTCATTTGGAGCTTCACCATGAACGGCCTCGCCGTTTTTGTCCTTCGCTACACCAATCCCGGCGAGCGCGAATTCCAGGTTCCCTTTAATTTCCGCATCCGCGGTGTTCAGGTGCCGGTCGGCCTCGGCGCCATCACTCTTTTCCTTTTCCTCATTGCCGTCACCAATCTTTTCACCAAGCCCGTCGCCACCATGGCTGGCGGCGTCTTCTCCATTCTTCTCTTCATCGTCTTCACCATCTCTGAGCGCCGCTACCACAAAGGGGGAACCTCCCATGTGGAAATGGATCAGTTCAACCTCGAACTCGAAGGTGAACTCACTCCTGAAGCCGTCGGCGCCCGCCCTGGCAACATCCTTGTTCCCATCTCCAATCACTTCAATATGTATCACCTCGGCAACGTCCTTGACCGCATCAAGCCCGGCCGCCGCGATGTCGTTGTCCTCCACGTCCGCATCCTTCGTCGCACTCCTTCCGGCGAACTTGAATTTGACACCGACCAGCTCTTCGGCAGCATCGAGCAGCATCTTTTCTCTCAGGCTCTTTCCATGTCCGAAAAACGCGGCAAATCCATCCGCCTTGCCGTTGTCGCCGCCAATGATCTTTGGGATGGTATTCTTCGTGCCGCGCAGAGCCTTCAGTCCTCCACCATCGTCGTCGGCACTTCCAGCAGGTGGCAGAGCGAAGAGCAGGCCCGCCAGATCGGCGAAGCTTGGGAGCGCCTCGGCGACCAGAAGCCTCAGTTCAACCTTGAAATCCATCTCCCTACGGGTGAAAAAATCTACAAAGTCCTCGGCCCACATGCTCCTAACCTTACTTCCAACGAGGTAAATTTCCTCCATCGCCTGTGGCTTCGCTTGAGTGACGAGGTTGCCCCGGAGGAGCTCCACCACCATGACGTGGTCCATTTCTCTCTTCAGGAATTGCAGAAAGAACTCGAAGAGGGCAAGCGCGATGAGGTCCTTGCCCGTCTCCGCGAACACCTCGCCGCCATCCACAAAAGCAAAACGCCGGGTTCTTGACCGGCGCTTTGCAAAATCCCATCTCCAGTTTGTTTTCACTCGAATGGCCCCGGTCCCGGTCGAGGCCCAAAGACTCTCCCCGCATCCGTGCGGACCGAATCGCTAACGCGCGCTGGCTTCTCGCTTGTTCGCGCCTACAGCTGAGAAGTGCAGTGTCCGCACCGCTTTGCCGCGATCGGTATGGCCATCGCGCATTGCGGACATTCTTTTGTCATCGGCGCCGCCGCTGGTGCGGGCTTCGCCACCCATTTGTTCACCGCCCTCACTAGCAAAAACACGGCAAATGCCACAATGAGAAAATTGATGATTGAATTCAGGAAAATCCCGTAATTCAGCGTCGGCGCTCCCGCCGCCTTCGCCGCTGCGAGCGTGTCATACGATTTCTCTCCCAAATTCAGGAACAATCCAGAGAAATCCACGTGCCCCAGCAGCCTTCCAACCGGCGGCATGATCACGTCCTCGACCATTGAACTGACGATTTTTCCGAACGCCGCGCCGATGATAATCCCCACCGCCATGTCCAGCACGTTTCCCCGCATTGCGAATTCCTTGAATTCTTTAAGCACTTCGTCCTCCTCTTCCCCCGTTCTTCCCGCGTGAACTTCCTGTCCCCAAGGCAAAACTCACGTCTGCTTCACCCCATGCGTGCACATTCCTACCCTTCGTTGATCGCCAGCACCGCTCCCACAAATCCCCGCACCGCCAGCAGCACTCCTGCCCCCGCCAGCAGCGGCCCCACCCATTGCATGGTCGCTCGCGACATCGTTAGCATCACCGCTCCCATTAGGATCAGCGAAGTTCCTCTCAACCAGTTTCCCCACTTCGTACGAAATTCCCCTTTGCCGAAAAACGCCTTCGCTCCCCATACGATCACGACCGCGCTCAGGATCAACCACCCCGCCCCACGCGGATTGAAGCTGTACAGAAAATGATTCGTCCATCCCAGCCACACCACCAGCCCGCCGAGCAGCACGAAAATCAGCTCGACAAAGAGCTTCAGCATCCTGTCCATTCCGATCATTCCACTCGCGGTCGCCACGCTCCCCGCCCCGATTTGTTCTTCCTCATCTCGGCGTGCTCGGTATCCTCTGTGCTGACATCCCCCCCGCCGGACTTACGCCACTCGCTCGATCTTCAATTTGTTGATCTTCACTTCCGCCTTCGGCCGGTCGTTCGAATCCCTTGCCACCTTGGAAATCTTGTTCGCCACGTCCTGGCCCTCCACCACTTCCCCAAAGATCGTGTGCCGGTTGTCCAGCCACGGCGTCGCCGCCACCGTAATGAAAAACTGGCTCCCGTTCGTCCCCGGTCCTGCGTTCGCCATGGACAATTTTCCCGGTCCGGTGTGTTTCAACGAAGGATGAAACTCGTCGGCAAATCGGTAACCTGGCCCGCCGCGCCCCGTCCCTTGCGGGCATCCGCCCTGGATCATGAAGTCCGGAATCACGCGGTGAAACACCAGCCCGTCGTAGAACGGCCGCTTCTCTTTTTTCCCCGTCGCTTCGTTCGTGAACTCTTTCGTTCCTTCCGCCAGTCCCACGAAATTTTCCACCGTCTTCGGCGCCTCTTTTTCCAGCAGCTTCACCACGATGTTCCCCTGCGTCGTCTCGAAAATCGCATACGTCCCCGCCGTTCTCGCCATTGTTCCTCTCTCTCTTTTCTCTACTGCTCCCACATCCTACACCGCTCACTCCGTCCCTTGCCACTCGCGCCGCATTGTGATCCTCTCTTCATCCGCATTAAAATGGACCCCATTCCGCGCATGACAGGCAGCCGCAAAATCATCGTCTTGATCGCCACCAGCGCCGACGGCTTCATCGCCCGCTCCGATGGTTCCGTGGACTGGCTCGACCGTCCCGCCCCAAAAGGTCACTACGGCATGGTCGCCTTCTACAAATCCATTGACACCATTTTGTGGGGTCGCAAGACTTACGAAGTGGCGCTCGATTTTCAGAAAAAAGGCGTGCCCGGCTCTGCATTCGACCCAAAGGTCAAAAATTATCTTTTCTCGCGCACTCCATCTCTTTCGCCCGCGGCGGGCGTAGAGCTCGTGTCCGAGTCAATCAAGTCTTTCGCCACAAAGTTGCGGCGCAAAAAGGGGAAGAACATCTGGATGATGGGTGGCGCCGGCCTGATCGCTTCATTTCTCGACGCAGGAGAAATTGACCAATTCAAAATTCACGTGATCCCTGTTTTCATCGGTGAAGGAATTCCCCTCATCGCCCCCGGCCGCCGCACCGTCTCCCTCAAACTCCTCGCCTCAAAAAAGTACTCCGATGGCGTCCTGGAACTCCACTACGCCGTCCAGAAGTAGTCTCCGCCACCTCCGGTCATCTCGTATCCGCCGCTTCCACCCGCGCACATTCATGTCCGATTGCTTCCTCGTTTAGGCACACTGCTCTGCTGCGGCTGCTGCCCGACGCTGAAAAAACTTCGCTGATGCTCTATTCTGTGATTTTTCCTAGTTCGCTGTGGAACCGATGCTTCGCTTCGTCAACTTCGACTCGATTCTTGAGCACAACTTGCGCTTCCTCAACCGCGGTTCGCAATTTGGGATGTTCGTGCAGATTCACTGAACCCGAAACCGCATCGGCTAGCCGCCACAGCGAATTTTCAAGTTCCGTGATCCGCTTCACCACTTCCGGCGCTGACGTTTGCGCCTTCACGTAGCTGTCGAGGGCAACTTCGCCTTCGATCTTTTCGACATACTCCGCAATGTACGTTTCGCCGTCATTGACCGGGTGCACCACCTGCGGAACGACGCCCGCCAGTGCGTTGGGATTTGCCATGCCTCATTCTACCCCCGCTCCCGCCGCGATGCGCAACACTCCGCGCCCGTTCTCGGTTGTCGCGCCAATGGGGTTCCGCCCTTGCCGTCCGCATTTCTCATTCCTCAACGCGAGCTGACGGCTCGTCTTCGCGCTCCTCCCGTCGCACCGGTCCTTGCTCCAGCTCTCTCCCGCAATTCCGCCCTTGTGATCGGGGGCCCGATCGGTTATTTCTAGTGATCCGCATTCCGACACCTTTCTGGGGAGCCGCGCCCATTTCCAACGACGCCACAAGCCACCTTGAGGGGAAGCTTCACGCCGCCCAGCGTGCTTTGCAGCTCGTGCAGCCCGGAATGACGCTTGGCCTCGGTTCCGGTTCGACCGCTACCCTATGGATCAAGCTCCTTGGTGAACAGGTGCGTGACCATGGCCTGAAAATCCGTGCCATCGCCAGCTCAGAAGATAGCGAGCGCCTCGGCCGTGGCTACGGCATTCCCTTCGTCACTTTTCAGGAATGCAAAACTCTCGATCTCACCGTGGATGGCGCCGACGAAATCGCGCCCGGCCTCGCCCTCATCAAGGGTGGTGGCGGCAAACTCTTGCGCGAAAAAATTGTCGCCAGTGCTTCCAAGCAATTTGTCGTGGTTGCCGACGCTTCGAAACAGGTAGACAGGCTCGGCCGTTTCCCCCTGCCCGTTGAAGTCATTCCCATGGCCGTTCCCTTGGTCACCGATGCGCTTCGCGGTCTTGGCTTCACTCCGGCTGTTCGACCCGATAGCTCTGGCAAACCCTACATCACGGACGAAGGGAATCTGATTCTCGATTGTTCCGGTCTTCTGATCGAAAATCCCGATTCTATGGCAGCCAGGCTCGATTCCATCGTCGGCGTCGTCGAGCACGGCCTTTTCCTCCACATGGCCACCCTCGCGGTGATCGCGGATGAAAAGC